>Ga0256405_10000355_pt1 | contig 153455 bp, 170 predicted proteins | sample RumenRJG_02DNA_FD_189096 | JGI IMG/M metagenome (GOLD analysis project Ga0256405, IMG submission 189096) | Bovine rumen microbial communities from Lethbridge, Alberta, Canada - RJG_02 | ecosystem: Host-associated > Mammals > Digestive system > Stomach > Rumen | place: Canada: Alberta... | reverse complement strand
GATTATTCTATTCATAGGTGACCTCCTTTTGTATGCGGTAATCCCTGTTACCATTGATCTTGACAATCATCAGTATACAGGTAAATCCACGTTGCTACAAATGTGAGGTCACTTCATATTATCTGAATAGAGCGACTTCATTATATCCGAAGGTAGCTTTCAGATCAGGATATCTGTCTGCATAATATTTTGCATTGAATACCTTGGTATAATCAAGTTCAGAGGCGCTTCGTCCTTCTTTGTGTCCCCATATACAGTAATGCAAGTAGTACATCGGAAGATTATTGCCGTAAGCTTTCTGAAGATCAGTATATCTGTTCTTATATGCATTTACATTAAAGTCTGCCTTCGCCTGTCTGCCTTCACGCATTCCGTAATTGATAAAATGCCAGAACACTTTATTCGGATCAGTTCCCAATACTTTTCTTATATCGGGATATCTTGATATATAATAATCATAGTCATATACAAAAGCATAATTTACATTATTATATATTGTCGGATATACATTATCAGCAGCATATACATTATTTGTCATAACGGGAGAACAGATAATAAGCAGCGCAAGTATCAACGAAATTAAACGTTTGCCCCATCTTGTCTTTGCTTTCATAGACTTCTCCTTTCATATATCATGCTATTTTCTTGCTCCACATTTTGAGCAATACTGATAATCGTTTACCTCTTCGTATTCATCCCACTCATCAGTGTCATATACCGCATCATGATGAATAGAACCGACCTGTACATTACCTGAATGATAACCCGTTCCACAAGCATCAAGATGACTACCACCCGCATCTGTTAATGCACCGCCATATGTAGCAGTCAGATCTGTACCGCAACCATTACAAAATGAGTGATTTTCATATACCGGCTCATCCCATGGCTCACTGACAAGATACTGCTCAGACTTGTGAACAGTTTCGGTATGAGTATGCCATACCCATTCATGGTTGCAGGTCGGAGCTTCAGTCCTAGCCTGAGTAGGAGCTTCGGTACGCTGCTGAGTAGGAGCCTCTGTCTTAGTCTGAGTCGGAGCTTCGGTACGCTGCTGAGTAGGAGCTTCAGTCCTAGCCTGAGTAGGAGCTTCGGTACGCTGCTGAGTAGGAGCTTCAGTACGCTGCTGAGTAGGAGCTTCAGTCTTTCGTTCCGTTCTTGCCTCGGTAGCCTTTTCTGTAATATTTTCTGTCTTCTGCTGGGTTGTCTTTTCTGTTCTGCCTTCAGAAGTTCTTTCGGTAATCTCTTCAGTCTTTTTAGCTTCAGTCTTTACTTCGGTAGTCTTACCTGATTCAGTAGTCTTTCTCTCAGTCTTATTTTCGGTAGTACCGGAAGCCTTAGCCTTTGAATTCTTATTCTGATCGATAGAGATCTTACCTGTCTTATCCTTCTTGAGAACACCTTCAGAAATTTTCTTTTCGATTTCCTCATCTGTAAGCTTCTCATGAGAAACAGCATCCAGAATATTTCCATCTTCATCTTCAATAACATCTGCCACATCGATGACAGTTGCAACCGTATCCGGTTCAGAAGTCTCAGATACTTCTGCGGCAGAAGATGTGTTGTCAGATGCAGGAGCATCAGAATTTCCACATGCGACAAGACCGATCATAAGAGATGCAGCCAGTGAATAGCTTACTGTAATATTAATAATCTTAGCATATTTATCCTTTCTCATAATAATTCCTCCTCTCAAGTATAGGACTGGCAATCATACAAGTGGAGAGAAACCTTAAAATTTCTTCATAAAATCCCATATTATTCCATTAAATTATAACATATATATCTGCTGAAATAATAAGATTTTATAGGGCTAAATAAACGTGTTTATATATAGTGTCTGCGTTTATTAAAACCACTACATATAGTATTTACCTTTCTAACTATACTAAAACATATATTGACGTATATGTCAATAACAAAATAAATACCAATAAATTAGATACATAAAAATTTCACATTTAACGATAATTAACCAGATTTCGGCATTTTTAAGGGGTACAGAAAGCGAAAATAAACAAAAAACAAGCAAAATAATGACTCAAAATGTTTGATTTAGGTAAGCGATGAAAATATTTATACATAATAAATATGTACCCCATACTACGAGAGCGAATCAGTGGCTCCTTTTTGTCAGATAACTCAAATCCTTATACATAATATATATAGGGACAGTTAAAGAAGAGGAACGCTGATTCCCCCGTAAAAAGGAGAATTTCATATATAAACAAAATCTATATTAAAAGAGGAGGAAAAAAAGTGAAGACGAGACACGGATTTAAAAAAGTCATTTCAGGAATTCTTGCATTTTCAATGATCTTTTCGCTCACAGCCCCAACGGGAGCGGTAGTCAGAGCAGACGAAGTGCAGGACAATGAGGCACAGGAATCCGAGCTGAGAGAAATTGGCAATTCTGATAAAGAACCAGTCATTCTCAAGAACGACACCGGATCTGACATTACCTTCATTTCTTCAGTAAGTAAGGACGAGCTCGATAAGGATGAGTATACTAACAAGCTTTCAGCTGACGAAGTGATAGCGGTGGATGAAACAGTAAAGTTCTATGCTGACTTCAATTCAGACACGGAAAGCGTTATTGTGATCAAGTGTAATGGTACAACATATTACATCAATACGTTCGATTACTTTGCCACAGACCTTTCCAAAGAAGTTTCAGTGAAGCATGAAAGCGGATATGATCTTATGTATCTTGCCGGAACGGCAGCAGACGGACAGTCTTTCAGTACGCTTGATGATGAGATTGCACTTTTCTCACAAGACAAAGCTGACGAGATAACTGAAGTGATTCCGGAAGAAAAGACAAAGGAAATAACAGAAGCAGCTGTGGAGACATTCACAGAAGAAAAGAAAGAAACAGCTACAGAAAAGAAGCCAGAAGAAACAACCGAAGCGGTTACAGAAGAAAAGACAGTCGAAGAGTCTACTGAAGTAAAAAGTAAGAAGATTGAGGAGATTGACGCATCATCACTTTCTTACAGACTTCTTGTAGCATCTGACGATGACAGCATTTTCACAGACGGGTATGTTATATCCAGTTATGATGGCATATATCTCGTTGGATATAAAACTGAATCCGCAAGAATAGCCGGTTATGACTACTATCAGGATAAGGCTGTATTTGTAGAATTTGATGATGAGATCTACGAGATTGCTGATAATGATTCAACCCAAACGGATGCATCCGAAGCAGAAGTTGTAAATCAGGATGATGCTCTTACAGTTCTTAATGAACTTGAAGAATCAGAAGTCAAAGATGAACAGAAAGTCATTGCTCTGATTGATACCGGTGCAAACAGCAAGGTCGTAGATGCAGTATCCGTAATCGGAGATGTTACAACCGATGATAACGGACATGGTTCATTAATGGCAGATACGATCCTTAAAGAGAATCCAGATGCAAAGATACTCTCTATCAAGGCATTCGATGCAAATGGTAAAGCAAAGCCATCTGATATATATGCAGCAGTAAGATATGCGATTGATAATAAGGTATCTATTATCAACATGTCATTCTCTGCATTTAGCACAGAGGACAACACCATCGTTAAGGACATCGTTGAAGAAGCAGTTAACAACGGAATAACCGTAATCGGAGCAGCGGGAAATAACGGAAAAAATGTTAAATATTTTATTCCGGGAAATATCGAGAATGCTATGATCGCCGGATCCGTAGATAAAGACGGATACAAGAAAAACTTTTCTAATTATGGTGACACAGTTGATTACTATGTAGTTTCAGAGTCAACATCGGAAGCTGCAGCAAAACTCAGTGGTATCATTTCCAAGAATGGTAAGAAATTTAAGAATGATTCAGTAATCCTTCCTAAAGACACAAAGTTTGAAGAAAAGAAGGACGATGAAAAAGATAAAGAAGAAAAACCTCTTGAAGAAGGAAAAGGAACATTTGATGTTCAGGCATACAACGGCTCAGGAGATGGACAGGCATACCTTACATATATAAAAGATATGTACGTTACATGGGGCGATGATGTTTACAGCTCCAGTTTTGGTGTTCCTACAAGAGAGTTTTTCATCATAGACGGAACAACATGGAATGGTGAAAGCTGGAATGCATACTGCGTAGATCCCAGTCTTACAAAGCCTGATAAGGGTATGTATAAGGTTTATGAAGTAGGCGTTTATATCGGTAAGGTAATGTACTATATGTACGGCGCACCGGGATGGGATACAAGCCTTGATTGCCTTGGCAATAAGTCGATGCATCAGTATGTAAATGAGCAGGGTTATACATCCGAAAGCGGATATGTAACTGTATGTCATTATCTTCTTGCAACCCTTGCCCAAACACAGAGCCTTGGAGGAACGGGATATTCCGATTCACCGAATTGGGTACAGGGACTTGCTACAGTTCTTGTTAACGGAGCACCGAATCCTCCAAAGGGATTCCATTGCTATTTTGCATTTTCCTATGAAAAGAATCATGACTGGCAGAATGTATGGGGATGGAAAATGTCACCTCCACCATATATGGTAACTCTTGAAAAGAAGAGTACAATAGCAACAGATACACGTTCAATGGATGGTATCAAGTACGGTCTTTATAATGCTGAGAATAAGCTTATTGCGACATATACTCTTGGAGCTAACGGAAAGACCAAGGCTATTGATATTTATAAAGGTGCTGGATCCATAGCCGGAAGTGATGATGCAGTAGTAAACGAAAATGGTACGCTCTGGTTAGAGTGGTGGTCGTCGCTCTCATCACAGAATTGGTACTTTAAAGAATTAAATACTAATTCAAATTATGCTGTAAAAAGTACAGTAAGTGTTCCAAGCGGAAATTGGACTTCAGATGTAGCAAAGTATAACGTCACAGTTAAGCAGGGCGAAAATACAACAGGTAATGCTTCAGATGCTCCTGTATATGGAAAGATTGAAGTATTCAAATATGCTGATAACAATAAGAATAAGCCTCTTTCAGGAGCAGAGTTCACGGTATATAAGGATGCAGGTTGTACACAGGCAGTCGGAAAGATGGGCTATAATGACGGAAATGGTCGTCATGAATATACCAGTCCTAAGGGATTTGCCACTTATACAGGTCTTGCTCCGGGAACATACTATGTAAAAGAAACAAAAGCCCCTGAAGGATACGAAAAGAACGATACAGTTTATACCGTTAATATAAGTGTACCTAGCGGACAGGTAAGCTGGGGAGATGTATATATGGGATATATATTCGATCCTGTATATTACTTTGACAAGACACTTAACGCAACGGATAGATCAAATCTTCATCTAACAAGCACTTCATCAAGCAATCTATCAGCTGAAGATATAAACACAATGTTCAGACACTATATCCGTTCGGGATTAACGAATGAGGTAGGAAGTCGTATTGGAAATCCTTCATTCAGGGCAGACCAGTATCTTGCAAACAGACCTGATCTTGTAACAGCATGGGCAAACGAAACCAATAAGGCAAATTATAACAACAGCATAAATGTATTCGCAGCTGTTCACTATGCAAGACATGGTGCAAGAGAAGGCTCTATGGGCAGAAATGAGGCATATTATGCCGGATTAAATGAAGGTGTAAATAATAACGGACAGATTAGCGTTACACTTCTTGTTTCCAATAAGCCTGAAAAATATTATGTCGGAATTAAGAAGTATGATGCGGATAATCCTAATCAGTTCATTGCAGCCACATTTGACATTTATGGCACAAATACAAGTGGAGCAACAAGTGGCGGTACAAAGATCAATGCACTTAGCGGTAAGTCAACAAGTGCTACGACAGGACTTCTTAATGTAGAAGTGACTGATTATTATAATCCAACTACAACTAATGTAGCGGGCAAATACAGATACTTCTACGCAGTTGAGACACAGACGGATAATAATCATGTAATTACAGTAAACACAAAAGCACTTACAGTAGGGAAAAATGTTACATATACTGACTGGCCGAACGCAAGAAAGACATATGTACAGCTTATCAAGTCATCGGCAAATCCTGACTGCGTAAAGAACAATCCTAACTATTCACTTGCAGGAACACAGTTTAAGGTATTTAAGACACAGGCAGAAGCAAGAGCAGCACTCACAAGTAAAGACTACAGTGCTTCGATCGGTAACTTAAACATTACCACGGATAGAATAGGAACTGACGGTATCGGCAGAAGTAATCTGATAGATGTATCAAGCTATATGTCAGTTAATACATCTACAGGAAAATTCAGAAGCACAACATTCTACGCTATTGAGTCAACAGCAGGAAAAGGTTATGAGATCAGCAACGCAGTACATCCGGTTACTGTAAACGCAGAGAATATCAATAATAATCCTGCAAAGCTCAATGTGGAAAATACACCAACATTAGATCCTGTCTCAATTAATATTAACAAGGTCGATGTAGACGGAAATCCGGTAGCAGAAGGTGCAGGAAATCTTGAAGGAGCACAATTTACTATCAAGTTCTATGCAGTTGATACGAGCGTTAACTATACAGCAGCTCAGCTCGCACAGAGAATAGCTGATGCCACATGGACGATAGAAACTAAATACGTATCTTCAGATAATGTTTATAGAGCTAGATTAGGAGCGGATTGGCTTGTAGGCGGAGAAAGCAATAACAGCCCATTCTATTATGCGCCGGGAAATACCGAACCAATGTTCCCCGCAGGTTATATAACCATACAGGAAACAAAAGCTCCTGCAGGTTACACAACAGGCAATCCGATATATAAGTCACAGACTTCGGGAGCGGTTGTTACGAATACAAACGGAGTTATCGTAGCCAACACAAGGGATATGGAAAACCTTACAGTTGGAAATATGACATTCGACGGAGCAATCCTTCTTGAAGAAAAGCCGATCAGAGGAAACTTCGAACTCTTCAAGACCGATAAAGCCGGCAGTCCTATGGCTAATGTTGAGTTTGAGATAAAGTCAGAAACTAGCGGAGAATCTTACACAATAAAGACTGGAGCAGACGGCAAGTATAACTCAGAAGCAGCAGGACTCTGGTTTGGTAAGAAGACAGACGGTTCTGAAACAGCAAAGATTGATGGCCTCGGAGCTCTTCCGGTAGGTGAATACACAGTGACAGAGCTCAGATGTGACGCTAACAAGGGATATCAGCTTCAGCCGGCAATCAGGTTCACAGTATCAGAAGCGATAACATATGTAGTTAAGGATGGAAAGGTTACAGAGGATGCAATCTACAACGTAAAGAATCCTGAAATAACAACAACTGCATCTGTTACAGAGACAGGAACAAAACTGGCACCTCAGAACTCAAATGTCACTATAAAAGATACAGTATCATACAGTAACTTAAAGGTAGATACTGATTTCATCGCAGTAGGCCGTCTTATGGTAGTCAATGAAGATGGAACAAGCTATGTATATCAGAAAAACGGAAGTGATTATATAGTCACAAAGCCATTCAAGACCGGAGCTGACTATACAAAATCAGTATATGAAGCAACAGGTTCCTTCGATGTTGAATTTACAGTAGACACAACAGATCTTGATGGTAAGAAACTTGTAGTGGTTGAAAAGTTATATCTCGGAACAACTGTTCCTGCAGACGATGCTTCAGCAGCTCAGTATCCTGGAACGACTGACAAGATTTTCCCAGTGGTTCATGAAAATCTTGACGATAATAATCAGACGATAATTATCCCGAAGGTTATTACACAAGCATATAAGACCGGCGATACAGCAAATAAGACAATATCAGCAGTTGCGAATGCATCAATAACAGATACGATAACATACACTAACCTTGACACATCACTTACATACACCGTTAAGTCTTCACTTATTGATAAGGCTAATGGAAATGTGCTTAAAGATGCAACAGGTAAGGAAGTGACAGTTACTAACAATGCATTTAAGCCTGCATCATCGAACGGAACACACGATGTTACATTTACGTTTGATGCAACTGGCATGGAAGGTAAGACTCTGGTAGTCTTTGAAGAGATTTCTTATAATAACAAGGTAATGGCATCACATACAGTATTAACGGATATCGCACAGACAGTTTATGTTCCAAGCCTCAAATCTCAGGTAAAAGACGATAAGACAAAGGACCAGATGACTCTTGCCGAAAAAGATGCTTCAATAACAGATACGATCGAGTATTCTAACCTTACACCGGGAACTGAATATGTGGTTAAGGGTACAATGATGGATAAGGCCGCAAAGACAGCTCTTAAAGATTCTTCAGGCAAGACAGTAACTGTAAGCGTACCGTTTACACCAACAGCAGCGAGTGGGAAATATGATGTAACATTCACATTTGACGCAACCGGTATGGAAGGAAAGACAATAGTAGCATTTCAGGATATCTATCTTGGAGATACTATCATAGCTTCGGAAAATGATTACGAAATAGCATCACAGACTATCTATATCCCTAGAGGAAAGACTACAGTAAAGGATGACAAGACAGGGGATAAAATCACATATGCTGAAAAAGAGGCATCTATAACAGATACAATGTCCTATGTCAACCTTATCCCGGGCAAGAAATATGTACTGACCGGTAAGCTTATGGACAAGGAAACAAATAAGCCTGTTCTGAGAAAAGACGGAACGGAAATAGTTAATTCTACACCGTTTACACCGACAGCACCGGATGGCTCAGTAGATCTTACATTCAAGTTTGATTCATCTCTTCTTAAAGGAAAGAAGATAGTCGTATTTGAAGATGTAACTTATAATGAAAAATCCGTGATCATTGAGCATAATATCAACGATGAAGAGCAGACTACACGTATTCCAGACGGACATACAATTGTAAGGGATACAAAGACAGAAGACCATATCACCTTTGCCTCGGAAGAAGCAGAGATCATTGATACGGTATTTTATGAAAATCTTATTCCTAATAAAGAGTACACTCTGACAGGATACCTCATGGATAAAGGAACTAAAGAGCCTGTACTGGATAAGAATGGAAATAAGATAACAAATACAACAAAGTTTACGCCGGATAAAGAAAGCGGAACTACAGATATACCATTCAAGTTTAACTCAGAGGTTCTTAAGGGCCAGAAGATTGTTGTTTTTGAAGACGTTTACTATAACGGAAAATCTGTATTCACACATCATGAGATTGATGATGTGGAACAGACTACAAGCATCCCTAAAGGACATACAGTTTTACTTGATGATAAGACAAAAGATCACCTTACACTTGCAGAGGAAAAGGCAACTGTAACCGATACTATCTATTACGAAGGACTTATCGTAGGTAAAGAGTATAAAGCCACAGGAGTTCTTATGGATAAGGCCACAGGAAAGCCTATACTTGATGACAATGGTAAGGAAATAACAAACACTGTTCCATTTAAAGCGGAAACCGAAAACGGAATAATCAAGGTTCCATTTACGTTCGATGCAATGCTGCTCAAGGGTAAGAGTGTAGTAGTATTTGAAGATGTATATTATGGCGAAAAATCTGTATTTTGTCATCATGATATCAATGATATCGAGCAGACTACATGGATCCCTGGTGGACATACTACCGCTAAAGATGCTAAGACCGGTGATCATATCACTCTTGCAGAAGAAAATGCTCATATTGACGATACGATCACATATAAGAACCTCATAGCTGATGGACGTACATATACAGCTACCGGAGTTCTTATGGATAAAGCTACAGGTGAAGCTGTTCTTGATAAGAACGGAAATGAAATAACAAACACAGTAACATTTGTACCTGAAAAGGCTGATGGAGAGGTTGTAGTACCATTCGACTTCGATGCTTCAATACTTAAAGGACAGAAGATAGTTGTCTTCGAAAATGTCCGCTATGGTGGAAAAGACGTATTTATACATCACGAATTAAATGATGTAGACCAGACAACTACAATTCCGGGAGGCTCTACTCAGGCAAAGGATACAAAGACTTATACCAATATGGCACTTGCCGAGCCACAGACAACCATTTTCGATTTCATTCTGTACGAAGGACTTATAGCTGACGGAAGAGAGTATGAAGCTACAGGTGTTCTGATGGATCAGGAGACTGGAAATCCATTGCTTGATAAGAATGGAAAAGAGATAACAAATACCGTTACCTTTAAGCCGGAAAAAGAAAGTGGATATATAACAGTACCATTTACATTCGATTCATCGCTGCTAAAGGGCAAGACAATAGTTGTATTTGAGGATGTTTACTGGGATAAGAAGGCTGTATTTATTCATCATGACATAACAGATAAGCCTCAAACAGTCGTCTTCCCTAGTGTACTCACATCCGCAACTCTGAAGAATGGTGGAAAGACAGTTACTGCCGGAGACGAAGTAACAGTAGTCGATGAAGTGCTGATCAACAATATTCTTAAAGACGAAGAATACATCGTTAAGGGCAAGCTGATGAACAAGTCTACAGGAAAGCCATTTACAGTTGGAGGCAAAGAGCTTACAGCTGAAAAGAGCTTCAAGGCTGAAGATACAAAGACCGTAATCACAACAGAGTTCACTTTCTCTACAAAGGGAATCGACAAGATCGACCTCGTAGTATTTGAAGAGCTGTATGTTGTAAGAGAGATCAACGGAAAGAAAACTGAAGTTCTTGTAGCTGATCATGCAGATCTGAATGACAAGAACCAGACTGTAAATATTATCACAGTACCAAAGACAGGAGATACAAGCCCTGTACTTCCAATAGCAGGAGTATGCATGGCTGCACTTCTTGGAATAGGCGTGGTAATGTACAAGAAAAAGAAAAGAAGAGAAGAATAAAAACTCTTTAAAGTAACTGATTAACAAATGGGAGCGGCTTCATAACCGCTCCCTACTTTAAAAAAAACTAAGAGGTGAAAAATGCATATAACACATGAAATTATCATATGTTGCATTAATATAATTCTTTGGTTGATTTACATGACAATAAACCGGGTAAAAGGTAAACAATATGAAGGCTATAGACCGGGATGTTCAGTATTTCCATTTATCTATCTTCTTTCAATTACTGATGCTGTATGGAGTCTGATACTACACAGAAATCTTATATTAGTAATTGTGTCGATATTGATAGTGCTTGATATCGGAAATGTATTATTCAACTGCTGGCTTCATATACACGATGAAGATAGTCCACCGTCAGGATGGAGCCGTAACCATATTATATTTATTATCATTATGGACATCATACTTGCAATCTTTTCAATATTTTAGTCATACACATGATAAAAACAAAAAGAATAGAAGGCTCTATAAAGGACGTGTACGAATCCAGTTCCGATTTATACCTCGTAAGTGAAACCCTCGGACACTCCTCCGTAGAGACAACACGGAAACATTATGCCCGCATGTCTGAAGAACGTAAAAAGGCAGCTCGCAACATTGTTAAACCAGAGTAAAACCCAAGTAAAGAATGGCTGGGAGGTATTATTAATGGGAATTATTAGGTATATTAAAAAGAAAGTATTCAGAAAGAGACGCGTTAACAATAGGTACAATTTGATATTGTACAGAGAATTTAACCCGGAAGGCAAGGGAAACTCAAGTGCAGTTGTACGCAATAACAATGTGATCGTATTTAGCAATGCCGTCCCCTGCAATTGCTGCAAATGTTTTCCTCCATATAAAAATAATGCAACAATAAATAATAAGGAATGATATATAAATGAACATAGCGTTTTGTTTTTGCATTAATCATGAATTGATAATTTTTATTATCATGCTCGTTATATTGATAACATCTTTTAAAATAGGCTATTACAACAACATTTGCGTATGGGTTAATTTATTATCTATATTTAATGCAGAATGGACAATGTTTACACATATATATGTTTTACATGGTGTGATTACCATTGCAATTATCTTGTGGAGCAGTATTATACTGTTAAAATGGAGTGTAGAAAATACTAGATCTCAAGACACTATACTTCTTTCATCTTATGAAAGTGAATATATTTTTTTAATGTTCTTGAATGGTTCGTTAATTTTATTATCATATATCACGTTCTGATTACACGTTATATAAATAGTACACGTTTTATAAAAGCAGTCAGATTGGCTGTTTTTTTATTTTTTAGTGTTTTTTATACATAATATATATAGAGATACTTTTGGAAGGAACATGCCTATGTCCAGATTAAAAGATACATTAAGTTTAAATCCGGTCGTACTGGTGCTCTATAAAGACACAAATCAGCCGTACATAGACAGTACCAGATGCTCATATCTGTTTACCAAGAAGGCTGCGGCTCTTGATTTCTGTAAAAATAATGACAAATGTACGATATCCGAAGAGCGATACTACAGATATGATGAGATATGCAGCCTCTGCTATGCAAATGGCGCATTGCAGATAAAGTGTTCTCTGAACAAAGAATATTTTACTGAGTCAACATCCCAGTTCAGAAAAAGGAAATATTACAATCCGGATCTGAATTATACCATCAACGGCCTTATAAGAACTCAGCAGAAACAATATCTGTACGGACTCTCAAAATGCAAATACATAGTACCTATCAAAGTTACCGAAGGGACCGTCATAAACTATGGAATTGCCAGGATAAAAGACAGGGAGTTCTTCCTTGGATTTACGGATCTCGATGAATACGCCATGTGGAGCTCAAAGGTGGAAGGATATTCCGCCATAGAACTTACCTTCTATGAGCTCACATCTCTGGCAACAGGAAAAGATATAATAATAAACATAATGGGAAGAAGGGCTGTACTAAGTAAGGACAATATATCCAAGATACTTGTACAGAATCCTCCGGAAAAGATCAAAATGGAGGAAGCAGTAAGAAGCAGGGAAGATACAGACGCTGACGAAGAAGAAGGAGAAAAGCATGTTTAATTTCATCAAATTTCCTTATGTGTATGTTGAACCATGCCCGGTATGTAAGAGCAGGGTTACGGGAAGATACATTAAGGAACCAATGACGCAGGAAGATATCGATTATATAGAACTTCAGTCCCTTAAGCACGGAGAGATTGTGCGTTTTATGTACACAAAGCCTCAGAAAAATGCTTTCTGTGTTGATTGCGGTCACACATGGGAATCAGAAATAAAGACGGTATTCCTTCCAAAACAGCGGATAGCAGAAGAAATAGAAGCAAGAGGTACAAGGGAAGCTTATATGGAGCTGAAAGAAGAACTTAACGGAAAAGAAAAAGGTAATAAAAAAGGAGGATTTTTTAAATGAGCCTTTACAAGATAAAACATCTATTAGACGCATTTACATCCATTGAGAAGATAACGAAAAATGCCAGCATGAACAATCCCTCAGAGGTACAAAATTATACCAGACTTGAGACAGAGCTTATAGCACGCCTCGTCGATGAAGGCATACCTTATGAAGTAAAAACAGGAAAAATCGTTGTTGATATCAATGGATATGCCAACTCATATAATATCAATGATATTTATCCATACGTCTCTCCTGATGTACAATATAAGCTCATGTTTAGGAACATGCAGGGAAACATGCCTCAAAATGAATATCTCCTGCAGCAGAACAACGAATACGACAGCATTTCAGAATATACGAAGTCTTATCAGGGAAGATCATATAATGAAGATGCATCTGAAAGAGTCATAAATACAGAAGAAGAAAGCAATGATTATATAGAAGCCTATGTGTCTGAAAATAAAGCTCCGGAGAAAAGCGTGACAGCACCCGAACAGGAATCCCTGATTACCGACGACATGATAAAGGAAGCAATCGGTAAAAAAGGACCGGCAGAAAATACAGAAGATATCTCCGATAGTGCAGTTGTTTCCGAAAAGAATGAAGCGGTATTATCTAATTCTGAAAGCATAATAGAAATACCTCTTGAAGAAAAGGAAGAATTTACAGAGCTATCGACTACTATACTCACGGCAGAGCAACTCGACAGGCCTCAATTTCCACCAGATATAAAAGCAATAAGCAAGTTCGACATGACCTATGAAAAAGCAACACTTATTATCAGAGACAAAATTACCGGAGAAACAAGCAAGCTTCTTGCTGTAAGCTTTCCTATGGATGAAGGAAGCGGATATGTCATAACCCATATTGCCACAAGGGACAGTGCAAAGACTCTTCTGGGACAGACTACAGAAACCCCGTTCAGGGATACCTGTATCGTAACAAAGATGAATTACGGAAGTCCGTTCAGCTGTGATTACAGCATAAAGAACAGTGAAAGATATGAGATAATAAAAGACAGCGTAAAAAGAGGAGGCAAGGGCGGACGCCTCAGTATATATGATAATGACCTCACCGTATACGTTTACCCGATCGGAACAAAGAACGGTGAAGATGGAAATGCGCCTATAGCATATTATGTATGGAGTGAAGGAATGTATTTCTGCTCATCCACCAAGGAAAACCCTGCCGTATTCAGTTATAAGGGAAAGAAATACAATATAAAGACCGTTTGGAAAGATGATATGGCTTATATCAATATAAGTGATCTGTAAAAAGGGAGAACGATATGGGAATAGCAAAATATGTAAAAGAAATACTGGAACAAGATGTAGTGAATGAAGTATTCTGTCCCTTAACAGGAAAAAAAATCACGGGCGAAGACGATATTATATGTTGGTATGCCGATTGCCGTAATGTTGATCCTGAAAAGGAAAGTGCAACAGGTGACAGCAGATACGGCTGTCCATCAAAACTGAGTCAAATAGAGCGTATTACGAATCGGCTGATGAAGAAAAGTGAGCAAAGACTGCGTTATCAGAACGGTCATGATGCATCTGTCGTATATGATTACACATATATTCTGGATAAATGTGCTGAATATCACAAACATATGCTTGAAAACAAAATGAATTACAAAGACATAATAATAAAGCCATATCGTGACACTAATGAGAAACATATAATTCTTTCTTTTGAAGAAGACAAGGTAACAAAAGTTGTTAAGACTGAAAATATCTTTCAGGCTCTTCACACACTCTATCATGTATTTGAAGACAAAAGCCTGTGGAACGTAAGCATAGAAAGAGTTGATACGGAATTTGCTGATATTCTTCAGGTTTATCTCTGTATACAGTATGGACTGAATGCCGTACCATTCCTGAAAATAGAAAATCCATTATATATAAGAAACAAGGATGTTTATAAATATGCAGATATAGTATATGGTCTGACTCCTCATCAATTTAAAAAAATCCTTGCGAATAATCTTTGGATAACAGAAATAACAAATTGCGGAAACATCATATATATTAAACAAGAACTTGATAAAGCCATAAGGCAGGAAGCAAAGATAAAAAAGGGATAGAATGACACGAGGATTATTTTATGTTCAATACAGTTGTAGTAGAAACTCTCTTTATCATGTTTATTATTTGTTATATACGTCAATGTGTTGTAAAATAATATTAGGAAGATATATACCAAATTTACTGATATAAAAGAGGTAAAGCATGAAACATAAGATAATAGCAGGACTTCTTGCCATATCTCTACTTGTGGGCAGTGCAGGATGCGGAAAAAATGAGACATCCACAACAGAAGAGATACTGCTGCAGGGAGGTTCAAGTAAAACTGCATACGACGATATCAATGCGGGAGCGACGAAAAAGGCAGCTTCGCTTAGCACTCCCGGAAATGCAACAGCCGGAGATCCGCAGTATAAGGGAGCAGAAGATAAAGTATTCAGCTATGAAGACATCCCTGAATATGTCGGCAATGCATATATTTCAGTAAACGATGACATCCCTTTTTTTACGGAGTCAGATTTCGCAACCGAATGTTTTGTAGAATATAGTAATCTGGACGAACTCGGAAGATGCGGATGCACTACGCTGGTAACAGATAAAGAGCATCTTCCACACGAAGAAAGATCGGATATCGGACAGTATAAGCCTTCAGGTTGGAAACAAAACAAGTACGAGGGGATAGTAGATTCCGAACCTCCGTACCTTTATAACCGTTCCCATCTTGGAATGTTTGCTCTTATAGGTAATGAGAGTAACTGTGAAGAAAATCTGATCACAGGAACCCGAGCATTTAATACACTCGGGATGTTACCAAATGAAATGGAAGTTCTCGATTATGTCGAAAACTCCGATTATCATGTTCTTTACAGAGTCACCCCGATATTTACAGGAGATGATCTTTTGGCAAGAGGAGTCCTTATGGAAGCAGCAAGCGTAGAGGACCAAGGTGAGTCATTTCACTTCTGCAGATGGGCATACAATGTTCAGCCGGGAATTAAAATAGACTATAAAACTGGGGAAAACAAACCAGAATAGATATACAAAGTATCACATCTTCGGGCAATGTAATAGCAATAAGACAGGCATTTACAATCCTGCAATTTCATAAAATAAATAGGAAGGGGGCGTGGAATAATCCGCACAACTCCCTTCCTTTTGTTTATTTTCATAGGATTCTGATATTATTGTTTTAGATATTTGACATTATTGTTTTAGATTTTTTCCTAAAAGAGCGGCTTTCTCGCGCAATTCTTCTACCGAAAGTTTTGCTTTTTCAGCACCTCTTTCAATGGAATAATCACCAGATATAATACTATCTATTATTTCAAGTAACCTTCCTTCTTCTTTTCCTTCTTCCTTGGCACTTGACTGTGCCGTTATCCAGTCGCTTATTGCAAACTTTTCTTCTAACAACATAGCCTGCACCTCCTTGTCTTGAGATAAGTATGATACTTCTTTTTTAATCTCTTTTAGAACAGGATTGGTATCAATACTTTCCTTCAAATCCTCATCGTTGATATCGGCAATCATAGACAGCCATGTTTGAAGCTCATCAGGAAGCCTATCTGCACTTTCTGCATTATAGCCCTTTTTGAACTGCTCAAGGCATTTATCTAACTGTACGTATATCTCAGATGCTATGGAAGTATAAACGACACCAGTATCCGAGGTTCTTGTATAAAAACGATGAATGTATTTTTCTGTGTTTTTACACTTCTCTTCAAATGTCTGTGGTGTCTTAACCATAAGAACTATGAGTAAAGTGCCTTTTGCATTTGCATAGTTCATATGGCTTTTAGGTTCTCCATCCTTTACAGAATACTGAATCATCAGCATATTGGCAGAATATATTTCAGTTCTTGCCATAATGTAGTCCTGTGGAACCTTCTGGAATTCAAGATCAGCAATACGCCCATCTCTTAACCAGGATGCAACATCAAAGATAACATTTTTAGAAGTATTACTCTGGGTGTATCCTTCCTGTTTTGCAGCCGATTCAACTACAATTCCTTCATCTTTTGATATTTCTCTAAGCAAGAATTGTATTCTTTCGGGATGTTCATCCGGATTAAATATTTTCTTAGCTATTACATCAGATGAAAGAGGAGGAAGTTTATCTCCAAACTCCTTTCCATATTGTCTATTGACGTCATCACCTTTAAATAATTGACTTTCATTTTTCATCATTAGTACCTCCATAAAAAATAGGGAGATACCGCTGGCATCTCCCGTTAGTTAATAAACCGAGGGAGACGCCCTCTTTAATATCCTATGAAAATCACGAAAGCACTCCTTCTTTTGCACGCTTTCAATACAATTATATTGCATTGATTTTACAAAAACAAGAAGCAGCCATCGAGTTTACAATCTCATTTCTACGTGATTATATCTACGTTATAAGTAAGTATGGACACGCGTAATATAAAATGAGCCTGCATTTAAACTCCTTTCCTGTCAATAATATCATTTGTATTATGTACAAATTCTATGCTGTCAAAAAAATTATCATAAACACTGCATGTATGAGAGACTTACGTTTTGAGAAAATGTAGCTTGAATATAAGCAACATTTGTGATATACCTAATTTAGAGGTGTTGAAATATGTGGATAAAAACCGAGACTATCATATCAATGTCACAGCTAAATAATAGATTTAGCCGTGTGTATGAAATTTTAAAAAATTATGGATCAGCGGTGGTCATGAAAAATAATATGCCCGTATATATTATTTATGAACCTGATTTTTTTGATCAAGAAACGTTGAAAGAAATGGCTGACGTATCTATAAGAGACGCTAGTCAAAACTTTTCGAAAGTTACAATGCAAGTGTATAACAATGCTCTTGTGGCCATATTAAAAAGAAATATACCGGTAGCAGTAATTGCTGATTACAATTATGTAATACACTCAAATTACTTGAATAAAATACAATATATAAAAGGAGAAATATAAAGATGATAGTTATGCCTAATATGCCCTTAACTTCCGATGAGAAAATAAACGACTTTTTATGCTCATTTATACAGAAAGCAATCAGCGATAAAATAATAGAGTATATATCTTATTATGATGAAGGAGATACCGAAGCAATTGAAAATCTGTTCCCGATTACATTTCCTGAAGACAATATTGACAAAATGCTCCATATAATAAAAGGCCTCTATTCATTAATTATTTCAGATAAACACTGGGTTCCTTCTCTTATTATGGAATATGTTATGGCCAAAATTATAATTATTGAAGCAAGAATATTTTATGATGACTTGCTAAATTTTGAAAATAATATGGATGAATATAAAAAATTTGAACTTTCTGATGAAGAAAACCGGAAAATGCAGAATCAATCAATAGATATACCATTCACAGAGAAATTAAAAGCAGAGTACATAGATGCGAGAGTGAAATATTGGAAAGAAGACATGGGAATAAATGATGATAATCTCTCTGAAGATGATATAAAAGAAATAAATATAGAAAAAGAATATGCGGAAGAAGTCATTGAGAACTGTTGGCATTTCTCGGAGAATTGGCTCGATTGGTGTTTTTGGGATGAAGATTATATGATGCTGGACGACATGTCGCTGGGTGAAATCAAAAACTCCTGGATTAACGAAGCTATTGGTGTGACAGGAAAAGAAAAGGATGCAGGAGATTTTATCCTTCCCAATGACTGGCTTCATAGCAAAGATTTTAGATTTGTTAATGAAAAACCCGAAGAAGAATGGTAAAAAGCTTTAATAACCAAATAGTGCAGTCCGGATAAGGCTGCACTATTTTTATAAGTATCCTAGAACAATTCAACGCCTTTCAGGGCGTTTTTTTAATTTTCTACAAAATTTATACATAATATATATAGAGATATCGATGCATTTTATCAAGGGGAGAACATGCTATGGAAGAATTACGCGAAAAAATAAGGCAGGCTATCGAATCAGGAGACAAAAAAATGATAGCCGAGATATCAGAAGAAGTTACAAAAGAGATGGGGATACCTTTTATATCAGGCGCATATGACGAATACCAGATGATCGAACTTCTACGAGGAGCAGATGCAGGACTAGATAAGCAGGAAATAGATATGTACTTTCACTGTAATATCGAATATCTGCAGATGATCCAGATAAGAAAAGCCATTCAGGACGGACTCACAAAAGAACAGGTACAGGAAATAGCAAACTGTAAAGATGGCTGGCTGAAAATGGCATATATGAGACACATGTATCTCGCAGAACAGATCAGAGAGTCCGAAGAAAGGAAAGACAAAAAACAGGACAGCTTTAAAAACCATACAGATTTAAGAAGCATATACTCATATATCAAAGAACAGGAAGGACCCGGAGATATCCCGATAAAAGTAGAAGTAAAAGGCACATCTCTGGACAAAGTGAAAGACGGTCACATGGAAGAGCGCACAAAATACGAAAGTACATCCTACATCGATATAAGCGCTGCAGCTATTTCTGAATATTTCAGAAAACTGGCAAAAGATAAAGAAAGACAGAAGGAACCTCGTTATAAGGAACAGGAAGAGGAGGTTATGAGAAATGGCATATAGAAAAAGCAAAGTAACAGGTGAAAGAGATTACGGACACAGTTTTTTGACCGGCAAAGCTATAAATGATCTGACTTATGAAAGAGCCCACGAGACAAAAGACAAGTACAAGGAATTAAAGATCGACAACTTCAAAAAAGGATATACGCAACCTAACGAAAGTAAGTTTTCAATCTATTTAACTCTTCGAGAAAGAGGTAAGGCACACTTAAAAGCCAGAACAGATTATGTCAGATTTGCACAGACATATAGAGATATCAAAGCGTCAAAAGGAACTACATCCATGATGCTTCAGGCATTCAGACAACTTGAGTTTATAAATATCGCCACAGCAAAATACTCCGAGGAGTTTAAAAGGGAAACAAATGCAATATTCAATGAAATAGCATATCGAGAGGACGAGCCGCGTCGCCTTTCGCCATTAAGATATATAGATATGGAAGGCAACGACAGACAGATAAATCTCGGGATCAATAAGGACCGGTATGGACGTAAGCTTTATTATGAGGAAAGGCTTGTCAAAGTACCGATTAAAGATTCAAGCGGAAGAAACGTAAAAGACAATAACGGGAATATCCTAACAGAAGAAAAAATCAAATGGGTGGATATTACAGAAAGGGAATTTTACGACAATATCGGGCTTGCATACAGAAGCAACGTCAAAGCCGAAAGAGGCATGCAGAGGTCTTTGTTCGAACTTTCGGACAGAGACGGCAATAAGCTTATAATCACAGATGCAAGAGATGACAACGAAAAAGAAAACTCGTACCAGGATCATTCCGCTCCCCTGAACTTTTATCAGAGGGATGCATCCGGAAGCACACAGCAGCTTTCCGGTAAAGAACTAGCTACAGTTATAGAGACAAGCGGAGTTACAAATATAGAGATAGGAATGAAAAAGTTTGGAGGAGTTCTTGCAAGAGTATCCGGCAAGGTAGGAGACGCTTTAGGAAGAGAAGCTCTCCATATTGCAGGCCGTCAGATAAATGACAATCTCCGCCAGCCGATAGAATTTAGATAAGAGGAACAGTTTATGCCACTTGCTACATCTAATGATCTGTTTGATCAAGTATTTAAAAATGAAGATAAAAGTCTTACTGATGAGTTTCTCGTGCAGCTGTCAGAATATCTGAGAGAGAGAAGGACTCCTCGGCACGAAGCCATACTAGAAGCGATAGAAGAAGATAAGCCACTTTCATCATTTCTTATCAGGAACGACGTAGTGGATGATCTATCGATAGAGCTCCTAATGCAGGGTATACCCTTTGTGCTTATATGCAACACGGTCGGAGAGTACGGAGCACTTGTAAGAACGGATGACAAAATGCAGATAGTTGCCGCAGTCACAAATCTCCTGACAAGAAAAGGAAACTTTATGGCTGTGCTTACGGGAGAAGAGCTCTTTAATCTGGTTCAGATGAATGACGACAAAAACAAGGCACTGCTTGCGTTGAACGGTCTTACAAAGGAGCAGCTTCGTCTTTTGGAAGACTTATGCAGGGAAAAGGGACAGCTGACTGAAATAGCAGAAGACCATATGGATGACGGAACGTACAGATTCATGGCACCTGCACGCAAAACAGCCCTTGGAAGCAATTTTGCAAGGATCATATTTGAGATGTTCGTCATGACCGAAGGATACAATGCTGACGTAAATGAACGCAGGATCCGAAACAAATTCAGTTTCGACCAGTTACGTTATAACAACTTTGGTAGAGATGTAATCCAGAACGGAAGGCAGGGAATGACGAGGGACATATTCATAGTCAGCAGCACCAACCAGTACATGAAGATCATGCAAACAGGGTTTGAATATGGAAGGGCCGCTATAAGAGGCGGAGAATTGACACTCGTGCCCGATACGGAACTGTATATGGATACTATGGGATATTATGACTATGAAAATTCGTACCTTAACAGGATGACAAATCCTGCAGTTACCATAGATACGCATCAGGTCATGGATCATCTGATCAATGTACTCACAGGATGTCCCGAGCGTGACAGCCTCGATTACGGATATAATCAGGACGAGCATCAGGTACATCAAACGGAAATGGTAATGGCCAGATCTATAATGAATGTTGTCATGAGAAAAGTTCAAGACGACAGTATTATGAACATAGATGGAAAGGAAATGCAGAAAGTCGGACACGTTACATCTGAAGCAGGACTTGTATTACAGGGGCTCTGCAATAGGGAAATCCCAAGAGGTTACGATGAGCTTGATTTCGCTGAGATAATAAATGCCATCACCTCATCTGCGCCTGAAGAATTTGACATTAATGAATATATAGGGATCGCAGACAAAATGGCCGACATAAATATAACAAATGAAAGAGGCCTGATTGAGATAACGAAAAATGTAGCTGGACAGGTAATGGACATCAGGAGCGAACGCGAGCTGCAGGTTGCAAGGGACGGAGCACCGGATGTTCCAGATGTGGCTGAAAGGAGTGACCGATGAGTAAAAAGCTGAAAATAGGAATAATAACCGGTTCAGTCGTGGTATATATCATCCTGTCACTTTACTATATTCATGTAAAGCTTGTCATGATAGAGCAGGATTTAAGCTTATACAAAGGATTAAAGGAAGGCTTTTATGATCTTCTCCGTCGCCCGGGCTCAATCTTCCCCATACCTGAAGGTGCAATAACCACAATAATAATGGTACCCGCAGTAATAGGCTTCTTTGTACTCATGTTTGTAACATCAGCTAACATGAGAAAGCATTACAACAACGACAAAGCGTTAGGTTCAGCAAAATTCATGACCCAGAAGTATCTGGAAGATTATAATAAACGTTTTACAGAACCCTTCGGAAGCACCAGTCATGATGGCAAGAACAATATGATTCTTTCCTATGACATGTATCAGTCACTTGATAACGAGGGTATAGCAAATCATAATGACCACAATGGACGAAACATAAATACAGCCGTCATAGGAGGTTCTGGAGCAGGTAAAACATTCGGATTTGTGGGACCCAATATCCTTCAGGCCAACTGTAACTATATCATAACCGATCCATCTGGAGAGCTTTTCAGGGATTATGGATGGTTCCTTGAAAACGAAGGATATCGCGTAAAGTGTTTTAACCTTGATCATATGGAAAGAGGAAATCATTATAATCCGTTTAACTATATCCATTCTGATAAGGATATAGAGGTACTGGTAACAACACTTATTAATTCTACTACTCCTCCGGAAAAAAACGGCGGAGATCCATTCTGGGAAAAATCCGAAATGGCACTGCTCAACGCACTTATCGCATACCTTTATCATTATTGCATGCCATCGACAAGAAACTTCAGCCAGGTTATGGAACTGTTGCGTGCCGCAGAAGTAGATGAAAACGATGCATCATTTCAGTCTCCTCTGGACGTAATGATGCAGCAGATTGAAGAACTGGATCCAGACGGATTCTGCATAAAACAGTACAGAAATTTTAAGATGGGTGCAGGACGTACCCTCAAAGGTATCCTTATATCAGTAGCTGTAAGACTTCAGGCATTCGACCTTGAGGATGTTGCAGAACTTACCAATACGGATGACATAGACCTTGACTCTATCGGAGATGAAAAGACGGCATTATTTATCATCATTCCTACTGGTGAGAAGACTTTTAACTTCCTCGCCTCACTTATGTATTCACAGCTGTTTCAGAGAATGTACAGTTATGCTGAAAATACATCCATGTATTCGATTCTAGTAAAGAACGAAGATGGAGAAGTTGTCCGTACATTCAGAGCTGAAAATGAGGAAGAAGTAGGTGATGCATCAAAAAAAGCTTCGGAATTTCTTGAAAAATATAAAGATGCCAAGGTCAAGTATGATAAAGACTTAGATCTGTATATCGTAGAAGGAAAAGACCGATCCATACTCGGGTATGCGCGTCTTGAGGAATTTGCTCAAAAATATCTTAACAAGATGAAAAAAGGAAGAGTGGAGCGAAATCCCAAAGCAAGACTTCCTATACATGTTAGAATGATGCTCGATGAGTTTGCCAATATTCCGACAATCCCTGACTTTGATACAAAAGTGGCAACTGTCAGAAAATATGAAGTATCCGTTACGATTATTCTGCAGTCCCTTAATCAGATGCAGAAGCTTTATGAAAAAGACTGGGAAAGTATTATCGGAAACTGCGACAATACAGTTTATCTCGGAGGTGGAGCGGATAAAGTAACGTTTGAATGGTTCAGCAACCATCTCGGCAAAGAAACCCGTGTTATACAGGGATCAACGTTCAATGGAGGTCAGGGAGGATCTACATCCCTCAACAGGCAGGGTGTAGAGCTTATGTCCCAGTCAGAAATAAGAAAGCTTAAAGAAAATATGTGTATAGTGCTTCCAAAATCTCTTGACGCATACATGGGTAAAAAATTCCCGGCAAGTCTTCACAAAAATTGGAAATATATTAAAGATACACCAAGGTACCTCTTTGACGAAAGAAGAATGACTATATTAGCCAAAGAATGGAAAATAGCAGCTGAAACTAAATCTGCCGATAAATCAGAGAAAAAAGATTACCCGAAACCGCAGAAAGAAACCGAACAAGAAGAAAAGCAGAGAAGAAAGAAAAACGAAGAAGAAAAACGAAAGGCAGAAGAATATAAGGACAACAGAGGCCTTGATAAAGAGCGCGTCGTTAACCCACCTAAAGAAGTCGAAAAGAAGGGTTCAGAATTTGTCAGGGAATCCATAAAGGCAAGTTCCGAGAAAGAAGTAAAGGAAGTAATAGAATCCCTTGTCGTAATGGACAATCTTGAAGGTCTTATTGGGGATGGCACAGATATTGAATTTGACAGCATTTCATTCTGATTAGGTCAATAACCCAGCATTTTTTTATAAAGCCTCAAAATTTATACATAATATATATAGGAGAACACATAAATACGCGTTTCGAAAGGAGAATAATATTATGTACGCACTCGTAAAAACAAAATTCAAGGAAATGAAGCTCACAAGAGAAGATAAAATTGAAATGGCACTTATAGTCGTTCTCGGTGTCGCCCTTTCAATCTTGTTCTTCAAGCTCTGCCCATGGGTATTTGCAGACGGTGATCCAAAAGCAGAAATGTTTGACGCCATCAGACTGATACTCAAAGTTATAACTTCTATCGTCGGAGGAATCTTTCTTCTTGTAGGAATCATCAAGTTTGCAATCGCACAGCCAAATGATGACGGCCCCGCACAGCAGAAAGCTATCATGATGATGGCTACAGGAATCCTCCTTGTTCTCATCGGTGTTTTGGTTATCGACAAAATCCATCCGGAGAATTGGATAGCATCCTAACTATCTGCGAAAGCTGATATATTTACCGGCGGAAGCACAAATCCGCCGGTTTTTACTCTATAGAGGAGAAAGGCAGACATTAGTGGAAAGATTAGCAACCGAATCCTACAAAAAAAGAAGAATAGTCGTGGCAGCGGCGCTGTCACTTATTGTCATGTGCATCATCATCTATTTCCGTTCCAGAGTTTTCGCTGAAGAAATAGATGTTCCGAGTGATGAATCTCTTGGATTCTCACAGTTTGCGGCATGGGTTGCACCCAAAATACAGACTCTTTTAAAAGGTGAGCTCATACAAGGCATATGTGACAGATATTTCGGAATAAATGTAAAAGATATAGTTCTCCAATTCAGCTTATGGAATCCTCTTGTCACATTCTTTAAAAGTGTAGGAATCCTCATCTGTTTCTTTAACATGATGATGAAGATAATAAAGACATGTGAAAAAGGAGAGATAACAGCTGAACAGTTTGTCGGAGTGTTTTTATCTCTGGCAATACCATGCATACTTATTTTCGAATACGATAAATTAATGGATGCGGTAACAAAAGTAGCCAATTATCTGTTCGATGCCATTAAATACGAACAAAAGACCATAACCAATGCTGAAATGGATGAATTTATATCCAGTTTGGTATTAGGAAATGATGTGGAACTGAGCCTGTCCACCATATCTGACTGGATGGCAGGAACTATCACAGGTCTTATTACATGGCTGGCTTTGGCTATCGCAAACTTCATAATGGGAATTCATATTGTCAGCTCTATAATATCCCTTTATATGAATATAACGGTCCGTTATATTTTCATGCCTGTATCCATAGCGAATGTTGCTGAAGATGGACCAAGAAGCTCCGGCATGAAATATATACTCAAATTCATAGCGGCACATGTCCATGTTGCATCCATAGGCGTCATCACACAGATCCTCATGACCACATATACGCTGCTCATTGCTGCATTTAACAGCGAAGGTATGGTGATAAAGATATGGGAGCTTATATTCATATGGTTATGTCTCCCGGCGGCACTGAAATCAGGTATAAATATGTCCGGAGAAGCGATAAAAGATGCCTTCGGAGTTGGATTGTGATGAAGGGAGTAGTTTATGTTAGAGATACCAATGTCACAGAATATAAAGGATTTTGATCCCATAGTGATTGGCCCGTTCACGCTGCGTCAGATCATATGCGTAGCTATAAGCTGTACATACGGAATACCACTTGCATTCAGTATTCCCATAGATATAAGCGTCCGTATGCTTATAGTGACAGCTCTTATGTATCCAGTCATAGCATGCGGATGGGTAAAGATACAGGGAAAACACCTTGAGAAATTCATTATACTGATAGTCAAGAATGGTATTTTATATCCAAAAAGAAGATATCCGGAAGAAAATATATTATACAAATGCCTTCCCGATACACCAAAAGTAAAACACATAGAAACCAAGACCAGTAAGAAAATCAAAGGATACAAATAATGAGTATATTCGACATTTCAAAAAAGAAAAGAGCCAGCGTTACTGATTCGATACCATTTACGCAGATATATGCCGATGGCACAATAGAGCTCAAAAAGGGGCTTTATTCACGTATGTACCGTCTCGATGATATAAATTTCACCATAGCTCCTGAAAAAGAACAGAAAGCTATTTTCAGAAGCTATGAGAAGATGCTCAACTCTTTCAGCGAGCCGTTTCAGATTATAGTCCATAACTACAAAGCAAACAGAAAGAACACCATGGACAATATCCGGTTCAATATCATGAACGATAACCTGAACGGATACCGTCAGGAAATGAATGGAATCCTTCTTGACAAGCTGTATCAGGGAAACGGTTCTCTGCAGCAAAGCAAGTATATAGTGTTCACACATGCTGCTGCAAATATCGAATCAGCCATGCACGACATGAACGAGATTGAAAATACGCTCTACACAAATATACAGGCTATATCCGATAAAGCGGGGCTTAAGAGACTTGATATGCAGGAACGTCTGAAGGTTATGTTTCATATTTATAACCAGAACAAAAAGGATGACATGTTTTATAATGCCGTAGATCCGGCAGGAAACGGATACTTTGACCCAGTCATTAATGCAAAGCAGGGCAGAAGCATCAAGTCCGCTATTGCTCCTGAAGGAATGATGTTCGAAAGAAATACGTTTCTTCTTGGAGATGTTATAGGCAGAACACTATATTTTGACAGAGTCCCTGCATTTCTCAGTACAAATTTCATGCATGATCTGACCAGTATCAATGCAGAAATGATAATAAGCCTTAACCATGAACCGGTTGAGCGTGACAAAGCTCGAAGCATGATTAAGCGCCATCTGAGAAATCTCAATGCTCATATCTCCAAACAGGAGTCAAATGCTGCCAGAGAAGGATTTTCTTCAGCAAATATATCAGAAGACGTAAGATCCAATAAAGCAGCGACACTGGAAATGATGGACGATATCGATAAGCGCGACCAGGGTGTATTCTTCCTGACATTTACAGTCACCGTATTTGCATCGGATAATGAAGAGATGCAGGCAATCCTTACGCAACTGAAGTCCATATCGAAACCTCATCATACCCCATTTCAGGTATTGATGTTTCAGCAGGAAGAAGGACTTAATTCCTGCCTCCCTCTTTCAGTAAACAAGCTTGACACAAAGATGCTGCTTACATCGGAATGTTGTTCGATCATGCTTCCTTATACTTCGCAGGAATTACATCAGAAGAACGGAGCTTTTTATGGTATGAATAAGACATCTGGGCAGATGATTATCTACGACAGACATAATGATAGCGCATTAATCAGAAATTTCAATGCACTCTTTTTCGGAGACTCAGGCTCCGGAAAATCGGGTATAGCGAAATGGGAGATAATGTCTATCCTGTTAAGAAGTACAAAAGACGTTGTATATGTCATAGATCCCCAGAGGGAATATATCCCAATTGCAGAAGCAGTAGGCGGCGAAGTAGTTGAGCTGTCTCCTTCATCAAAGAACTTTGAAAATCCCCTTGATCTTGATTTGGCTTCCGACGGCGAGGATAACCCAATAGCACTCAAATCAGATTTCATAATAGGAATGATAGAGATTATGAACGGCACAGGAGAAGCACTCGACCCGAGATGCAGATCCATAATCGATAGATGTGTAAAAAAGATATATCAGGGATATATTGCCCATATACAAGAACTGAACCAGAGAAATCCCGAGATCACATGCGACAAAGATGCGGCTCCGACGATCAGCAATCTTTATCACGAACTGAGAAGACAGGACAGTCCTGATGCAGATCAGATAGCAAACATACTTGAGATATATGCTACAGGAACATCAGATATATTTGCACACCGATCCAACGTATCGACGAATAAAAGAATGGTCGTATACGATATCTCTAAACTCGGAGCGGGAATGAAGCCTCTGGGACTTTATATAACTCTCAACGATATATGGAGTAAAATGATAAGCAACAGCAGGAAGGGTATATACTCATGGATATATATCGACGAGTTCCATCTCCTTCTTCAGCTTGAATCGTCAGCGAACTTTCTGAAAACAATATGGAAAACAGCCCGTAAATGGAAAGGAGTGCCCACGGGAATCACTCAGAACGTAGAAGATCTGTTAGGCAGTACGGCAACGCGAGATATCCTTAACTTGACAAACTTCGTACTCATGACATCAATGTCAGCACAGGACCGTAACAACATGGCAGACCTGATCCAGATTCAGGACGCACAGCTTGAAAAATACTGTAAGAGTCAGCCTAAAGGACACGGGCTCATATATACCGGAGACACGACCCTTCCGTTCGCACTTGAGATACCTAAAGGAACGAAGATGTTTGAGCTGGTGGATACGAACAAATCCCCTAAATAAACAAATCATGAAAGGAGGCACTTATGGTTGAAAAAAATGCGGATAAAAACCTTAAACTGAATAACAACCACGATGGAACCATAAGTGTTACCCTGAGCAGAGGAAATACCGTTATAGAACAGAGGAACATTTCAACCCTTGAATTCTATGACAGGTTTGCCGATAAAGACCAGCTGATAACTGATTATACGAATGACGCATTTGAAAACGGCGCATTCGGCGTAGACGTGGACAGAGATAACGGCAGTGTATTTGCGGCATACGGCGTTAATGATGACGGCTCGTTTTACGGCTTCAGGATAGAGGCTGATATCGATAAAGTATCTTTTTCAGAGCATGAAGGAGCGGTAGAATATGATAGGGCAATATACAAGGTAGAGCGATATGAGACGGAAACCCTTGACAATGCCCGTGGACAGAAAGTCGTATATAACCCCGAAACCAAAGAATTCTATATCCGAACAGGAACCAAGGAAAAGGATATCAAATATCTCAAGCCCGAGAAAGTATTCGCTTCAGACGGAAATCTGAATTATGATAAAGAAGCTGCAATCAGAAAAAACTTTGAAAAAAGACATAAGGTAGACAAGCTTGTGTCTGATGCCGGGAATTTTGCTCAAAATCATCCTGCTGCCGTAGCGGGAGGAATTCTCTTAGCGAAGAAAATGGGCGAAAAGGCATCTGATTCGGCAAACATAAACTCTCAGCCAGAAGAAGCAGATCCTGTAAAAACTCTGCAGGAAATGTATATTTTAAAAAAAGGCGTATCTGAATTCGGAGAAAATGCGTCAAAGTATCACGAAGACAGAATAAGGCAATACAAAGACAGAGTTGAATCTAAAGAACAGACAGACATATTCGTAAGAAGACAGGATAAATCGAAAAACAAACAGGGAAACTCCGAAAATATTATTGACGGAGGACGTTCTATAAGAGAACGACGTGAAAATGAACTGAAATCGGTAACAGAATCTAAAGATGTACGTACAGAACATATAACTGCCGAAAAGAATAAATCAAAAGACAAAGATATAGATAAAAATGACATTAAAAGAAAAGATTCGAAACTGGATTCTAAATTAGATAAATTGAGAGGAGGATCAGAAAACACTTCAGCTCGACACAAGAAAACGATTAAAAAGGAAAAAAGCAAGACCGACAAAGCTCTTGGCAAGGCTGCCGTAGTTGCAACAACAGCAAATCTCGCTCAGAGCGATAACATAGCCAGGGATTCGGCAAAGCTGGCATTTGAATATATAAAAGGCAAAACAGTTGCGGCCTTACTTGGAGTAATAGGAGGCGGAACGTTTTTTATAATATTAATGGTAGTGGTAATTGCTATTCCGGTATTTGCTCTTGTACTGGATGTTTTTGGATGGTTCATGGGAGATTTTGATTTCATTGACTTGAACCAGAATGAACAAATAGTAAGCCAGAGAGTTTATTCGTATTTAGTAAATGAACAGGGAATAGATCAGGAAGAGGCATTCTTCATGACCGCAGGAATTGTCGGAAATTTGGCATACGAATCAGATGAAATGGAACCGGGCCGCGTAGAATATGGCAGAACATATCTCGATGATAACACGTATACGTCATATGTAAACTCAGGATATTATTCAAGAAATGATTTTGCAAGTCATTATTTCGGATACGGAATAGCACAGTGGACAGCATCCTCCCGTAGAAGAGGTTTATACGACTACGCCAAACATTATGCAGATAAGCATCACAGTTCATTTTTGATAGACAGTCTTACTATGCAGACGGAATACGTCTTAATAGAAACATTTCCCGAAGGTGTAGATGGTTATACATGTTCATATCATGAATATCAGAATTCAGTAGTCAGTAAAATGAGAACTGCAATTAATTCAGCAGGTAATGTCCATGACAAAATAGAGGCAGCTACAACTGTATGGATGGATATATACGAGAATCCCGACCGCAGCCTTATACATATGGATAAAAGAATGTTTAAAAGTGTATGTGTATATATGTATATAATATACGCAGTAACAGGAGAACATAGAGCAGGCGGTTCAGGTTCATGGCAATGGCCTGTTCCTAGCAGTCACACAATTTCATCTCCGTATGGACCGAGATGGGGAGGTACTCATAGCGGAATTGATATTGCTTGTCCGGAAGGAAGCTTAGTTATTGCATCCAACGGCGGAACGGCATATACTTATGTAGATGGATCATATCACTGGTCAACGGGAAACACAGTCATAGTAGATTGTGGGGACGGTACAAAGAACTGTTACTATCATCTTTCAGGGTTCATAGTAAACAACGGAGATACAGTAACAGCAGGTCAGCCAATAGCTTATTCAGGAAATACTGGAAATTCGACTGGTCCTCACTTGCATTTTGGTGTATATATAAATGGTGTATTACAGGATCCTATGAATTTCTTACAGCAATATTAAAGGAGCGACAGGATGAAAAAGATAATCATGATCAGCGCCATACTGGTACTGGCACTGACTGCGTGTTCAAAAGATGATTCCCCTACGGAAGCGCCCACTACAGAAATGATAACAGCAACGGAAGCTGTTACCGAAAAAGAAACAACAGAAGAAATAATAGCACAAGGAAGCGCAACAACTGAGGCAACGACGGAAGAAGTTACAGAATCAACGACAGAAATAGCAATAGATCCAACAGACGAACTTCCACCAGCTGAAGATCCGGAAGGCAGATGGATATATAACCCTAAGATATCAGGCTTGTCCTTATGTAACGAAAGGATGAGAACAGAATTTGATCAGGAGAGTTTTGTTCATGCTATCTTTAATGCTCTTTATCCTATAGATAAAGAAAGGACAGCCATAGTTACCGAGGCTAAAATCGTATTCATAGAACCAGGTGATCCATTCATCTATGTAGTTCAGGTATCTATAGAGGGTCATGAGGATATTAAGGTGTATATGAAGGCATTCTGGGACGGAGGGTTTTCATATATAAATCCCGACGAACTGGATCATGATCCTGAAGAATGGACACCATAAATATCATAATTTTATAGAAGCAAACAAAAGGAAGGGAACGGCAAAGTTCAGCCGATATCCCTTTTTTTTTTAATCCCAAGAACTAAAAATGTAAATTTTGAACAAAAAAAAGTAAATAATCATATTGACTTACAAAAAAAATGGACTATAATTTAAAATACATAACATATAAAAAAACGAACAGAAAGCGAAAAAAAGACACAAAATCAATAAAAATATACAAAAATGAGCGAAAACGACCAATTATTTATTAATGAAAGGAAATAATTGATGAGAGCAACCTGCATGAACAAGGAATATCCTTTGTTTGAATGTGAAATAGAAGGTCAGTACATCATAAAGCTGTACGAAACAATAGATGAAAAGCATCTTCCCATTGTTCTGCAGGATAACCTTACACTTGAATCAGTGAATAAGTGGCTTGAAACCCGAATAATTCCTGATACAAGAGAGGGTATAAAGGAAGCCCGGATGGAATTCTCATTTGAGAACTATCACAACATGTTTTCTTTGTCGGATCAATACTGGTTTAAATACGTCGATAAGGAAAAATGGGAGAAACTCAACTTCTTCACCAATACTTATCATACAGAGACGGGGCGTATATTCTTTGAACCATGGACGGTAGACCTTAGACAGCTGAGGAAAGAAAACCCAGATCTGACGACAGGCGGAGTCTGCAGAAAAAGATGGATACAGGATGATACAAAAGCATCCAAGCTGATTAAATCAGGAAGTGCTACATGCGGACAAAGTCCGGTGGCAGAGGTATTGACATCCATGATGCTGAAAAAACTGCAGGTAATACCGTTCGTGGAATATTCTCTGACAGTAGATGGCCTTCAGATCTGCTCGATATGCGACAACTTTGTGACCAAGGATACAGAATATGTGCCCGTGTCACAGATTTACTTCAAGGAAAAGCGTGATAAAAAGAACGAAACAATATACGCACACATAGTAAAAATGGCTGAAAAATATGGCATTCCTAAAAACAAGAGCGACGAATATCTTCAGGCAATGATAGCAGTTGACAGTATGATCTATAATACGGACCGTCATCTCAATAATTTTGGCTTTATACGTAATGTCAAAACGGGCAAGCTTGTAGATTACGCTCCTTTATTCGATTCAGGGTCAGCATTCTTTGATACAAAAGAGAATGCAGCAATGTTCAAAAAGCAGGAACAGAAGGCTCTCGATAAGATGAGAATAAGGATTGAAAATAGGGATATAGATTTCAGTGACATGATACATCTGGTTAAGACCTTCCCAACGATCAGCGATGAAGACAAGGAATTCATTGTTCACAGAATAGAGCGCAGCAAGGCCAAGGTCGTAAAGATACTAAGTAAGGCAGACGTCGGTGAAAGATAGAGGGATTTAAGTATGAAAGATCCGGAAAAATTCATCAAATTAATAGAAAACGGCTGTTCTGACCGTCAAGTACTTAACGGAGCTGTTCTTAGTAGTGGAATGTCCGACAGTGAGCTCCGGATGGCTATAGAAAGCGTAAAGGTATTTAAAAACCTTTCACATTCATCTAAGTTATTAGGGATTACAAAACGATGGATAGGAGGAACGAGCTGATGATTTCGAAAAAAGATTTATATCTTGATGAAAATGTCGTAAAAGAGTTTAAAGACAGCGAGTTATCCAATCCTTACGACTTCCAGTTGACAGAAGAGGAATTAAATGCCGATTATAAGCAGCTTTATGAAGACACATTTCTGTACCATAAGAAGGATAAATGGACATTAACCAGAAGAGATGAATTTGTACTCGTCACAAAGATGACAAAAGGAACTCAAGCAGAATTTATCATGGGTACCGAGATAGTAGATGCAGTATATCGATCGTGGATAAACCGGGAAGTCAGCAAAATATTGATCAAGAAGGGAAACAATGGAAAAGAGGCATGCGTCGTAAACGGCAAGCCCAATCCCGATCTTGTAGACAGTGCTACAAATATGGCCGTTTATATGATCATCAAAATGATCAAGTCCGGGCATTATAAACTAACCTATGGTGCAAAGATAAGCACTTTTGCATCGTATTACATAAAAAATGTTGTTATAGAAGATATCAACGGAAACTTTGACGACTTTTCTAAGAGAGATCACGAGGTCAGAGGCAAACTGGCTGCTATGGACGACTACGCTGAAAAGAATGGGATAGTTCCTACACACATGTGGTACCTCGAAAACGCTGAAAAGTTCAATTTAAAGAACCTTACAGAAACACTGCTCATAAGAGTAAAGGAACAGGACTCTATAACCTCTCTGTCCTTGGAAGGATACGAAGGTGTTATATCATCAAATGTCGGAAATCCTGAGAAGGAAGTATTGAAAGAAGAAGAGGATGAAGATATCGCAAAGGCGAACAGAATCATGAACGAGTATGACAAGTTCGGTGTTCTCTGTATTGATGCACTTATGCGTTATTGGGACTACGGATTTCCTTCTCAACAAATAGATTTCTCAAAGCTCCATAAAGTTTTTGTTGAGCTCTATACTTTTGAAGGGTATAAGCAACCTCCCGATAAAGCTAACTTTATTAAGTATTTTAACCGTGTATACTCTGAATATAAGATTATCATGCACGAGGTAAAAAAAATAAAAATCAAGCCTGTAGGATACTCCTCAAGAGGCTTCGATATAACTGATGAAGCTATGAATGAATTTAACCAGATTATGGAAAACGGCGAAATGGAAGTATTTGAAGACCATGATCAGATTTTTGAAGAAATATACCCTGAGTCGAAATGGTTTGACGATTATGACGGATACGAACCTGACAGTGAATACACGAACTATAACTAAATATAAAGCACTATAAAAAGAAGTTTGTCCATTCTTCCCGCCGAATGTTGTGATATAAAACATATACAAAGCCGCTTCCATGCGGCTTTTATATTTTCGTACAGTTGTTTTTTATACATAATATACATGAAATTATTGACGATCCAAGGAGAAAGAAAGGAGGTACTGACATGCAGTACGATCTCGAACGGCTAAAATCTGACATTAACATGGCACAGATCGTCAGGTATATATGCTCAGAGGATGAGTTGTACCGCTCCGGCAGTACGCTCTATTGCAAATGTGTTTCGGGACAACATTCCGAAACTCACTGCAACCACAATGCGGTGTACGAAAAATCAACGCATTGCTACACCTGTGGGGAAAACTTCGATGCATTTTCCTATGTAAAGAACTACTTCCTGCTACAGGGTGAAGACCTGTCTTTTCCGCAGATCTGCGAAAAGATAGGGGATGCTCTCGGCGGAGCGGAGGAATACCTTCTAAAGGGAAATGTCCCGAGTAAAAAGGAAGAAATTCTCCTGCCTCTGACAGCAGAAGAACTTATTGCCATCGGAATATATAATCCAGGGGCAAAAGAACTTCCGAAGCTTCAGGACATATATAAGATAGATCCCGAAACGATCCGATATATGCTTATGGAAAGGGCTGACGAGAGAATGAGATTTTATGAGGGGATATTCAATGATTATAAAGAACCTCTCAGAACCGAGATTTTAAATAAATACCGTGAAGTACGGGAAATTTATGAAAAGCTCGGAGGAAAGCCTAAAAGAATAATAAGGCTTTTTGATTAAAAAAAGAGAGCTGGCATCAAACTTGTCCAGCTCTTTTTTTGGTAAACGAATCACCGTGTATCGAAACCGTGTGACATACTCTCCGCCGACTGACTCGCGTAAAGCTCCCAGTCCCGGTTAGCTCGCTTAAATTAAAATTATTTTATAATGAATTAACGTATATGTCAATAATAAAAATACAATTAGTTCAAATCACGCATTCATTGAAAGAATACAAAGGGTATGTTTTTTCAGCCACCACGTTTTTATACATAATATACATGAAATTATTGACAATCCAAGGAGAAAAATGAAAGGAGTGATTAAGATGTCAAAATATGGAGAGATACATCTTCACTGCCTGGATCAGTACGATTCACAGAATGATCCCGAAAAAGTAGTGAAGAAGCTCGCAGAATTGGGGGCAAAAGGATTCGTGCTTACCCAGCACGGCGTACTGTCAGCTGTTGAGCTGATGAGACATGCGGCAGAGGAAGCAGGACTAAAATTCATCCCCGGCTGCGAAGCATATTACGACGATGGTATCAGTACATGTCATCTGATCCTCATATCCAAGAATTATAAAGGATATAAGGCACTGATGCAGGCTGTGACAAAGTCGAACAATAAGGACGGAAAGGCCGTAATGAACCTTGAGATCCTTAAAAAGTATTTTGGGCCGGGAACATCCGGTCACAACAACATCATTGCTACCAGCGCCTGCATACAGGGTGTTATCGCAATGAAGTTACGAGCTAACGACGAATTAAGAGATGAGATCGAAAAGCTCGAAAGAAGAAGAGCAAAGTACATAGCACCTACAGACAAGCGTCTCCTTAATGAAGAAGCTGATCTGAAAGAAGTGCTCGAAAAGCTCGAAATAAAAAAAGATGAAAGAGAGATGACAAAGAAAACTGCTGAGACAAAGTTCACTTTCAGAGAAAAATCTCTTGCCAAGATGCCTGAAGGTTCCGAAAAGGAACAGACCAGAAAGGCTCTTGAGGATGACAAGAAAAAAGCGGCAGAAGCTGCTGAACGCCTCATTCAGATAAAGAAAGAGGTGACGGCTCTCACAAAAAGAAAGAGCACTTATGAAAAAGAGCTCAAGGAATTACGCGAGAGTGCTTCAAAGTATGAAGAGATATCTGAGAAAATTAGCGAAGTGTCAGCAAAAATGTTACCGGAAGAGGAACTCTACGGCTCAGCTGTAAGTACAGCAAAAGAGTTCAATGAGCTTTTTGGTGACAACAATTTTTTCATCGAGATCCAGAATCATAGGATACCGCTAGAAGCGGAAATTTACCCAAAGGTAGCACGCATCGCTGTCGAGGCAGGACTTCCGGTAGTTGCGTCAAACGATGTTCATATCGTTGAAGGCACAGAGGAAGAAATCTTGAGGAGAAATATCCTGAAAGCTCTTCGATTTGGAAAGTGGCAGGAACCGTCAGTAGGAGATTCCGAGCTCTATATCAAATCAGACGAAGAACTGGAAGACATCATCTCAGAGATATTGCCAAGAGCAGTAGTAGAAAAGGGGATCAAGAATATAAAATACATCATTGATTCCTGTAATGTCGAGTTTCCAAAAGAAGATCACTACCCTGTTTATAAATCAAATACAGGCGAGACTTCGGAACAGATATTTGACAGACTGATAGCTGAAGGCGTTGAAAGATGCTTTCCGGATGGTCTGGATGAAGAATATCAGAAAAGACTCGAAAGAGAAGTTAAAGTAATCAAAGGAATGGGATACGTTGATTATCATCTGATAGTCCGCGATTTCCTCGAATACGGAAGACTTCTCGGATACATTCCGACAGACAAGGTCAAAGAAGCTCCACTTACTATAGAAGAGTTAAAGGAATATATTAAGAATATTGGAGCGGAACCAGGATTTACAATAGGTCCGGGAAGAGGATCTGCTGTAGGTTCACTTGTCTGCTTCCTTCTCGGTATCACTTCGCTTGATCCGCTTAAGTACGATCTTCTTTTTGAAAGGTTCCTTAACGTAGAGAGAGTAAGTATGCCGGATATCGATTCAGATATCGCTAAAAATGTGCGACCAAAGGTTATCGAATACGTAACAAACAAATACGGAAAAAATGCCGTATGCGGTATCATGACACAGAACGCGCAGGCTCCTCGTGGAGCAATCCGTATTACTGCAAAGTATTACGGACAGAAGATCGGTAAGGAAGGAGCTTTTCTCCATCTTTCAGATGAGATGGCAAAGAAAGTCCCAGCTGAGCCGAAAATACACTTTGGCAGTAAGATTATGAGAGGTGAAGAAGAGATCGCCATATCGGAGATGCTGAAGAGAGATTATGCCGGAAATAAAGATGCTCTTGAGATAATCAGATGGGCAGAACTTATAGAAGGCAGTTTTACCAACTACGGCGCTCATGCCGCGGGAATCGTTATCAGTGATAATGATGATGTAAGTGAATACATACCTCTGCGCTGGAATGACAAGCTCTCAGAGTGGACAACCCAGTGCGACATGGTAGAAACTGAGGCTAAGGGCCTTCTCAAGATGGATTTCCTTGGTCTCAAGACACTTGATATCATAACCGACACACTCAAGATGCTGAGTAAAAAAGGTATAGATATCGACCCTCTGAATCTTGAAATTAATGACCCGAAGGTTTATAAGGACATTTTTCAGAGTGGAAAAACTAACTCAATATTTCAGTTTGAGTCGAGTGGTATGAAAAACATGCTCAAGAGATTCAGACCGGAATGTTTTGAAGACTTGATCATACTGGTATCCATGTTCCGCCCGGGTCCGCTCCAATTCATTGACGGAGTCATCGCCGTTAAAAATGATGGAAAAGAACCGGAATACATAACACCTGAGCTCGCGCCTATCATCGGCAAGACATACGGTGCGATTGTATACCAGGGTGCGACGCGTTCTCAAGTGAAAAGCTTGAGCAAGAATTAGAGTAAATAAGTTAGTAAATATTGGTAAAAAAATGAACTAGAGTTCGCCTGTATCAAAAGCTTAGAGAAATAAATCTTGAACTAATAACTCGAAGTATGGAATGATGGAGTAACGTCCTGAAACATACTCTATAATACTCCGACATGCAACATATAATGAAAATTTAGTTGTATGAAGCTCGGTGAAGTCGGCAGAAGTTTTCCTAAGTAGAGGAATATAACAAGTAATATTGGTACAAAAGAGACTAGAGTCCACCTGTATGAAAATTATTAGTACAAAATATGGAAAATGATATGCCGGTAGTCCATAAAATACCTATGGTTAGTATGTCTTAATGACGGACGAACCTGTGATTTAAAGGGTCTAGATACGAACATGCAGAAATGCATGAATGCCATTCGAAATGGATGCTAGTGTGGATGAGTAAAAATCTTGGTTATGAAAATCCATAATATATTAAAGGTATATTCAAGCTAGCAGGCTTATAATAGGAACCTAAGGGTATATGATAAAGGATAGAGTTATTGGAACACGGAAAGGTATTGAGTATTCAGTAATGAATATAAATTGACGAAAATGGATAACTCCTATAATAAGCAATTGAATCAATGCTGAAAAGTAGTGTTCGAACCGATGAAATCTTTGTAATGAAGATAGAGGAATGGACACAAGTCATTATCAAAGTAACGTTATATCATATAATTTAACATAGGGATTCGAGTATGACAAAAAAAGCTCCTTCAAACACTAAATAGTGGAAGATAAGAAGGTGATACCCTATGCCTAAAGAGAAACGGATAATTATTTAGATATTTAACGATAAATGATAATGATGGAACGCGGTATGCGGGGAAACTCGCACGTACCGTGTGGAGTGGGGGAAAAACCAGAGATAATATCAAAGGTTTACCTATCACTATAGCAGGTTATGCAGATATTCCAGGATCTTGCCGGCTATAGCCTTGGCGCAGCAGACAATGTACGCCGCTATATGTCAAAGAAGAAAATCGACAAGCTTGCTCATGAGAGAGAGTCTTTCATCCACGGTGATGCCAGCAGGAATATCAATGGCTGTGTTGCCAACGGCATATCTGAGGAAGCGGCCAACAAACTGTTTGACCAGATGTCCGAGTTCGCAAAATATGCATTCAACAAGTCACATGCAGCAACATACGCATATAATGCTTATATTACAGGCTGGCTGAAATGCTATTATCCTGCAGAATTTATAGCAGCCGCTCTCAACTGGGCACCACTCGAAAAAATCAGCGGTCTTATGTATGAGGCAAAGCATTTTGGCATAAAGACCGACGTACCGGATATAAATACTGCCGGAACAGGATTCACTGTAGCAGGCGGTGATATAATTTTCGGAATGAAATCAGTCAAGTCCGTCGGTTCATCGGCGGCAGAAATACTTATAGAGAGAAAGAATGGCAAATTTAAGTCATTCCGAGATTTCTTCATGAGAACCAATATCAATAAGACAGCTACCGAAAACCTGATAAAGGCAGGTGCATTCGACTGCTTCTGTGATAACAGACAGGCAATGCTCGCAGTATCAGAGGAAATGAAGGCAGCGGTTAAAAAGGTAAGAGATACGAAAGCGATGATTGATGAAGCCGAAGAAGGAACCAAGGCTTACGATCAGGCCATCACAAAGTACGACAATGCAAAAAGATGCCTTGGAGAAATAGTAATGCCGGTTTCTATTCCTGAAGATTCCAACGACAGACTGAAGGAAGAAAAAAAGCTTCTCGGAACATTCGTATCAAAGAGCCCACTTGAGGATTATCCGGATCATGAACAGCTCGGTGTAACACCGATAGATGAGGCAATTGACAGATGTAGGATCTATGGAGTTATAGAAACACTGGAAAAGAAGCAGAGAAAGTCCGACGGGAAGGAAATGGCTTTCATTACCCTTAACGACGGCACGGAGCTTCTCACAGTAAACGTGTTCACTAAAAACTATGAGAAATATGGTTCTATCCTTGAAGAAGGAAATGTAATCATATTATCAGGTGAATTAAGAGAAGAAAAAACAGAGTATCTTGATGAAGAAGGTAATCCTGTCATCGAGAGAAAATACTTCCCAGAAACCATAGAGCTTGCTGAAAAGAAAAAGAAGGAATACACATTAAAGGTTCCTTCATACGCTCACTTCCACCTGTTTAAAGAGGATGATTTTATAAGCAGATACGGAAACGAGAATGGAAATACCCTCAATATCTATGATGAAGCACTCGGAGAGATCCGAAAGGCGACATATACGGTATCAGAGGAAGTGAAATCACTCCCGAATGTGATTTAAAAAATCGAGTCTGTACATTGATTTGTACAGGCTCTTTTTTTATGCAATCCAAATTTATACATAATATATTTGAATATAATTCAAAATCTATCACGAAAGGATGTGTTCAAATATGGAAAAAGGTTCAGTTCGCAGTGTTTTCGACGTTCTTTCAGAAGAAGAATTGAGAAGCATCTTAAAATCAATTGAAAAAGATACAAAATTTGGAAAATATGATCTACAGAAAGCTTTTTTAAGCTGCCTTGAAACACCGAGCAAACTGTATGAAGAGTATCTCAGGCAGGACGAATTCGGGAATTACGCAAAGCATATCCTTAACAGTCCTTATACTCCTTCGGAGGTACTGGAAAAAATATATGAGGACCCCGAATACACTCATAATGCATATACAGATGTTATAGAAGGACTTATAAGAAATAAGAATACACCGAAAGATGTTCTGTTGGAGATAATAAAAACCGAACGCATGCTGCCGGAAAAATTAATGAATCTGTCTGAAACGACAGAAAATCCGGCAATACTCGAAGCAATATTTGAAAGATGCCTTAATAATGAGCAATGGGAACATCTCAGTGAATATAACAGCGCTAGAAAGGATGAACTGATCAGGCGTGTCTTGACCAATCCAATCTCAAATACAGAAATGTTCAGAAAGGCATCACAGAACAAAAGTTCGGATGTCAGAAGATTTGTGGCAAAAAATGAGAGATGTCCAGAAGACGATTTAAAAAGACTGTCGAAAGACAGCAGTAAATCTGTAAGAGAGGCAGTTCTTTTAAACCCGAATATTTCAAATGAAATACTTGAGTCACTTCTTAAAGATAAAAGTCACACAATATCTCAGGAAGCACAGTTGATGCTATATCTGAAAGAAGCACAGGATCCCCGGACATCGGGAAAAAGACTGGATAGACTCGTTGATAATGCAACAAAAGTCATCGATACCGTAGAAAGATATGAAGGCCCTAAAAAAATCGCATTCAATATCTTGAGAGAAACATCCTCTCATCCGAATATCTATGCAAAAACAATCAATACCATATACAGATATATAGACAAATATCCGTCATATGAGGATATCGTGGCAATGGTAAAGAACCCAAAGGTATCGGACCAGATGGTCGAAAACCTGATGAAACTAGAACAACGTATTTACAGTGGCACATTATACGAAAAAGAATACAGAGCCGAGCTGAGTTCGGTCATTGAAGAGAGACAGTATGCCGATCACAGCATTCCTTCAAAGAAAGAATCAGATAAAGACAAACTGATAGACCCGAAACAGGCATTAAAAGAGGCAAAAGAAAAAAGCCAGGCAAACAGATCACAGGAAAATCATATTAAGGAAGACAGGGAGGATAACAGCCGTGAATGATATTTTTTACACCCAGCAGGTAATGGATACTATCAAAAGAGCACAGATTATAAAAGATGATCAGATAACCGATTCATATCAGAAGAAAGCATATAATATCCTTAACAGATTTAATTGGATGGCCAGCCATGGATTTTACACGCAGGACGAGTTTCAGAAGACCGAAAAGAAGATTAACATCAATTATATGAAACTCTCGCTCGCTTTGGCTGAAAACAAATATTCAGCACTCATGAAAGCCCAAACATATCTCGAAAACAAGGTTGCCAGACAGGAATTGACCCAGTCTACCGAGGGGCTCGTGAATGAGTTGCAGCGTACACGAGAAGACATAGCGGAGATTAGAAATGAGATAAATGAACTGAAATCAGATATAAGAAGAGAGGATCCGTCTCTAGGAAACCAGTTGAGGCTCGCATTTATACATGCAAAGGAAAATGCCATAGCTATAGGACAGAAATGCATTGCTAAGTCTGCAGAGAAAATATCTGACATCACAAAATATTTCGCAAAAGCAGGAAGCCAATTTATATTGAGTACAAAGGATATGATATCCCAAGCATATCTTAATACAGAGAAATGCATAACAGATTCACATCTCAGACTGGAAAACTTCAATCATAAGGTACTTACGTCCCTGCGTGACGGAATTGACCAGAGACTTATAGAAAGATCCGACAGACGCATTGCCCGTCTTGAACAATTGCAGAATGATATTGACAGGAGTCTTGGCAGAGATAAAGACATACAATACTCTCCGATGTTGCAATCGACTGAAGAAAATTATATGAAAACAGCCGAGCAATATATGAAAGTAGCTGATCAGGAAGAAATGAAGGTGGAAAAATATGCAGACAGCTGTGTTCAGAGATCCACAGTCGAAGAAATACCGAGAGAGATTCTCGTTGATGAAGATATAGATGAACCGATATGGGAAATGCCGGACTATGATTCTCCATTTAAATACGGTATAGGAGAAACCCTTGCCAGCGAGATAGTTCCGGAAGAGAATGTGCCCGTATCAGACAGACAATGGGACGAATTCCTCAGTAAAGTACAGTCATCAGTCCCTGAAGTGGCGGAAAAATATGATGCACCTGAAAAGCTTAATCTGAACGACTTCAAAAAAGAAGGAATAATAGATCCAAACGCTACGTTAAGAGCTGCGAAAGAAAAGACGGAAGCTTTAAGACATGATGCTGCCAAGAAAAGTCCGTCGAGAGAGTTTAGCCAAAAATCAGACAGATAATGTCAGCCAAGAAATTGATATATTAATAGAAACTCCCCACTTTTAGAGTGGGGAGTATTGCGTGGGAGGTAGCACTTTTGAATTAATAGATATCTACAGTATAAGATATGGAATGCTTTTTATTTGTCAAAGAAATTCGACCAAGGTGAAACAGAACAGCCAAATTACAAACATCATAAACCATATCTGAGCAAAGATAAGTCTTTTCGTTTAGATGCGGAAAAAAATCCGTAACACATGCTGAGCTGTTGAGTTCTAACTCCTTATACAAACTTAACGCACGCCTAACAGAAAGTTTAATAGCCGGTGTAATCTTCGTTCTGAAAGCAAGCGCGACAATTAAATGAAAAATATATTTATCGGCAAGTTCAATGCCTGAAGAACAGGGAGGCATTTGGGAGAGATGAGCAATTAGCTCATCATCATTAATTATGATCACGTTATTCCTTAGGTTAACCGGCCAATCATCCAGCTTCATAATGTAGTTTTTAATAGCTTCATTCAAAAACATCTTGTCGTTCTTAGTTAACTTCTGCTTGTTCGCACCGGTGTACAACGCATAAATTGAACGCGCAAGATCAGGATAATTGACGCATCCTATCATGTCTTCATACACAATCCTTAAAAATTCAATTTTTTTTACCATTTTTATCTCCTTTTGATTATAAATGTATGCGACCTCCACACTAAACAATATGTAAGATTTTTTGAATTTTATAAAAACGGAATTTATTTCCGTTTTTTATACGTGAGATATGTGAGACATATATGACATATAAGACATGTATGACATATGAGACACATACCCTTACAAGTACATAAAAATGCCAGTTTTTTTAACACCTGATTTATTTATACATAATATTAATGAAATTATTGACAATCATTAGGAAAGGAGAAAGAGAAAATGGATTGGAGAAAATTTTTAATGGAAAACGGATTCAAGGTCCATGGCAAATACCTTATAGGACGTTTTCCATATCAGAGATCATCAGTTCCGCTTCTCATAATCGATACAGAGAAAAATACCTATTCCGACCTCCGGGAAGGCAGAGGTGGTAAAATTGACGATCTTATTCATCAGCTGAAGATGGAAGAGCCTCCGGTACTTGATATAAAATCACCCGGCAGACCATCTGAAACTGATGAAATGAAGAGATATAAAGCCATTCTTTCCGACGCAGGAGAATTTTATAAGAATAACCTGAATAAAAGAGCGGCCCAATATCTTAAAGACAGAGGGTTTAGCCTCAAAGATTATGATTTCGGCTATGCAGGTTCATACGGTGACAAACTGTATAAATACCTGATAAAGCAGGGACATAACAAGGAGGATATTTTTGAAACAAAGCTCTGTCGCCTTAAAGATGACAAACCGATAGATGTCTTCTGGAAGAGACTCATGATACCGATCAAAGACTCATACGGAGATACAGTAGCATTCGGTGGAAGGATTCTCGAAAAGAACGATGATGTACCGAAGTACATTAATTCATCAGAATCGGTCATCTTTAGAAAGAGAGAACTGCTCTTCGGATACGATATAGCAAAAACGGCAGAATGTACATCTTACATACTCTGTGAAGGCTATATGGATGTACTGAAGATGCATCAGGCAGGATTCATCAATGCCGTGGCATCTCTCGGAACAGCCCTGACACCGGAACAGTGTCAGCTGCTCAAGAATAAGACAAAGATTTATATCATGCAGGACAATGATCAGGCAGGTATAAACGCCTCTATAAAAGCCATACCAATGCTTCAGCATATGGGATTTGAGGTACACCGAGTCATCCTTCCTGCTCCATACAAGGATCCGGATGAATTCTTAAAAGAGAAGGGAAGAGAAGAACTTGCAGAAATTATTCACGATAGCCCGGATGCAAAACAGTTTATGATAACGCATCTGGATGATATCAGAAAGGTGGTAGATTATATCACCTACATAAGCGATAGAAAAGGAGGAACAGCTTATGAAGAACTTATACAATGTCGTTAAAAGAGACGGCACTACAGTAGATTTTGATGTAAAGAAGATCAGCGCAGCGATTGAAAAAGCATTTAAAGGATGCGATAAACCGTATCACCTGAGCGTTATCGATCTGCTCGCACTTCGCGTTACCAGTGATTTTGAAAACAAAATCAAGGATAATGCGATAACCGTAGAGGATATACAGGACAGCGTTGAAAAGACACTCTCCGAAGCAGGTTATTCAGATGTTGCCAAGGCATATATCCTTTATAGAAAACAGCGTGAAAAGGTTCGTAATGTAAAAGAAGCGAGCCTTAACTATAAGAAGGTAGTTGATGACTACCTTAAGATCAACGATTGGCGCGTTAAGGAAAATTCGACTGTAACATACAGCGTCGGAGGACTCATCCTTTCAAATTCTGGAGCAATTACAGCGAACTACTGGCTTAGTGAGGTTTATGATGCGGAAGTAGCAGAAGCACATAGAAGTGCAGCTATTCATATCCATGACCTCAGCATGCTTACAGGCTATTGTGCAGGATGGTCACTCAAACAGCTTATTCAGGAAGGCCTTGGCGGAGTTCCGGGAAAGATAACATCCGCTCCTGCGGCACATCTTTCAACACTCTGCAATCAGATGGTAAACTTCCTCGGCATCATGCAGAATGAGTGGGCAGGTGCTCAGGCATTTTCATCGTTTGACACATACCTTGCACCTTTCGTAAAGAAGGACAACCTGACACAGAAAGAAGTCAAGCAGTGTATCCAGAGCTTCGTCTTCGGAGTTAATACACCTTCAAGATGGGGCACGCAGTCACCGTTCACTAACGTAACTCTGGACTGGACAGTTCCGAGAGACATGAGAGACGAGCAGTGCTGGGTAGGAGGAAAGCAGGTTGACTTTACATATGGAGACTGCCAGAAGGAAATGGACATGGTCAACAAGGCATTTCTTGACATCATGATTGAAGGCGATGCCAACGGACGTGGATTCCAGTATCCGATACCGACATATTCAATAACAAAGGATTTCGATTGGAGTGAGACAGAAAACAACAAGCTTCTATTCGAAATGACAGCAAAGTATGGAATTCCATACTTCTCAAATTACATCAATTCCGATATGGAACCGAGCGATGTAAGAAGCATGTGCTGTCGTCTGAGGCTTGATCTGAGAGAGCTCAGAAAGAAGTCCGGAGGATATTTCGGAAGCGGAGAATCAACAGGATCTGTCGGAGTTGTAACCATCAACCTTCCGAGAATTGCTTATCAGTCAGAAAATGAAGAGGATTTTTATAAGAGGCTAGACCGTCTGATGGATATTTCAGCAAGGTCACTCAAGACAAAGCGTACAGTCATCACTCAGCTTCTCGATGCAGGGCTTTATCCTTATACAAAGAGATATCTGGGTACATTCAACAACCACTTCTCAACGATCGGACTTATAGGTATGAACGAGGTGGGACTTAACGCCAAGTGGCTGAGGAAAGACCTGACAAATAAAGAAACACAGAAGTTCGCTGCAGAAGTTCTTACACATATGAGAGAGCGTCTCAGTGATTATCAGGAGATGTACGGCGACCTCTACAATCTTGAGGCAACACCTGCCGAATCTACGACATACAGATTCGCAAAGCATGATAAGGAAGAGTTCCCTGATATCATCACAGCAAACATGAACGGAACTCCTTATTATACAAACTCATCACATCTTCCTGTAGGATATACAGAGGATATATTCTCGGCACTTGATGTACAGGATAATCTTCAGACACTTTATACATCAGGAACAGTATTCCATGCATTCCTTGGAGAAAAGCTTCCTGACTGGAAGTCAGCTGCAACACTCGTAAGAAAGATTGCGGAAAATTACAGGCTTCCATATTATACAATGTCACCTACATATTCCGTATGTAAGAATCACGGATATTTAATAGGTGAGCAGCCTGTCTGCCCTCATTGCAAGGAGAAAACCGAGGTCTACAGCCGTATAACCGGTTATTACCGCCCGGTTCAGAATTGGAATGATGGTAAGCAACAGGAATTTAAGGACAGAAAGGTTTATAATATATCTGATAGCAAGCTTACACATGAAAAGCCTGAGATTATGTCAGAACCTGTAGATAAGCAGAAAGATATCGAAATGAACGATATTAAGTCGGACACCGTGATCCCGACAATGTACACAAAAGATCACTGTCCACGATGCAAGGGAGCGGAGCAGAGATTCCGTATCGCTGGTGTAAGATATAATGAAATAAATTGCACCCAGAACATGGATATAGCACGCGAGCTGAACATCATGCAGACGCCGACTATCATTGATCCTGACGGAACAAGATACGAAGGTGATACAGCTGCAGCCGATTGGCTGAAAGCTCATGCAAAATAATCACTGATCCATAAAAAATTGACCTCATACTTTTCGGAAGTATGGGGTCTTTTTTTGAGTAAAAACCGACTAAAGAATCGAACCAAAGACGAAAAATTCTATTGACATATACGTTAATATAAAATAAACTAAAATCAAAGTGGGGAAGATATATCAGATTTACGGAAGGAAAAGCATTTAATGCAGAGAAAAATATGGGACAGAATCCATCGAGAGAGTATCAGAAATGGTACAGAAAAAAGAATTATAGAACACTGAATCTGACAGTCCGCAACAACGAAATGTCTAGGCTTAAAGCATTGAGCGAGATGTATGCTGAAACGCACAACAAAGAAACCAACCTCATCAGATATATCTTAGAACTGGCTGAAAAAGATGCGAAAAACTACGATCCTGAAGAGCTGAAGCGTAGAACCACTCTTTATGAAGAGACATACAATAAAGAAACAGAAGCTGTTCCGGACTGGGTACCGAGAGATAATCCTATCAGGAAGCACCGGGACAGGAATCTTATATGGCCTCACTGTGATATAAATCCCGATCAGGTTGCTGAACAGCTGAAGATAGGAAGCAGTGTAATCGTGCATAAATTTGCCGAGACACGCTATATAAGAAACTGGCAGGATCAAAGAACCGGAAAGGTTACGGCTCTGAAGAAAAAGACAGCAACTATCAAATGGGATCCGACTGATGAAGATATTCCATATTTCGAATCAGAGTCTTCAATACCGTATGAATGTATAGAGATTACATCCATATACGGATTCAACATTGGAGACATGGTAAAAATATGTGCAACTAAAGATTCTAAATATAAAAAGAACGATGGAACAGTAGGAGTTGTTGTAAATATAAAAACAGATGTAGATACAAAAATAGATATTGTGACAATCTCTACTTCGGGAAAGAATTACAAGGCTGAATATTTTTGCATACAGAGACTAAATACAGACGATCTGTTGCAGGCATTTAAAAAATAACGAAAAAACGAACAGCGTCCGGCATCTGCCGGGCGTTTTTTGTTGCCATTTATCATAAAAAAATACTTTTTTGCCGTTTTTGTTCTTTTCTTATACATAATATATATAGAAGTATTTTTTATATGAGAGGGTATACCAGATGAAAAAAACAGCGATGATAATAACCTTTATTATCATGATGATGTTTTTTCCGATAAAAGTCTATGCAGATGATACGGAAAACACATCTGAAGAAGTAGGGAATACAGAAACAACAATGGAAGAAGCTGTAGAGGAAGTCAGTCTGGATGAGACAGACGTTCAGTTCAGCGGAAGCGTGCAGATTCTATATGCGGTAAAGCTTGAGGACGGATCATATGACATCTGGGGAAGCATCCCAGGCGTGATAATCAATAATAATACCGTACTGGCATGTGACATTACATATACGGATTACAGTGAAATAGCATCCGACAGGGCACCGGGATATGAGGCACTTGGACTGGATATAACCTCCACATCCCCATCTGTTTATATTGCCATGGGGCGTGACCATGTCATAGAGGCGACAGAAGTAACACCTTATACTATCAATGATTATCATCTGATGTTTGCAAGAACTGAAGAAGAGATAACAGAATCCGCTCCCAAACTGTCACCCGGCAACGAATTGAACGATGAGATAATATATACAACAGGGTATTCACCCGAAACACTGTCAAAAGACGAATATATCTCAAATAAAGACATTCTCATACAACCTGTAAGGGTTACGCTGAGCGACGGAACCATCACTACATTTTCAGATAATTCCCAATCGATAACGAGAAGCTCTGCCCTTATCAATGATTATGGAGAGATATACGGATTCATAGTCGATAAGGAAAACGGAACAGCTATAAGTCTTGAAGGACTCAAGATGATATTTGACGAGATGGGAATCAATTTCAATGAAGGCGATCCGATAATACCTATAGATCGAACAAAGCTTCACTCGGCAACGGATGCTGCACAGAAAATAGATACCAATATTGAATATACGGAAGACAGCAGGGAAAAATTTGACACAGCATATGAAAATGCGAGGAAAGTCCTAACAGATGAAGAAGCAGGCCAGAACGAGATAGATCTGGCAACCCAGGAACTCGAATATGCTCTGGACAATCTTACAGTAAAACCTAAAAAATTTCCATATGAACTCATAACAGCACTCATATGTGCGGCAATAATAGTAATATTAGTCACGATAATAGCTATTAAAATGGTTTATGACAAAGATTATTTATATAAACTTCTAAAGGTAAACAAGAAACCGGATACATCCGTAAAAGTAGTGGATAACGGCATATTTGAGGCGAATCCCGCCATATATCAGCCGAAAGCACCTGAGCAGCTGCAGCAGTCCGTACATCCATCTGTACATCCACAGATACAGCCTCAACAGCAGTCTCCGGTATCACAGAACATTCCGTCACAGGGATATGTTCCTTACCCGCAGAACAGCAATATGTCGCAGGAACCTGCAATGCCTGTTCAGAACGCAGAAAATCCTCAGACAGTTAACGGCCCGCAGATGATACCTGCCCCTGTAAGGCAAAATGTACAGCATTATCACAGGAGTGAAAACATATTAAGTAGCAGTGATGCATCAAGCATGGGAATCATACAGCCCGTGGTGGAAGGAGATACAATGCCATACCTCCTTCGCAAGAATACCGGCGAAAAGATATATCTTATGAAGAATCATTTTGTCATAGGCCGTCTGAAGAAATGCGATTATCCGATAGAAGATGATTCTGTAAGTAAGGAGCACTGCCGGATATTCGAAATCTCCGGAATCTATCACTTAACTGATACAGATTCCACGAACGGCACATTTGTCAACGGCGAAGAAATCCCAAGACAGACTCCCACGATACTCTGTAATGGTGACGAGATCATGATATCGAAAGAAGTATTCGTATTCTATAATCCAAAGCCTGCAACAGATATGTTTAAGAATGTATCAGGCGAACCGGATACTAATGTACTCAGTGTCACGGGAACTCCTATATCAGAGCCTGCAACTGGTATTCTCAGAGCACCGGCTCAGAAACCATACCTATTAATTGACGGAAAAAGAATTGATATAACCCATACCCCGTTCGTGTTAGGAAGAAGCATTTATGCTGATCTTCAGGTTTCTAAAGACATAAATGTCAGCAGGGAGCATGCAATCATTACTGAGGAATCGCCTAACATATTTACCATTTATGACAATGAGACACCTAATGGAACGCTCCTTAACGGGCGACTGCTTGATCCGAAAGCACGGTTTGTACTGAAGGATGGAGCGACGATAGGTATCGTAAATACAAAGATAACATTTCATGTGGGGGGATAATATATGCTGCAGAAATTAAGGAAGTGGATCATAAAACTGCTCAAGGTACAGGAAAAAGATATCAGCGATACCGGATTCGAAGAACCTGACGAAATTGATGACGAAGAAGAAGTGACAGAAACAAGGGTGCTTACCAGTGAAGAAGTATCCGACAGGGATAAACAGATAAACAGACACAGCTGGGACGAGATATAGAGAGGTGTAAATATGGCAATCTTAAATGTAGTTGATGTTGAGGGCGTAGTCCTCAAGACAGGAACAAACGTTCATGCTAACGGAGTAGAGGAACAGGTCGCCGTTATAGCCATTATCCGCGGATACAGACATATAGGTGACAACAGGGAGACTGTAAAGATAGATCAGCCGATCGTAATGTCGCGTAATCCCAAGATTAAGGCAAAAATGGTCGAGTGGAAATACAACATGGCTGTCAGGGTGACAGGAATAGTGTCTACAAGACTTGTTAATAAGCCTCACAGATGTCCCGACTGCGGAAATCTGGGTTTAGAGAAGGGTGTAACCATCTATATAGAGCCTATATATGTAGAAAATAAGTATATGCTTGAAACCAAAGAGAATGCCCTGTCATTTCTCAACGATATAAGAGAAATATCAAACCGAGTATTTATAGAAGGTGACATCTGCAGGGAGCCCAAGATGATACGCCCAAAGAAAAAGCTTATCGTCACGCAGTATCAGCTCGCCATAGATAGAAAATACACAGTCCGGGAAGACGATCCGTCCATCAGAAAAGACTTCCCATGGGTCAAGTCATACGGTCAGAATGCCATAGTGGACAAAGAACGTATTCATCTCGGGACCAGCGTTACCATAGACGGATGTCTTCAGGCAAGAAGCATTAACCGTCATGCAACGTGTCCGACATGCGGAACAGTATATGACTGGATGGACAGAGCACTGGAGATAGTTCCTTATGAAACAGAGTATAACAGTAATTTCTATTCAGATAGAGAAGTAGCAGAAATTAAGCAGCGGAGGAGAGAAGAGATACTCCGAAACAGTAAGCTTTCACAATTTATCGTAAACGAAGATACCATCAATAATAATTATGACGAGATCACGGACGATGATGTTGAAGCAGGATACGACAATATGGAGAATGAGGACTAATCATTCCGACAGAGAGAGTCCAAAAGAGCCACGATACATTGATATCAAGGCTCTTTTTATTATATTATTATTGATATATACGTCAATATATCGTATAATAAAAATAAGAAAAAGCCAATAATACAAGGCTATATCACATTTTTTCGGTGTTAATAAATTTATACATAATATATATGAAATTATTGACACGAAAGGAGGATAAGCATATGTCGATAGAATTTCGTTTGATCAAGAAAGATGAGATTGATGTTAAAGTCTCGCAGAAATTTGAGAGTGGATTTGCTCTCGCACTATACAAGGATGCCCGTGTGGATCAGAACATCCTTGATGAAGCAGTCGGTAACACAGGATGGCAGAAACATCAGAGAGTGGAAGGGGACTACGTATTCTGTAACATTGCTATCTATGACAAAGAATCTGGTCAGTGGATAGAGAAAGAAGATGTAGGCGATTTCACAGGCGGTGCAAGAGAAAGAACAAAGTCAGTTGTATCCGACTCGTTTAAGAGAGCAGCATTCTGCTGGGGTATAGGCAGAGAGCTTTACACGGCACCTATTATCTATTTTGATAATAGCGAGCTCGTAAACCTTAATGATAATGGCTGGTGCGTTGACAGATTCCGTGTAACGGATATCCAGTACGACGAAAACGGGAATATCGAATCCGTAAATGTATACAACAAGGATTCAAAGATTGAAAAGAAATTTACGAAAACTTCAAGAGAAGTCGTAAAGCAGCCCGTCCCATCAGCACCTGCAGCTCCCGTAGCACCACCTGCAACTAACACATCTAAAACAGAGCAGGCAGTAAAAGCTCCTGTACAACAGACAGTAACACAGACACAAACACAGGCGACAGGAACAGATGGATCAGCCGTCGAACGTTACCTGCCATTCAATTAATCCATGAAAGGAGCAGCTTATGGAAAAGGCAGCAAAAAGCGTCGCAAAAGACGTAGACGAAGTCAGAGCGCTCCTTAAAGCAGGAACGCCGCTGATAGTATTTGACCTCGAAACCACGGGACTTAATCCCGTGGCGGAGAGAATTGTTTCATTTTCTGCTATTAAAGTTCAGTACACAGGAGACTGGAACTTTATTGACAGAAAAAGCATATTCATAAACCCAGGATTTCATATTCCTGAGTCCGCAACCGCAGTAAATCATATAAGTGATGATACCGTCAGGGATTGCCCATCTGAAAAGGAAGTAATAGAAGAAATAAAAGATTTCTTCGGAGAAGCTCCTCTGATAAGCGGATACAATTCATCATCATTTGATGAAAAATTCATAAAACAGATGTATAAGAGAAACCTCGGAGAAGATTTCAGTTATTTGAAGCATATAGATGTATTGGATATGGCAAAAGAGATCTTCCCGACCGTTGCCCACAGTCTGGAAAAGATGTCATCAATGCTCGGATGCGATATGAATATTGAGTTTCATAATTCAGCAGACGATGTTCTTGCAACTTTCAGGGTGTTCTGTCTCTTATTAAACGAATACGAAGTAAAAAAAGAGATTGAAACAAATTGTCAAGCGTACAAGGTCAACGTTATCGATGCAAGGCACTGGTACAAGAACCACAAACTGAACAGGATATACATATCGACCGTACCTTACTCAAAGACTTACTTTGATCTGTTTAATAAAGCGTGGGTTTCGGATATTGACTGCGATATACCGGATCTTGAAAGAAAAGTATTCGGGATGTACAGCGTAAGCTCCATCAAGGAGCTCCTTAAAGCTATCAGTCCCAAAGTATCAGCATAATCGACATAAAGGAAAACAGACCCCCATCTTCGGGGGTCTGTATAAAAATATAAGAGGATAATAAATGGAACTTAGTTTAGAAGATTTCCTGAAAATGCCTGAACTGGATATAGAAGTAGTCAGGATAAGATACGAAAAGGACAGCAGTTATATCTGTGTATGTAAGTCACCTTCATATAACGGAACCATAACTGTTATTTTTAGTGCCGTAAAAGTCCTGCCGGGAGACTGTTTTACCGTATACGGAGCCTTTGAAAAACATCCTTCATTCGGTTGGCAGTTTAAGGGAAAAACAGCAGTACCAAGGACGGCTCTTACATTGCAGGGCATCGAAAGATATTTGATCGACAATATAGCCGGTATTGGAAAGAAAAAAGCAAAGACCATTGTCGGGACATTTCAATTTGACACAGAAAGAATATTCAAGGAATCACCCGAGAAGATAAAAAATCTGCTTAATCTTTCAGACAAGCAATTTGAAAAGATCATAAATAGCTGGAATAAACAGAATAACGAACAGTCAGCCATAAAAAGTCTTGCACGCATAGGAATATACGGAAAGACGGCTATCAATATATACAAGCAATACGGAGAAGATGCGGCTGAAAAGGTGAAGGAGAATCCTTATCAGCTTATCAATGATATAAAAAGAGTGGGATTTAAAGTGGCTGATGCGATTGCCCAGCAGATGGGTATAGCCAGGGAAGATCCACGCAGAATAGATGCAGGAATAGTATTTAAGCTTACGGAACTTACCGAGTTCGGCAATGTATGCTACCCGATCAATGACTTTTATCAGGAAGCCGGAAAAACTCTTGAAGTAGCTGAAGAGCATATCGTGCCCGAATGCATCAAGATGATATCAGAAGGAAACATAATCGAAGAGAACGGATTCCTGTACACAAAAGGACTCTACTATGATGAACGTGAAGTTGCAGCATCCCTGAGAGCCATGAATACGGAAATGTTCAACGAAGACGTAACAGAAGATGTCATCCATAAAACAGGAATAGATTATACCGAAGAACAGCAGCAGGCCATATATCTCTCAACACAGAAGAGACTGATGGTACTTACAGGTGGTCCGGGTACAGGTAAGACAACGACAGTAAAGGGCATAATAGAAGCACACAGACAGCTTGGAAATTATATCATATGTGCCGCTCCGACCGGAAGAGCCGCAAAGAGAATGCAGGAAGCAACAGGAATGGAGGCAAAGACCATCCACAGACTTCTTGAATTTAACGGAGAAGGATTTTCAAGAAACAGAAGCAATCCGCTCGGAGAAGGTCTGAAGAGTGTTCTCATAGTCGATGAGTCATCCATGATCGATATATCATTGATGAGATCACTCCTTGCAGCGATTCCGAACGAGATGTCACTTGTACTTGTTGGAGACATAGATCAGCTTCCATCAGTTGGTCCGGGAACAGTTCTGAAAGACATAGTGGAAAACGACAAATATACAAAAGTAAGGCTTACAAAGATTCAGAGACAAGCCGAAGGCAGTGACATAATAAAAACCGCACATGCACTTAATAAAGGTCACATGCCAAAATGTGAGAACGGAAAGGATGTATTTTTTTATAATACGACAGATATGGAAGCCGACGATATTCTCAAGTACATCCTCATGCTGACAAAAAACTCACTTACGAGATACAGCATCATGGATGTTCAGATCCTTTCCCCTCAGCATACAGGAAAGCTCGGCACAGATAGCATAAATCAGGAGATCAGGGAAATTGTCAATCCTGAAGGAGAAAAGGTATCCGGCATGCTCGGAGATTTCCGTGTCGGAGACAAGGTCATGCAGACGAGGAACAGTTATAAACTTGGTGTATATAACGGAGATGTTGGGATAATAACATCATACGATGAAGAAAATAAGACAATGATGGTAAGTTTCGGAGACATGAGCGTAGAGTATAACGACACCAACTCTGACGACCTGGTACTCGCTTACGCCTGTACTGTCCATAAGTCACAGGGTTCCGAATATCCCGTCATCATCATGCCTATAGTAACACAGCATTATTTTATGCTAGAAAGGAATCTGCTCTATACGGGAGTGACCAGAGCAAAAGAATTTCTCATCCTCTGCGCTTCACCGAAAGCCATAAACTGTGGTATCAGGAATGTAAATATAAAGCATAGGATATCAAGGCTGAAGATTAAACTGTAAAAAAGGTAGTAGTATGGAGGGAATATGCGATTTCGTAAAAATGCGTTCTTTTATGATGATTTGGTATTTTACTTCAAAACTTATACATAATATATATAGAAGAATAAAATATAGAAACGGAGAATGCTTATGATAGAGATACTGGATAAAGTCATATTAACAAAAAAGGAAATGAGTATCCTTGAGAAGAAGGCTGATGAAATACATGATTACCGAAACTCAAAGGTGATGGACATCAGAATGCGTCTGCCATATTATAAGCCGACAGTAGGTGATTTTATGAGCCACGACCTGCCTCTTGCTGAAATACTGCCTTACTATGTATATCTTATGAGAAAGGACGACAATAACGAATATCGTTTTGCACCGCACGACAAATATATGAATCTGGCTCGCGCCCAGCTGTTTAACATTTATGATAACAGAATATTAATAGTAAAAAATAAGGAATCAGCTGAAAAACTTGCAAGTGAATTAAAGACAAAGTCAGTAGAAACGAAGGATACGATCTGACGGAAAGGATATATATGCAGAAAAACTATATTCTTGACACAAACATACTTCTTCACAACCCTGAAAGCATAAACAAATTTGAAGACAACAATGTATATATTCCATACCCTGTTATAGAGGAGTTGGATAAATTTAAGGCAGAAAGAACCGACAGAGGGTACTGTGCAAGAGCCGCTCTGAGGCTGATCAAGGACTACCGTGACAGAGGTGATCTGAAAAAAGGCGTAAAAACTGAGGACGGTGGAACAATCAACCTTCTGTTTGAGAGAGATGCCGATTTCAGCCTGCTTCCCGAAGGATGGGACAGAAATAAGCAAGACAACCTCATTCTGCTCGTTGCAAAGCAGTTTGATAGGGACCATATATCAAAAGGAGACAAGACACGGACGATACTTGTTACCAACGACATAAATATGCTCCTCAAAGCAGACATAATGGGAATAGAAGTAGAAGAGTACAAGAATGACAGATTGTCTTCTGAATACGAAATCTATTCCGGGCGTTCTGAAAGATATATATCCGAAGAAGATATGAACAGATTTGCCAAGGAAGGAATGATCCCTGTTCCCGAAACAGATTCATTTATAAATCTGACACAGAATGAATTTATAAATCTAAAGACATATAACGGTGGATCAATGCTGTGTAAATACAACGGAGAGTATCTGTCAGCGTTATATAATATAAAAGACTGTCAAAACCCATACGGGATATCACCCAGAAATGCAGGACAGCATTATGCAATGGAAGCTCTTTTATCTGATTATACAAACCATCCGCTTACGATTATAAACGGCCCGGCGGGAACAGGTAAAACGATATTGGCTCTCGCCTGTGGACTTGAACAGGTTACTGAAAATAAAAAATACCAAAACGTACTTGTATGCCGTGCAAATGTTACTATGGATGAAGAATTAGGACATCTTCCGGGTTCGGAACGTGAAAAGATTGATCCGCTCCTGCGTGGCATATATGATAATTTAGGTGTTTTATTAGGTGAAAAAAACGATACGACAAATGATCTCAATGAAAAGATAAAATACTTCTTTGATAGTGGCATTATTCAAGCCGAATCTATTGCATATCTCAGGGGTAGATCTATTCCTAAAAAATATGTCATTATTGATGAGGCTCAGAACTGTACACCAAGTCAGATACAGAGTATCATAAGCAGAGCATCGGAAGGAACAAAGATTGTATTAATCGGTGACAATACGCAGATTGACACACCACGGCTTGATCAGCGTAATAATGGGCTTATATATGCGATAGAACTTATGAAAGGTTCTCCATTATGTGAGATATGTAGTTTTGATGAAAAGGAAAGCACAAGAAGTCCATTAGCAAGAGTTGTCGCTGAAAGATTAAATAAAGATTACAGAAATATATAAAGAGGAGGAAATTGAAAATGTTTTCAATATCAGACAATAATACAATTGTAATAGGCCCCTGTGGGAGCGGCAAAACCTCGTTATTGAAGGACAAGATAAGAAAATTTCAAGGAAGCTATATCATCAACGATATTACTGGAGATATATACGCAGATCTTTCGAAAGAGCTTCTGGATGCCGGATACAAAATTAAAATAATTGATTTTACAAAACCGGCGGAGAGTGATCATTATAATCCCTTTGAGTACATAGAGGATGAAAATGACATAGTAAGTCTTGTTAATGATATATATAACTCGACAGAAAAGAATAAGAATCTGGCGGATCCCTTCTGGGAAAGATCAGAAAAACTGTTTATGATGATGCTCGTAGCTTATCTGCACTATTACTGTACTCCGGAAAGCAGGAATTTTTCCACAATGAACACTCTTATTCAAGAGATGTGCCCGATTGATGGCCAAAACATCTCCACGCTTGAGATAATGCTTGAAGATATAGAAGAAAAAGACCCCGACAGCTTTTGCAGTAAGTGCTACAAGACATTCAAGCTGAGTGCAGATAAAACCAAACGTTCTATCGCTATATCAGTAGGAGTACGTCTCCAAATTTACAACCTTAGAGCAGCAGCGGAACTGACAGATAACGACACAGTGAACATAAAAGGACTGACAGAAGAAAAAACGGCGCTCTTTGTAATATCGGCTCCTTATGATGGCGTGCTGTCTCCACTCAAACCATTTTTCTTCTCCCATATTCTGAGAGTCCTGATGAAAAGAAAAAACAATAATTTGCTCCCTGTATATATAATGTTAGATGAGATTGCAAACGAGGGAGTAATTTATAACCTTTCACAGTGTATTTCTACTATCAAAAGAAGAAATATCTCTGTAATAATGACTCTGCAGAGCATAAAGCAGCTAAAGGCTCTTTATAAAGATGACTGGGAGCTGATATATACAAATTGTGATAAGGTTGTAACAGGGATATCTGATATAGAAACCACGGACAGAATAACTGAGGATATTAAAAAGAATCAGAAACTAAGAGAAACAGCACAAAATATATTTGTTATTTCAAATTAACATTCTATAACATCTGAACATATTAAACCACGATATGGAATAGGCGGTTCATCAAAAAAAAGGAAGGGAGCGGTATGACCGATAACCCTTCCTTTAAGTTTGTTACGTTGTTTTATTCTTTTTCTTTGTCTTTTTTCTGTAACTGTCTGTCACGTTCCTGTTGCCACTCGACCATCTGTCTGAAAGCGGCCATCGCGCGTTCTGCCTCCTGTCTGTCAGGATAATCCTCAACAGCCTTTTTAAATGACTCAGTCTCCTTATAAACCCTTCTTATCTGCCTTACGTCACCATCTGAAAGCTCATCAACTCCGAATTCCCTTGCAATTTTTTCCATCTGTCTTCCTGACTTTTCATAACGCGAAGACATGGTCATTATTTCTTCCAGTGATTCGGCACGGGCTTCAATGATCTTCTGTTCAAGATCCGCAATGTCCTGTCTATGCTGCGCCTTTTCCTTCTGAAATTCTATATTAGCTCGATCACGATAAGACATGATATCCTCACCCTGATCAGGGAACGGAAGCTCTGATGAAACTGCTTCCTTGATATAAGAATGGTATTTGGTTATATCTTCGTGTGTAGCGAGAGAGTGCTTTACTCCTCTTTTCAGTCCGAATTCCTTAACTGCCTCTGCATAATCAGACTGAAGATAGCTCATTGCATTTCTGTCACGGGTATAGAATTTAGCAGACAGTTTACCCCTATCATCGATAGGAACAACAAATGCATGTATATGCGCAGCCGATTCATCTCTGTGAAGAACAGCTGCTTTAATATTATCAGATGCAAGAGATCGTTCTATGCCAGATCTGTCCACAAATCGTATGGTATGACCCTCGGGATTAAAAGTCTTATCCAGCCATTCCATACTTTTCTTTGCCCAGTCATCGACAGATATTTCGCCCTCGGCATCATAAGAATAACCCATAAATATTTCTATGCCCGGTACTGCATTCTTACGCTGGGTACCATAATTAAGTCCCGCTATCCTGAGACGGGACATTTCATCATCAAAGAGCTCCTGATATGTCTTACCATTTGAATTGATAAGTTCCACATTCTGTTCTTTCTTCAGAAGATCAGCATGGGCAACGTCAAATACACGGTAATTATGATTGTACCGGGAAGACATCTCACTTGATGATGTTATTTTTTCTGCTCTGAATATTGCGTATCCACTCAATGAAATCACCTCTTTAATATATTATGTATAAAATAGACATTGCTCAAAAAAGCCCGAAAAATAAGGCTTTTAGACTATGATACAGCAAATATATTATTGATATATACGTCAATATGTATTATAATAAATGTAATGAAAGTAATAAATGTTGCCATTATCAGGATCCTCTTTTTTTGTGAAGATAAATTTTATACATAATATGAGTGAAATTATTGACACATAGAAAGGAGGAACCAAATATGGAAAATATCATTCAAAGGTTGTATCGGATCAGAGATGAGGAAGGTACATTGCTTGAGCCTGATAAGGCAAAGCAGCAGAAGCTTCTCAAGAAGCGTCAGTCCGTATTCTTCTCCGTTGAACACGGAAAGGAGGACGCATATGGAAAAGAAGCAGTCAATTAGAGAGAAGGCACGTCAAATACTTGTGTCTTTCGGATTTGCATCAAACGACGCAGAAAGAAGGAAACTCTCAAGAGAGGAACTTCACAGAGAGCTTCATATTGTCGCTAAAGCACGCGACGAAGAGTACGAACGTATATGCGAGATATATGAGCGTACATATGACTGGCAGCCGGATAAACATGAGGCTCTGATGATGGCATTTGACTATCTTCTTTCCGAAGAAAAAAGGAGATTGGCAAATCTTCAGAGAAACAGACGGCCTGTACATGAAAGCAAGCTGTCAGCAATCACAGCCCGGAAGCTCCGGGGCATAGCAAGTTAATATATTTTTGTTAGCCCCAGAAAGGGGCGGAAAGGAATAAATATGAATAAAGTTATTTTAATGGGAAGACTCACAAGAGATCCAGAAATGAGATATTCCCAGTCACAGAATGGTGAGCAGATGGCAATAGCAAGATATACCCTTGCTGTAGACAGACGATTTGCAAAGAAAGATGGAAACGAGCAGACAGCCGATTTCATAAGCTGTGTTGCATTCGGCAAGCAGGGTGAATTTGCCGATAAGTACCTGAAGCAGGGAACAAAGATTGCCATTACAGGCCGAATTCAGACCGGATCATTTACTAACAAGGATGGTCAGAAGGTATATACCACTGATGTAGTTGTTGAGGAGCAGGAATTCGCGGAAAGCAAGAACTCTTCAAGTGGCAATAGTGGAGAGAATACAGCTCCTGCTGGTAATACACCTGTTGGTCAGAGCGCACCGGAAGGCGGATTCATTGACATTCCTGCGGGCATCGAGAATGATCTTCCATTTAAGTAAAAAAACTAAATAAAAAAAATTGAGAGTCGTCAAACATCGGCTCTCTTTTTTTATTTTTATCTCAGATTTATACATAATATATATAGGAAATAAACTTTAGAAAGGAAGGACCGCCGTGAGAGAATTTACCATTTACGATCCCCAAGAATACGGAATGTCAGGGTCGCCTGCTTATGACGAAGCCTATGTAATTCTGCATGATGAGAATCTGGGAAAATCCTATCTTGCGTATGTATATACATCGGATTTTGATTCCCCTCCGGAAATTGATATCGATACTATGCAGGAGATCACCGGAGATCTGGAACTAAAAGAACCGGTCATGAAAAACGTATTTATGCAGCGAAACGGCGAGATCGTACTGAAAGAATACGGCAGAGACTTCATACTGAGCGATCAGCAGAACGAACTGCTTGCACGACCTTCTGTCATAAACACAGAAAGCGGAAGATATGTCACAGAACGGAACGACGGGGGAGCTGTACTTTTTTCAAAAGACCTGACGCTTGAGGGGATAAGACCAGAAAAACTCGATATGAGAGCATTTTCAGAAGCAGTAAGGAAGAAAAACCCAAAGCTCACGGAAATGACACATGAAAGATATGGAAATAAATATCCGTACTTCCCAAATGCCAAATACTACGAAGAAACAAATGAAATGATAGTCTTTGTCACGAGAGCCCAGATACAGGAGATAGAAGATATGACTCTTACAGGTAAGGCTCCACTATACAGCAATATATTCACAGGAGAGAAGTGGGACATCAATAACGTGTCCGCAGTATGTGTAGTGGACGAGAAAACCTATGACGTATGGATCATGAATCCTGCACTCCTCAAAGAATGGAAAGACAAAGACCCGAGATATAACGAGGAAAAAGAACGATGATCCTGATTATAATGATAGCCACCATATTAGCAGGCGCAAAAATCGCACTGCAGATTATAAAGAAAGATGACAGAAGTAAAGGACTTCGCATAAGTGATGAAGAGTATACTATCGGTGGAACAATAAAAAAAGCTTTTACCCGAAATAAAGAACGTAAGCGTTACTGCGATAGTCCAATAGATAAAAAGAACACAAACATGATGAACAAATCATTTATATTCATGCTCAGTTCATGGCCCGTTGTGGCAATAATAGATATCATTTCCGGCAAAAGTGTCATTCAATCTCTGTTCATAATGATATTCACGATACTTCTCCTTATCTATGCAGCAAGACGTAAAAAGATAAGATATGCAGTCATGGCAAATATAGCGCTTATCATAATCTTCACAGAGCTCATAAAAATTCCGTCATTCAGCCTTATTCCATATCTTTTGGGAGTAGGTCTTTATGATGTAATCATGGGAATAGACGTTTTTAGATTTTACAATAATCAATAAATTAATATTGTTATATACGTCAATATAAATTACAATAATATTATAAAGGATGACAAATGAACAAGCTGACTAATCAAGAGGAAGAAATACTTATATGTCTTTATAAAACAGCTTTTCCATCAGCCACTGTAGCGGAAGTGCGTCAGGAATACATTAAATCTTATAAAAAAATAATAAGAAATGATGTAAATAATACGCTCAATAATCTGACCACGAAAGGCTTCGTTGAAAAGTTGAAGATAGATGGAAATGTCATATTATTTAAACCACTGATAAGCAGGAATGAATATCGAAGAGAAAAGATAAGAAACCTCTGCGACGGATTATTTAAAGATATAGAAGAACTGAGGGAATTTATAAATGGAGGGAGCAATATATGAGCAGTAATAAAGTAGAATATGTAAAAAACTACGATGATGACATTGCTTTGTTCAGTGTGGGATGGGGTTATTTTGCAAAAAGAGGAAAAAAAGTGACAAGAATATTTAAAAAGATGGAATCACTTATGTTCCTGTTAGATTACGGAACTGTAAGGTGGCAGAATTTGTAAAAAAAAGAGGAGCTATTGAATATGAATATGATAGTTTTAATGCGAGTTGCAGGATACGTTGTCGGAATCTTAGGTATCATAACGGGATTTATTTTAACACTCATGATGTTTATAGATAAAGATAATATAAACAATCATCGACGTATAACCGGTCCCTTAAGTCTGATAGCAGGATGCGCAATGCTGATGGTGGCACATATTGGACTGCCCAAAATTCAGGCGGAGGCTGAAAAGTCAGAGGCTCATTTTGAGCAAGCAATGAATGAATACACTTGGTATCTTGATGGAAACGCCGTAGATCCAAAGACTATTCCTATAAATGATTATAAAAGAACTTACAACGATAACGATAAAATTGTAGTTTTATCAGAAAAGAGCCCTACAGAATCACATCATATAGTATTGTTTTTCGGAGTTTTAGCGATATTTCTTCTAGGATCCAAATTACTTTTACCTGATAATTAAACATAAAAAAGGAACTTTATGAAAGACAAAAGATCAGAAAAATATAAATTTTATGGTAAGCCTAATTATATGGGAATAACGGATGAGATTTGCCGTTATTCAATAGAATTAGACTTTGAAAGAAAAATCCCTTTAGACAAATGCTGTAACAAGAAGCCAACCGAAATGTTCCGGAGCTGCCATGAATACTTCGTAAAATGTAAAGTTTGTGGGAAAATGACAAAAATGTTCCGACATATGTACGAAGCAAAACAGGCATGGAACAGGAAAGAATATAAAGAAAGATAAAGGTAAAAGATATGAATAAAATAAATACAATTATAAAAGGCACCTACGGAAAGGAAAGAAAGTACATAGAAGTAGATTCATTACCTACCATTGGGGAAGAATGGAATTATCCTGGTTACGAAGATGCGTATGTAAAAGACGTAATCTGTATAAATGACGAAGTTGTAGAGACCACGAGCGGAGATCCAAAAACAGAACATGACTTTTATAAAGTTAACATTCTTTACAATGACGACATATTTATCGAATATGTATGTGTTCCAAAGGAGATAAAAAATGAATAAAATAAAAAATTATTATAGCTCTTTGAGTAAAACTAAGAAGGTGTTATTAATTTGTAATATACTTGCTTTAATAATATCTATCATTGCTCTTATCAGTAATATACATACATATCAAAAATTAAAGCATAAGGAAATAGTAGTGTCTTCAGAAGTACATTATGAACGAGCTATACCTTTAGAAATAGATAAAATAAATTCTGAGGAATAATATAAGGAGATAATTTATGAGAACAGTAGTATCATTATCGGTATACCTCGATTCTTACGGGATAACAAAAGAACAGTTCATGACCGAAATCAATAAAGATAGAGAATTTTACAATAAATATATCGACTGGAATAGTAAAGATTCTGATACGATTATCAGTCCTAAAGCTCTTGAAAGACTGGGTGAAGCTTTTAATGATAATAAAGCAGAAGAGTTGAAGGCTGATCAGGTTAATATGGAAGATATTATGAATGCACCTGAAGAAGAATCTGAATCAAAAACCGAGATAAAGACAGAAGACTCAGAAGTTCAGACTGAATCAAAAAAGAGGCAAAGAAAGGCTGAAGATAAGCCACGAAGGAAAAAGAGTAAGAATACGATCACTAAACAGTTCATCACAGAACACGGACAGCTTACACCTGAAATGATGCAGGACACTAAACTACTCCGAATGTTCCTTATGGGAGCGGGATATAAAGCCGAGCAGGTGGCCCTGATGGGGGATGAAGAAGTAAAAAGTGCAATAAGCAAAGATTATTTCTTTATCAATACTGAGGAAGGTTTGTATGTAATAAAAAGATCCGTATTGTTAAGTATTACCGGAGATGTAAGTTTTATAGAAAAGAATTAAGGCAGATTAGAAATGATGAATATGAATAATATTATTATATATATAATTATGTCGATAATCTTTGTAATAAGCATTACATGTCTTGTTGCGTATTTTCAGGGATTGATGTACTCAAACCCGATAGTGTCAGGATGGTATATGGGATGGACACAATGGGGATTTTTTGCATCATTTTTTTGTAGTGTAACTATCTATTATTTATTCATTAACAGAAATTTATTGTCATCAATCATATCAGGAATCATATTTATGGCCACCTTTGTCATTTTCTTGAAACGATTCACAAACTATATAAAAATACCTCAAGAGGAAAAAGAAAAATATTATTGGGTTTTTCTGAGAAAGAAAAATAAGCAACCAGAACGTAACAAAAACATGTAGCCCTGATGGGGGATGAAGAAGTTAAAAATGCCGTATAAAACGCTATTTCTGATACAGTAGAGGAATATAGTAAGGGAGGGTGGACACCTAATATTTTTGATATTAATGGATGTTTATGCTATGTCATGCTAAAACAAATCACCTACAATTTGGGAAAAATGTCTGAAGGTGAAGGTGTAGAAGCTGCTGCTAATGAAATAGAAAAGAGAAATAGAAAAGATTTTCTATGAAAGGCTCGGAGCCAATGCAAGTCCAGAAGAAGATTAAATGAAATAGCTGGACATTTATCACATCTTTGTAGAACATTTCTTTCAATTAATACAATTAATTAGAGAATCATATGAATCATTCGGGTGGTAGAGATAAAATAGGTTAAATATTACTGATAAAGTAATATGTACATTCGGGAAAGGGTCGCACGCATGGATACCACTAAACATAATACACATAAAATTATTGATGATATATATTGGTTTGATTGGCTAGGACATCATATAAATGTAGAACAGGCACTTACCAAAGAAAATATATCCAAAGTCGTAAAAATGACAGACGTTTTCCATGGAATGGGTTTGGGCGTGTTGATGGATTATGATTTAGACGGATGGAAGTGTGGAATATCATTATATTCGCCGGCAACATCATTATCCGACAGTGATCCAGAATGCCTAAAAAATTTACCCAAAGAAGAATGGGAACATAGAATCATATTGATGAAAGTCTTTGCTCATAACTACTTGATAAGTTATCACACTGATTATCCATTTTCTTTCTTAGACGATTTGCCCGATAACAGCCAAGAAATAGAATTATTTTTTGAAAACAGATTAAAAACTCTATTATTGGAAGCCAAAAGTAGCATAAAAAAACAGGAATCGCATCTTTAATGACGAGGGAATATTATGCAGACCTCTTACAGGACTTTAATATTATGCTTGTTCATCTTGATAAGATTCAGAGAAAAGAAAAAGAATATCTGGTTCAAACAAGGTTACAGAGTGAAGAATAGCAAATAGAAAAAGAAAGCTGACAGAGACAAGTGCTAGAACATTTGCCAAGTATATCAAATCTAAATAATACAAGTTGGTGCAGAGGTTGGGAGCTGCTTAAATGATGTGTACCCTTGAGGAATCCCCATCAGCCAGCCTTTTTTGGTGAAACATTTATAAGTTTAGGAGAAAAAATATGCAGAAATCAGATTTAACAAAGAAACAGTTGAAGTTTTTTGAACAAGAAGACCTCGATTTTCAAGCAGATATACTTCATGCTTTATCTAAAAAGCCTATATCAAAGGTTTTAAAATGTGGTTATATCCTTGAAATGAACTATATCTATCAAAACGGTGGACTAGGTTTTCATATAGATATTAAAAACAATAAGGGTAAAATACTCTATAATGATAATTTTATTCCTGATCCTGAGTATACTGAGATAGATGGAACTGAAACAAAGTCTTATATTACTAAATTATGTATTTCTTTTATAAAAGATACTCTTGCCTATGCACCTGATACACTGATAAAAATGTTTTTTTAGATTTAATAAATGAAGGATGAAAAAATAGAAAAGAGCATTGTATGGAATATAAGCATTGCTTTAATTGCGGATGCAAATATTATCCTGCAAAAGGAGATAACATATGACAAAAGAAATGAGAAAAATCAAAATAAACAAGTGGTTTAAAAAGCTTAATAGAGCAATAAACTGTTTGTATTGGACAACGGTAGTCCTTTTAAGTCTAACTGTATTAACAAGTATTATAATACGTCACGAAAATGTTAAAAACCTTCCTATAGGAACTACAAGAAGATACGATAACCTATTACCCGGAAAATCATACATAATGAATTCGGATCTGATAGATAAATCATCAAACAATAAAATTGCCACCTATGAGATAAAAATTGATGTTAATGAAGATGGTTCCATTAATAGTGACTATGTAGATGGGATATTATATGATCCGATTACAAAGACCATATCTTGCAGAGTTTACATCTGCGGAAACCCAAAGGATGCCGAGCAATTAAAACAGGCTCGAAAAATCAAAGTGAAAACTGACAATATGATCATAAAATGCATTTTTGCATTCACGGTTTTGTTATTTATAAGATTTATCAAAATTATTATACAGGATACAAAAAAATATGAAGCAAGGAACGCATTTTGAACTCAATATAAACGGATCTCAGATATCTTACTTTCAAGGTGATAAAGGCACAGTATACTTTAAATGGGATAATACAGCTAGTCCAGTACGGATCAGTAAGAAAGAATACGAAGAAGCAAAAATGAAATTTGAAGATGCTAATCAAGATAAATAAGAAGGAATGAAAATGGCAATATTTTACTGCAAATCAACATCAGAAGGTGAACAGATCGAAGAAAAAAATCCTGCAAAAGCAGCATATACATTTGTTAATCATATGCTTAAGGGAATGTATAAATTTAAGTTAAAGAAAGTATCAGCAGGAAAGGCAAAAGAAGAACCGGATATGACTATCACAGTATCTGATACAAATGCTAAAGAATACTATTTTCAATATACAAGTTTAAAAAATAGATAAGGCTATGTAAATAATGAAAAGTTTTGGAGCTAAAAATAATAAATGAGTGAATATCAAGAGTATTATCTGCCTACTACGGCAGACGATAAGGCACAGATCATACATATATCAAACAAAAACAACATAAAGATAGACAATGATGAAATACAAGAATTTTTGAATAAAATTATATCAAAGAATCGTTTATCAAATTTTATGTTTAGAGCTTTTATTCTTTCAGCGATTCTTAATTTGATATATATCGGATATGCTCCCCGTATGTTTACTCCAAAGTCACGATTAATGATATGCGGATTGTTTATGACAATTATTATAACCATTATATTCTTTATTGTGGCCTACATGATCGATAAAAAATGGAGTGCTGATGAGCTACATATCATCCCTATCAAAGATTATGAATTCAAAGATAATAACTCCAAGATATTATGCACCACTTCATGTTATAGTTTTGAAGAAAATGCTACAGAGAGCGCTAAAACAAATCTTTACCCTGTCAAATATATCCAATATGATCTTAAAAACGGTGAAATACCATATATAGAAGCTTATACATATAGAGTAAGCAAGTATTTCTGGATGACAATACATCTTCCGGAAGAAAACCAGTGAATAGAAAAGGAACTCTGCAATGAATATAATGATTAAAATCATATTTTATGTACTTTACGCAATAATCATCATATATAGCTCTTTCCATATGACGGTCAGCTTCAAAGAAGATACGGACGGTCCAAGTATACACAGGAAAAAAGCCCGAATAGGCATAGTCATATGGATTGCAGTTATAATAGTCAAGTCGGTTTTAGAGGCTTATCTTGAACAGGGATAATACGATATGAACAGAAAAGAGATCACCAAAAAGCTATCAGATATACTTATTATTGACAGATTCTCCGGCGCGGGGAAATACTGGGCAAAAGAAGTTACTCTCGATTACGGAACATCTCACCCGATAAGAGTTGACTATATGCAGTACACTCCGAACGGAGCTATCTTTACTTCAGACATAGAAAACGGATACTTTACCTGCTATGAAATAAAATCCTGCAAAGCAGATGTATACTCCGGCAATGGTCTGAACTTTATAGGCGAAAAAAACTATATAGTAACCACTATGGACTGCTACAAGACACTCCTGCCTGACATTCAGAGCGGAAAACTGAGTGATTACATTATAGAAGCCAATGGCAGATGCGTATACTGGGATATACTTATAGCCTTGCCCGATTACTATATAAAAGACAGTAATCATAAGTCCGGATATAGAAAGATAGAAATGATAGATGAGTTTGACGATCCCACGCCACTAGAAAATGAAGGAAGGTGGAGGCTGGTCGCTTCAAACGTAGGCAACAGACATGATAGCTATAGAACCAGATCACAAGTAGAACTGCTGTTCTGTATGCTGAGAGCGGGAAAGGAATAATCACATGTGGAACACAAACATTGAAGAAGCTGGCAAAAACGAACCGGTACAGCTCCTGATCAGAGAACCATTTAGTATGGCATATGATAAGGATTTCCAATGCCATGAAGATGGAGAGCTGGAATACGTTACTACCGGCTATATGGAAGGGAACGGATATTGGCGTATCTTTATTCCGAGCCATCCTGCCGGCAATATCGATGATATGTTTGCGGCAGGCATAACCTGCGTGCATACATCACGAGACAAAAATGGAAATTCAATCATATATCAGAAAGATAAAGACAGGAAAATCATTATAAAAGCATGGAAGCCACTGGATACGGCAGAAGAGGAGAGAAACGATGCCATTTAACAAGAAGTCAGCAGACAAGTATCTGCAGCAGTCAGAAGAGCTTATCAAAGCTATTGCATCCGAGATGCATGATTCCATTACGGACATTGTAGCAAAATACGAAAATGAACACAATACGAAAGTTCCTTTGGCAGCCATAATAGGTGCCCTTGATCTTATCGGTGCAGGCCAGCTAAGCGAGGGATATGGCATTGAGGAAGCAGCTAAGAATAAGGTAGCGCTCCTTCTGCATAAAACACAGAAAAGAAGATGCAGTCAGCCTATTGATGACGCAGCCGGAATGCATAAATATCTTCTTTCGTACCTTACAGTTGTTTGCGCCAAGGATCTTAAATGGGCAAATGAGAAAGAGAGGTAACTATATGTATTTTATAAAAGTGATCGACAAAGAAAACATACCAGGGGAAATCACGAAAACATCCGTAAAGAATGCGGAGTACCGATACAGCGCGAGTGTTAAGAAGGCAGATAATATCAGCGATATGGTAAAGAACATGCAGAGGCTCTTTCCGGAAAGAGGAGTAACCGTATTTCAGGATACATTACCTGTAAGATTCATACTGAATAAAGAAGAGATAGAATTATAAGGAGGCGCCCATGGTCAAAGGACTAACTTACAAAGGCGAATTTTTCATCAGACCGACGGAAGACCCGTTCCACGACGATTGGCTCGAATGCAGCAATTGTCAGGGCCCGCTGTTTCAGAAAGAAGTCATGAGCGAGATTTTTACAGAATGTCCATTTTGCAAAGCTAAATTAAAGTATATCATCTACGATTTAAAAACCTTACGCTCATTAGAACATAACGGTGTTGTAAAGCACAAAGATGATCCATCACCAACGATATCAGGCTACAAAGAGTACACATATTCTACGTGGGAAAAGTACGTAAATGATCATGATACAGATGAAAATATGAACGCTTCTAACATGTATAGCATGTATAACATGTATATCGTTATCCCCAAACCTCTCGAAATGACAAGAAAAGTTTATGACCCGGAAACTACAGAAATGACGGACGTTATAACAGTCACAGAAGACGCTATAACGATAAGGGTTACACAGCCATGCGTGACAATCCCAATTGCGGGTGACGTCATGACGTATAACGGACTGTGGCTGAGAGTAAAATCCCGCATTATGCACAGTCTATGCGGATACATTGAGCTGATTTGTGACGAGCTATCTGTCAAGGATGTTGACGTCATCAAGAAAAATATAAAGGACAAATAGTATGGAATTAGCAGCAAAAATAGCCAGCAACCCCTTTAAAACAGAAAAAACAAAGGATGGCGACAATCTCGTTACCCTTAATATCGGTCAGGATGAAAGGACCCTCTGCGAGTTCTACAATCATTACTATAATAAAAACCTTAAGATAGAGGTCAAAGAGCTCCGCTCCAAAAGATCAAATGAGGCAAATAACCTCCTCTGGAAGTGTATCAATCTGCTCGCTGCAGCGCTCAATAATGACAATTGGGATCAGTATCTTATAGAGTTGGAGCGCTATGGCAAATATACATGCATACTCGTGGGAGCAGATGGATATGATGACCTTAAAAACCTATGGAGAGATACAAAGAAAGTAGGAGAGAGGACATCTCTGGATGGAAAGGTATTTTACGAAGTTCTGTGCTTTTATGGTTCTTCAACATACGATTCCAAAGAATTTTCACGACTATTGGACGGAGTCATAGAAGATATGAAAGACGCAGGTGTCGTTCTTCCGACTCAGGAAGTAATAGAAAAAGCTAAAAAAAATAGATAGAAGAGGTCTGCCTATGTTGGACAAGGATAAGATTACAAAAGACTCATCATCATATAAACAGTTTATTGAAGCGGCAAGCAGGGATATTGTCGAATCTGCCAGGGAATATGACGTTCCTATAAATACTATTATAAATGATATTGACGTATATGCAAAAAAAGAAAACGAAAAAATAAACATCTACGTACTTTTTGCAAAAAATGATATCAATAATCTCCAAATTCAGCTGTTCCTACTTTCCCTTAAAAGGCAGGAAAAAAATTTTATAACATGCATTAAACACGATAACGAAACTCTTGCATTCCTGTTCAATACGCATAATGCGGCGTATTTGTGCGCTGTTTTGTATATAATAATATTTAAACAAACACCGAGCAGGATATTTAAAACAGAGTTACCTTCTCCAAATGAATAAGTATAATACGCCATATAGAGCTCCTGATGGAGCTCTTTTTTTGTTTACTATGAATTTATACATAATATATATGAAAAACTATGTAAAAATTAAAAAAAACAAAAGGAGTCGGAAAATTGTAAAAAAATCTGAAAATATAACACAGAAAAAACCAAAAACATAATATTATAAACCGAACACAGAAAGGAAGGGGAAAATATGGCATACGAAAACAATAAAACATCAATGGCAGTAAGTGAGGCATTTCAAAACGCTGCGTTATTTTATCTTGGGGATGATAATTATAAAGATATAATCATCAACCAGAGAGTAGACGGACCGCTAAATTATAATTCTGCATATGATCTATCAGCTGAGGATATAGAAAGAGCAATACTTGAAGCACACTGGGAAGAAAAAGAAACGATAAATCAAGATGACACACCTATCACTTTTTATGAAACATCTGACATTCCATACGGAAGGACGACAGTCTTGGATATAAGGAGCATGTCGGACGATACCACATTTTATGCTATGGACCCAGAACACACAGGGAAAATAGATATCGGAGCGGCTTATATTCCCAAAGCTCCGGAAGAAAAAACATGCATAGCTGTAGGAATGGCATATATAAAGTTTGATGAAAAACCTATGGTAATTGCATTCTGGCCCGGAGAGCGAAGAGATCCGTTTACGGTAGATGTGAACGATAAAATATATGATGGACTAAAGCTTACCAAGGAGCAGGTATTAAATTTAGGATTTGATAAAGCAAAATTTATGTCTCCTGATCTGATAAAAAAATATGAACGCGGATATATGTTTGAGAAGACTGCTTCAAGCAAGAATGAAAAAGACAGGATTTCTGTTGCCAGGGACAACAAATGCAGTATAAGTATTCTCAATATGCTTTCAAAAGACGAGAGTCCCGAAGTCAGGATGGCAGTTGCTAAAAACGAAGGTACTCCGGCGTTCATTCTACTGAACATGCTTAACGACAAAGAACCGACAGGCTTATCTGATAATCTGATATGTGATTATGCGAAGTCAGGTCTTGTAAGAATGGCAGGTGATGACCTGAGACACCTTCCGATGGGAGTGATAGATATAGAAAACATCGCAAAGAGCAAGAACAGTTATCTGAAAGACATCATTGCAAATAATGAGATTGCACCGCTCCACATTTTGGAAAGATTATCCAAAGACCCTAACATGAATATTGTAACGGACTCGATAAAGACACTTCAGGAACTGGTAAGCAGAACCGACGTTATAAATGAAGAAACAATAGAATCCATCAAATCAATAATAAAGTACGCTTCAGAGAGAGAAGGTGGAATAGATCCGAAATCAGCTGCAATAGCAGCCAGGATGCAAAAATCATCTGAAGGAATAGACATAGGAAATGAAAAAAGAGAAAATAAAGATATAGACAAATAGAGTATCATTCATCGAAAGAGCCGGAAGAACCGGCTCTTTTTTTCGTATTCTCCAACTTTATACATAATATATATGAATTTATTGTCATATAAAGAAAGGAGAAAAAAGAAATGAACCACAAACAAACGGCACAAAAAAGTGCCACAGCTGGTCTATCAACCAGCACGATAAGTCTGATCCTTCTGCTTGCAGAAGACGGGCTTAAAATTGAGGAGATCAACGAGCTTATCAACGATGTAAGCTTGGAAGAAAAGATATCTGATGCGTATTCACGCAGAGAAAAGATATTTCTCTTCAATGACATTGCTGAATTAGGGAATGATCCCGACAGCAGTGACGGACTGAGACAGCCTGAGATGTCTGATGCGGAATACGGAAGATATCTTGTGCATAAATACAGTCCCGGGTCCAACACTTTATGTCATGAATTAAAGTGTACTGGACGAGTGATTACCAACGTATAAGGAGGATAACACAATGGCTAAGTTTTATGATTACGCTTACCACGAAGATGAGTTTCCTGAAAAAAGAAAACTCACCGAAGAGGATATAAAATTCCTCATAAATCTCCAAAAGGAGATGAACACCCAGGATCACATCGGTGAAGCAGATCCGAGATTCTGGATGATCCGCGAAACGGAAAGAATATACAACGTTGACAGTGATGCAGATGGATTCGAAATATACAATGAAAGCAGCTGCAATTCGTATTCAGAAGACGAATTTTATGACTATTTAGGCGACACAATACTTCCGGAGCTTTATCCTGAAGAAGATGGATACACATATACGATGTTCCAAAATGAGGATAATGATATAGAACTCACTATATACCTCAATGGCGAGCCTGAAGAAAGCCTGGATTCAACACCTGACATCATTGAACATCTCAATGACAACGGATATGAGTTTAAAATATGCTGGTATAGAGAGATATCTGTACTTAATGGAAACGGGTTCTTCCTGACGCACAAGGATGCGCAGGAATATTTGAAGCATAAGGCTCATCATTATTCAGATGATGCACACACCTATGCACTTACAGCTTTCTCACCTGAAATTGAAAAGTTGTATGATATACTTCACAAGGTTGACTTCGAGTCACTCCTTAATAAGGAAGACAATGAAGAAAGACCTGATGATGAATCTCCATTTAGCGATGAAATAATATCACCGACAGTCAAGCCTGTAAGCGCTGCTGAAGCTAAAAACCTGATATATCAGGAATGGAAAAATAAGGTTAAAGAACCTGATTCTAATCCAAGATTACTCGTTGCTTACGATATAGCGATGAAGGATATGGAGATAGTTGAAAACCAACCTTGTGACGGAATAAGCCGCTTGGAAGTAAATAACATAATAAGCAAAAATTTCGTTGATGTTCAAGATGGTATGTCGGAATGGAGAAACAAGTGGAACGACACTTTAGATTCCATGCTTGCTCAGATTGACAGGTTTACATATACTTCGCCACGATCTGAAAATGATGCCTGCCGTATGAATCATACACCTGAAGACATCTTATTTGCTGAAAATTACTATAATTTATATAATATGGCGACCAAAGAGAATGCAGAGCTGGAAAAGAAGCTCAAAGCACTGACGGATGAAATTTATCCCGCTCAGTTAGACGTCTTAGATGTTCCTACTTACATGCTGGGCTCAGATAGTGCGGATGAAATCCGTGAGTACATGAGACAGTCAAATCATTTTTCTGACGAAACTATTGCGAGAGCCGACGAATCCTTCTGTTATGGATTTGGATGTGCAAGAGACTTGATATTCTCAATGTTGAAGAAAAAGTTTTGGGATGCAAAAAAGACACATCCGGTTATAGCACAGCCTTGTGAAGACAAAATAAGATATGTCAGCAAAAGCGAGTTAAACAATCTGTGTAAGGACTTTAAAAAGTATGTAGACAAGTTGGGTATACCATCAGATGAGCTGGCAATGCTACACAACTACATTGATAACATTTATGATCTGTATAGTCAGGCAGAAGATATACCACATATTCAGACCCGCGAGGATGCTGTAAGCAGAGATAAGGTTAATGATCTTATAACCGAATTGGCAAGAGCCATAAGCGATGAGCGAATGAAAATATCAAGAGGCATGAGTTCCGCAACCATAATGAGAGATATATTACATTTGCCACCTGCATCTTCCCAGATTCAACCTTGTGAAAATGTAGTGATCGAAAAGGCGGTATTCAATGAAACGTTCAAAAAGATAAAAGAAAAAATAGAACATCTAGTTCCTTGGGATGAATGCTTGGTTGAAATAGGAGATGTAGAAGAGATTATTGACAAACACAAAGAGGAGCTGCTTCAACTATGCGAGGATGCAGTGAGCACGCATACTTGCGATGTGGTTGATCGACAGGATTTGATCGACTCCATAGATGAGTTGGCGTCAGTAATCCCTCAGCCTTGTGAAGATGCGGTAAGCCGTAAAGCGATAATCGATTCGTTAAAAGGAATTGAAGCTTTGTTTAATAATGACAAGCTTCGAACTGCAATACTCTCAACCATTAGATCCTTGCCATCCGTTCAGCCTTGCAGAGAAGTGGTTAGCAGAGAAGCGGTTAGTAATTACATCAATAATAAACTGACAGCTATCGAAGAAATGGCATCAGCCGCAACTAATGAAGGTCGGTGGAGAGAAGAGGAAAAATACTTATATGGTGTTGAAATCCTTGAAGATATTGATGAGTATATCAAAGATATGCCATTTATAGAACCAACAAGCGAAGAATTAGTAGAAGCATACAACTTAGGCTATAACATCGGGATTAAGGAACAGTCCAAAGCTAAAGCGGAGGTATGCGAAGATGCGGTAAGCAGAAGAGCAGGGATGTCATTACCAGACCCATACAAAGGAGAGTGAAGCAGATGAGCAAATACAGAGAAACAATAGAACCATATAGCGTATCTGTTGAGGACTTATATGTATTAGAGGATTTGATTAACACTAAGAAATTAACAGATAAACAGAATCAAGCTCTTAAAAACCTTCTGAAAGAGCACTATTCAAGAGATTGAGGCGAACTCTAGGGAATATAACACAATCTTTCATTCAAAAAAATCGAGTCGGTAACATATTAAATGTTATCGGCTCTTTTTTTTTGTTATTAATCTCTTTATACATAATATTAATGAATTTATTGACATTGCAAATGAAAGGAGAATGAAAAAATGAAAGATTTCACCAAAATCAAGGAAAAGGGCGTGCCGGATGTCAGTGAGCAGATCCATCCAATACATCTGTTGGAGCTATTCGGCGGCATCGGTGCCCCGAGAAGGGCCTTAGAAAATGTAATCAAGGCCAAGGTGAGGACGGATAACCCGACCTTTACCAAGAAACAGCTGTATCAGGAAGCATCCAAATTTATCAAGTCGATAGACTATGTGGAAGTTCTGCCGTATGCAGTGCAGGCATACAATCAGATGTTTGACCTATCGAACAGACCACAGGACATCCGCTGCTGGAATTTGAATGTGGACATCCTGGTACATGGCAGTCCATGCCAGGATTATTCAAGAGAGGGCAAAAACGACATAAATACCGGTCGTTCGATTCTGTATGAAAGAACTCTGCAGATTCTCGATCCCGCTCCCGCTACAGGCTTCAGAGAGCTCACCAGACAGCCTAAAGTTGTCATATGGGAAAATGTACCGAACATGGCATATTCCCACCCTGACGTGCTCTGCAACTATCTTACAACCATGGAAGGATATGGTTACACAAATACCTTCTGTGGCAGCAAGAAGTATGTGGCCAAGGGCGGATATGTCTCGCCAAGAAGCGTTATGATCGAACACATGCTCGATGCTTCCGATTACGGAATACCACAGGCAAGAGAGCGGTTTTTCTGCGTTTCAGTATTAAATCCATACGCAGACAGATACGGTGCGTTCATAATGCCGGAACCGGTGCCTGAAAATGAAAGATACACCCTCAGACAATTCCTTGATCTGACAGCTTCAATGACAGATAAGGACAACTGTTTTACACCGACAGAGCTTTCTATCACGAAAAAGGTAGGAACTCAGTGGTATGTAAGACAGGCCGTTAAAGGCGATTTTGGAGCGGGTCCGGGCTATGTTCCAATCAACGAGTTTCAGAGGGTAGACCTCGCCTTTCCAAACTCTCAGAACCGGCGTGGAAGAGTAGGAGACTATGCATCAACACTCACCACTTCACCAAGACAGGGCGTTCTGATCGGAGACCAGTTTCGCATGTTTACATCCCTTGAAAAACTCAGACTTATGGGTTTCAGAGATGTTGACTATGAAAAAATGGTCAAATCGGGACTCACGGACAAACAGATCGCAGCGCTCGCAGGTAATTCCATATGCGTTCCTGTCCTTGAACGGATATTCGGATGTATCTTCAGACAATATCCGGATATGATCACATTTTAAAAAAAACTGAGTCGATACTTTATGTATCGGCTCTTTTTTTGATTATCACATTTTTATATATAATATATATGAAATTATTGACATATTTAAAGGAGGATAAGCAAATGTCAAACAAAAAAATACATTATATCGTTATCAAAGACGACGAGGAACGCGAGATTATGGAAGATGAATTTGAAGATGCATGTGTGTGGTACGATTATGACGACAAAGGCAGAATGATGATCCACAACGACGGTCTCAGAATTCTCAAAGACACACTCGACGTTGATTATAAAGAAGTTCCGGCATAGTGACATCAAAAAATGAGCTGACGTACAATACGCCGGCTCTTTTTTTGTTCGTCACGTCTTTATACATAATATGTATATAAATATTGACAATTAAAAGGAGGAACAGAAACTATGATATGTGGTGAATGTGAATGTAATATCTGCGCTAATTTTGAGGAATGCGGCGCTGCAGGCTGCGGAAATTGTGATCCGGAGCATCCTCACAGAAATGATTGCGAAGATTTCGTTGAAAAGGTAATGACTGCTGAAGATGCGATCGACGATATCGAAGCGATGCAGACACAGTTAGAGATCCACGGACAGCCAAGAAGCAAGGCGCTCGACATGGCTATCGTAAAGCTGTCGGAGACAGAGGAGAAAGCGAATTTCTTTGGAATGACCGTTGAAGCTGAAAAACGAGTAATGAAAAACGCTGTCAAGCTCATCAGAGAAATCGTGAATGACTATGTATTCGGCTGCGACAGTGGAAATGAAGACTGGCGTGAATACTTTACAGGATATTCCGACGAGCTGGATGAGGAAGTAGCAAAAGCTGAACGTCCTTCAGATTTCTGCTACAAGATTCCATCTGATGAATGGCTGTTTCAAAATCTCATCAGTTATGGCACAACAAAAGCCGGCAAAGGTTCCGCATATGATGAATGCCGAAAAATAGGCAAAATTCTGAATGATAGCGAAGAATAATCAAAAAAAACGAGCTGACGTTTCAATCAACGTCAGTTCTTTTTTTTACGCTTTTCCCTTTTATACATAATATTTATGAATTTATTGACATCTATGAAAGGAGAAAGAAATATGAGAAAAAGGAACAACACTGACGATTCAACAATCATGACTATCCCTAAAAGCAAAATGATAAAAGCCCCGGTTGTAACAATACCGAACGAGTACACTGATATTGAGCACACAACCGTATTTAAAGACATTGTCAATGAGCTTATCGATAGTAAAATAATCATGTCCAGAAGGGAATTGATGAATAAAAATATAATAAAGCTGGATAACCTTGATGATATGTCAAGATTTATGAATCTGGATCAGAACATTATTGGGGATGAAAAATTTGCATGCTATAAAGCCAATGAAAGCATATATACATCAATCCCCTGTTTTCAGGAAGGCGTATATTATATTAAAGAGACAGAACAGTATTATCATTGGATAATAAACAAATTAAATCTCACAGAATCAGGATACCTAATGGATATCAGGGTGACAGTATATTTACGGGAGTTAGATGTTTGCGATGGAATAATGCTGTGGATTCCGATTGGCAGTATACGATACAAAACAGACGGAAGAGAATTTCATAGTGTATCCGTACCAGACAATTCGGAGACAGCGGATTTTTCATTAAATATATTAATGAAAGCAGTTTCCCTTTGTCCAGACTGCAAAAAATCTGAAAAAGAAAAAGAAATATTATTAGAAACGGCAAATTATTATCAAAATAAACTATTTCCAAATATTCTCGAAGTAACTAATCTTAATTGGGAAGAATTTGCTGATGAAATCCTGCTCGTTTTTAATTACCTTACACGATTTACAAGTTATACTATGTTTAACAATAAACCTGTCGTGGATCGGGCTGCAAAAAAAGCAGCATCAAAAGCCCAAACAACTATTGTTAAGAACGCGCAACCTGCAAAATTAATACGAAATATAGGAAAAATAAGAATTATTTCTTCTAAAGCGCCTAAGCTTCCAACGGCGGAATCAGTACGTAAGTATAAGGTCGCTTCTTGGCCAACAAGAGGTTTTATCAGAACATATAAATCCGGTAAACAAGTATATGTAAGAGATTCTGTTCATCATCGCAAGTGTTTTAACGATGACAAGATACCAACTCCATCAGTATATGTCAACCTTCGTAGCAGCAACGTTGTTTCATAATCACATCAAAAAAATTTGAGAACCTATTCCTTTAGGACGGGTTCTCTTTTTTTGCCTGATTTGTATTTATACATAATATTTATGAATTTATTGACACCTTACGAAAGGAGAAAAAACATGAGTGTAAAATTCAATGAAAGTGACCGTTTTGAGGCGGTCGAGGTACAGGGAAAAACGTTTCTGTTCTCCAATATGCGAATGGACAGAGAATCTCTTCCTGAAGGCTGTTACGCATATGATGTGCGTGACGACGACGAGTGCGGAGGAAACTTTGCGCAGGTACAGCCATACGTTGTGGTGAATCATTGGGGCACAATCTTCGGTCCTGAAGAAATTATTCTTGATGAGAGAAACCAGTACAGCTGCAATGATGATGACGGACAGTTTGTAGATTTCTACGGAACATATAGTGATTTCATCGATATGAACCGCTACATGGTAGTATGTTACAACGCCGAAGGGTATACAGATCATACAGCTTATGCCGGAACCCTGAAAGAAGCAGCCGAGATCCGCACGAAATGGGGCCTGTCCATAGGTCTGAAACCGGAGCCATCCATCGATTTCGGACGTTATCCTACCATCTGGAAATATTCTGGGGAAGGTGACAATACGGATCGCAGGAATTACCATCGTGTAATGGGATATTAAGGAGGAAATCATTATGGAAAACACTTCGAGATATTCTAAAGGTACAAGGGTACGCCTGCTATACATGGATGATATACAGGCTCCACCAAGAGGTACGATGGGAACGGTAAATTACGTAGATGATGCAGGTACCATTCATGTGAACTGGGATAACGGCTCAACACTGGGACTTATCGAAAACGAGGATAAATTTGAAATAGTTCCTGAAGTCAGATGATTCCCGGTTGAAGAAAAGCTTCTTTATGAGCCCATAACTGAAGACGTTTATGTAGAGCCGAGTGAATACGTACTGGTATGCAGTGATTCGGGACGTATGCATGTAACTCGTTATTGGAGTCACAGACGCTTCAGAAGAGGCACAGACGAGCCTGATTGGATAGACCTCAATTATCCTACAACAGAAACGATAATTGCGTGGACGCCTCTTCCAGAGGCCTACAGAAAGAAGGGAAAAAAGAATGAAAAATAATGTCCCAAAACGCCTTGTGGTAAGTATCATTATCACTATAATAATGGCAACGCTGTCAATAACAGCATTTATAGGCAGCGAATTAAAATTTGCAGAAATATATCTGCTATATACGATCATCGGAGCTATATTCTCCCTGCACTATGCAGCTGATCGGGCCGATCACATGAATAGCGGTCAGTAATAGAAGTTCAACCTAAAAAATTGAGCCATCCTTTATATACAAGGATGGTTCTTTTTTTATGGATCTCCAATTTATACATAATATTTTTGAAATTATTGACACGTAGAAAGGAGGATAACAATATGAAACTAAAGGAAAGAATTTTCCGTCACATCTGTGATCGGGAAGCCTGTCTAAATACTTACCCGACAGAATGCTATTTTCCGTTCTCATCAACGGTGAACGGGTTGGTAAGGCAGACAAAAGAAGATGAAAAGAGTGTAAAGACAGCTCTGAACGATCTTTTAAGAGATAAGCTTATTCAGGAAGTCTCTGAAGAGTACATGGACATCGAAACCGGAAAGACTATGCGTCAAGACGGTTATATCCTTACATCTCATGGTAAGGATTCGGATTACTACAATGAAACATTTCAGCGAGAACTAAACAGCTGGAATTAGAAAGGAGACAACTATGAAAAAATATAAGGTAAGAGCTATTTCGACTGTATATTCATATGCTGTAGTAGAGGCTGAAAATGAGGAAGAAGCCCTCGAAATAGCAGAGAATATGGATGTGGATTGTTTCAGATCAGACGATGATAACGATAAAAAATGGGAAGTAGACGTTATCGGAGAAGCAGACGAAAATGAAAAGAGAAGCCCTGAGAAAGAACCTGTATGGGATATCTGGCATGACGGATGGTTCGAGTATTATTATTGTAAGAATTGTGGATTAAAATTACAGCTTACAATAGACAAAACACCGCTCCCACAGAAATGTCCTAAGTGCGGTATTGAAAAGTAAATAAAAAAAATCGAGTCGGTACATTTTGTATCGGCTCTTTTTTTATATCCGGTCGGTATTTATACATAATATATATAAGTAAATGTTTTACAGAAAAACATTCTGAAAAAGGAGGAAATCACAGTGAAAAAATATACCGACAGAAAGGAAGCTCTGGAAGCAGTGACAAAAAATGCATCCAACCTGCAATATGTATCCGAAGAATTACAGAATGATAAGGAATTCATCCTTGAAGCAGCACAGTCAAACGGATCCGTAGTTCTTCATATTCCTGTCTCAAATAATCTCCGCAGAGATAACGATATTCTCCTGGCAGCGATAGATCAGAAGCCAAATTTACTGAGAGTTATCGATCACAGGCTTAATAATGACAATGTTGCACTTGATAACAATAAAGAAGCTGTTCTGATAGCGGTGCGTAAAGTACCGTATCTCCTTGAATACGCTTCAGGCAGACTGAAAAATGACAGAGAAGTAGTATTAGAAGCAATAGAGCGTAACGGCCTCGTACTGGAACGGGCCTCCGAGGAAATGCGTAATGACAGAGATATAGTTTATGCCGCAGTATCGGAGAATTGCAAAGCATTGCAGTTTGCATCTGACAGACTTCAGGATGATAAAGAAATAGTCTTCGAAGCAGTAAAGGACAATGGCTACAATCTCGAATTTGCTTCTGAAAGGCTTCAGGCCGACAGGGATATAGTTTTGACAGCGGTATGTGCAAATGGAGCAGCTCTTCAATATGCATCTGATAAACTCAAAGATGATAAGGAGATAGTTCTGGCTGCGGTACATGACGGTGGCTATCCGCTAAAGTATGCCTCGGAAGAGCTCCGTAATGATAAAGATGTAGTTCTTGCAGCTGTACAGCAGAATGAAATCGCATTACAATTTGTTTCTCCGGAACTTCTGAATGAAATAGACTCCATAGGGACAGACAAATGGATCAAACAGGAATTAGAAAATAATAAGAAAAGATTCATCGATCTAAAGGAAGCTATCAGACAGGCAAAAGAATTATCAAGATCAAACACCGATGACAGATCTGCAACAATCGATAACGTAAAATTTGACAGATGATCATATTATGAATGAATACGTAAATCATAAAACATTCCGCCCGCCAGGGCGGATTTTCTTTGTTTTTTTTGAAAAGAAAAAGAAAAAAAGACGAAGGAGAGGGCGTAATTTGTGGTCTATATCTTTTCGGGAAATGTACGTTTACCGAAAAGATTGACATATTAAATGCCACAATATATAATATTTTTATAAATTGACCATAATTTACATTTTCTCAAAATATACAGATATCCTATTAATTGCCTTACGGCAATTATATGATTCTGCAATCTTCAGAAGAATGAATATCAAAGGAAATTAATATGAACGACACGTATAACCTGCAGAGATTTGTAAAGGAACAAACCCGTGATTACAGTGCTGCATATATGGAACTTTCCCAGGGAAAAAAACGTACACACTGGATGTGGTGGATATTTCCACAGATTGAAGGGCTTGGCATGACCTCCACATCGAGGAAATATTCCATCAAAAGTCTGGCTGAGGCAAAAGCATATTTAAATCATGCATATCTTGGAAAGAATCTCCGGGAATTATGCAACATACTTCTTAAGCTGGAAAAAAATGATGCAACTGAATTACTTGGATACCCGGATAATCTGAAACTATGCTCTTCAATGACACTCTTTTCAGAAGCCGATCCATCAGAAGAGGTTTTCCGCAAAGTTTTAGACAAATTCTACAACGGTGAAAAGGACGAAAAAACTCTGAAAATATTAAAGGAACTGAAACCAGTTTCTACAGGAGAATCATATGGAAAAAACATATAGACAGGAAGAAGACAAAAAAAACAAAGAAAAGATCAAAGAATTCAAAAAAGAATTTCCCGAATACATCGGTAAATATATCAATTTTATCAATCCATCTACAGAAAGCAGCACCCGGTTAAAATATATGCGTGATCTGTACGGTTTCTTGGAATATATAGCCGATATAAAAGATATAGATGACATAAAAAATATAGAGCTCACCATAATGGACGGTTTAACACCGGATGAAATCAACGATTATCTGCTTTATCTCGAACAATATGCCAAAGCCGGTACCGTGATCAGCAATGAAAAAGTTTCTCAGAGAAGAGTTCTCTCTTCCATTCGTGGACTTTATAACTATCTGTTCAAGATGGATATGATTGCTCATAATCCATCGTTAAAGGTCAAAGTTCCAAAGGTTAAAAAGAAACAGATATCTATAATAGATGAAGAAGAATCAGCTAAACTACTGGAAGCCGCAGAATCAGGTAACAACCTTACCGGAAAAAGAAAGCAATATCACGATCTATATGGGCAGAGGGACACTACTATCCTACTTGTTTTCCTAGGAACCGGTATCCGTGTATCTGAGCTTGTCGGGCTGAATATAAAAGATATAAGCCTCAAGAATCATTCTATGAAAGTGACAAGAAAGGGAAACAAGGAAGACATAGTCTACTACAGCGATGAACTGACGGAATACCTGAGAGATTACCTAGAATACAGAAAACATCAGTATCCACTCGAAGGTCACGAAGAAGCTCTCTTCCTCTCTTCACAGAGAAAAAGAATCGGAGTCAGGACCGTAGAGCTCTTGGTAAAGAAATACGCGACGGAAAGCGGTCTGGGAAGTAGGACAACTCCTCATTCCCTAAGACGAACCTTCGGTACGAGGCTCTATGAATCAAGCTCAGACCTCTATTTAGTCAGCGAAACGCTTGGACACGCCTCCACAGACACCACGCGCAGGCACTATGCCCGTATGAGTGAGGAAAGGAAAAAGGCTGCTCGAAATATAGTAAAACCGGAATAGAGGAATTGTTGAGTTATTAAGGGTGCATATCACAATGGATATACACCCTCTCTCTTATTAATTAACCCAGATGATGACCTCGAAAGGTAGATCCATTGTCACTTTAACAAGGCTGAACTTTTCCCGGAGTTCTTCACAAAGAAACTTATCAATTTTATTCATGACATCATTTCCACTGATATACGAACTCGGATTGATCATCATCCAGCACCTACCGACCCAATAGCCATTAATTGATTCAAAACCGGTCTTATGCAGCATCTGATCAAGAAGATTTTTCTTTCCTCGACTTGAATCGCATTCGATCCTAAGAAGTACCTGATCACATATGTCACTCCATTCCTCTTCATCATCAAAGCTTTCTTCATTCTCAATACAATAGAATATTCCCTCTGAATCAAGAACTTCCGATGTCTTCTGAGCTTCCCGACGTGTCGTCCGAAGTACCATCACTTCTCCAATCTGTTCAAAACCGAGCTCCCACAACAGCTCTTCATAACCTGTTCCATTGCCATCGACAATAATCGTATACATAATCGTATACCTCCTTTAATTAATTTAGAGGTAAGCCCTCTGTATATGTATTGTTGGATATTTTTTTTATTCCAAAATAAATCAGTCGCGCTTATCTCTATAATAAGAATGAAAGAAAAAACACCAAGATGAGATTTGGGCATATAGACAACAAAAAAAGCTCTGACACCCTTAAGTAATCAGAGCTCCATCATACAGCATTAAATTCTACGCATACTTTCCGTGTTCAGCATATTTCATTCTCTCAATTTTCCTTCTTCTTTTCTTTACTAATTTCTTTCCTTCCTTATACACTTCAACAATCGCCTTAGCTTCTACAAAAGGTCCAAAAAATCCCATAAAAAGAAGCATTATGGATTCGGTATAAGCACCTGTTACAAAAACAAGACAGATACAAATTCCGAACGTCAGAGCTGAAAATCCATATGAAGTAAATGCCCCCACGGAGAAGTAGTAACTTGTCTTATGTATCTTGTATAAAATATCGTTTATCTTATTCATAAGCTTTCTCCCACCATTTCATTAACTTCTTTATAAAAGCCTTACGTTCACCTCACACTTCTTTCGTAATAAAGCTTGTTGAGTGATAAGTTTGTGAGCGTTATTTCTTTTATTTCCTCCCAGCGGTTGTCAAATCTTTGAGGAAACTGCACTGCTTTCTCCTTTTTTAGCTGACTTATTATTCTGAGAAGCGTCTCAGGATGAGCGTCATCTGTATAATTCATAGGAGGAAGCTCTGGGAAATTAAGGTTCCTGCACCCGAATGAAATATTGTTCTTCTCATCAGTAACGATAAAAATCTCCAGGGGTACATTGATCGCATTATGGATAAGTATCTTATGCTCTTCAGACATGTATAAATACTGAAGAAGTATCGGTATATCATCAAACGAAAATAGTGTCATATTATTTCTCATCAATAATCTCCTATGATTATATCTGTTACTGTTATCTTATAAATTTATTATAATATATGTTGACGTATATATCAATAATAAATAATATTAAAAACAGGAAGCTCCCCAAACAAGGAAACCTCCTGTTTATATCAAATTTTACACCTCTATAAAATTGTTTTTAGGCTCAAAGCTACACTTATCTCTTGTCCATTGCTGTGTGAATCCATATTTAGTCAGATCCTTCTTTAGATCAGCCTTACAGAAAGACATTCCGCTTCGGATGCAGACATATTCAACGTCTTTATAAGAATTCTTTTTAGGGAATTCACCTAGCCATTTGCAGTTTTGGCAGCATTTTACTATCTCCATATGAACCTCTCTTAACCATCGTCTTCATTACTCCGCCACGGTCTGTCCATTTTCTGACCCATAAGCCTCTCCCATTTTCTGTCATAATCGTTAGCCATTTTTTCAATGACAGATAAGGCATCATCGTAATTAAGATATACTCCTTTTCTTTTTCTTCCGAAAATTCTTCCGGCACTGACGATATCATATTCGTGAAGGTTCCCTCTTGGAACATTTCTTATAGTTCCTTCAAGGATCTCGTAATGGTATCCTATTCCCCTATAGCCAAAATTTTCGGCAATGATATAGCATCTGTCACCTATTTTTATATCCATAAGCTATCCCTCAAAATCAAAGTCATAAAGTCTCCACACACCCTTGATATTCCAATCCGGATACTTTTCAGCAATTTCTTTAGTAAGATCATTTCCCTTCTTCTTATCTGTATGGATCCTTACAGCCTTTACCTCCGAACCACCTTTTTCCGTAAGCAGGGCAACGTAGCTGTTAAATATGACCTTGCCCATCTTTCCGTTTTCTTTCATTACTTCTTCTGTCTGTACCGGCAACTTTGTTCCTCTCATCTCTCATGTCCTTTCTTCACATATTACTTATTATCTTCTCGTATTCCCTGTCCTGTTTCCTTTTCCACTCTTTATATTCTTCTTCTGCATCCAATACTTGCTTATCGAACTCCTTCCGAAGCTGTTCGGCATCGTATATCTGATCAAACCACAGATCAACAACAGCATTTTCAGCAGCTTCAAGCGCCTGAGTTACAAGATCACTGTATACACCGTCTTCTCCGGTATTTTTCAGAACCTCTTCTCTTTCGTCCCAGAGATCTTCAAGCCTGTCTCTCTCCGAACTCGTAATACAGTCACATCCGTAAGCTTCCTGTATATCCTCACGCCTGTCGTACATTTCAAGGACTTTGTATCTAGGTGCCTGCAATACTGCACTTTTTTCTTCAGCAACCTTTTTGCTTCTCGCATGTGTCTTTGACTTTATATATCTTGCCTTTGCATCTCTTATAAGAGATTGGGCCTTACTTGTGGCTTTCTTCAGCTCCCTTGCCTCTTTTTCTGCACTTTCAACGTCTCTGACAAGGATAATATCTTTAAAATTTTCACTCATTATTTCTCTCCTTTACAGCTTATTATCTCTCATACAGGCTTCATAGCCTTCATTAAACTTCTCTTCCGCTTTTGCATCAAGAAGGGTATCTACTTCATAAATCTCCCATGTATCGCCCTCTTCATAAAGTTCAACAGGCACATCTTCGGGAGCTGGGACACAGAGAAGAAACTGTCCGTGTATCTGCTCGGACTCAAGCGCTTCATAAGCCTCTTTCATATTTATTTTCCCTTTTTTCTTCCTGAGCACAATCATCGGATTTCCGAGATAATCATGTTCTTTTGAAACTGTTATTTTGGCCATAATTTATTCCTCTCTGATGTAAGACATACCGTTGATACCCTTGTCGCAGGAGCGGTGTCCGGTACTGACGAGATTTCCCTTGCTGTTCGTAATGAATACACCCTTTTCCTCGTCATATTCAGCCCCACGTCTTCTGAGACATTCCACAGAGCCAAAACATATATCGCAATGTCTCATGCATCCTGCCCTGTACGGATACGGTTTATCCGGAAACTTAATCGGATTACATGAATCGTCATACTCTCCTATATACTCATAGCTCTCTATCTCTTCGTCTTTGTAATTCCATCCATCAAGACTGTGCCAGTAACCAACATATACACATATCTTTGCCTTAGCCTTAAACGGAAGACTGAATACCGGATTTTTAAAAGTTACTTTATATCTCGGAAGGAGCGGGATTATCTCATCGAGTCCCTTTATTCCTATTAACAATGACTTATCAAATTGTGGCATTTTTATAGCATGTTCCAACGTCATCTCTCCTGTCCGTATAGAGTTTTCAGAATCCTTACAGCTTCTTTCTCAACATTGTCTCCGTCTTCTCCGTTCAGATACTCCAAAAGCTTATTAAGGGCATCGTCTCCTTCGTGATATATGAAGAAACCGGCCACTTCCTCAGCAGTTGCAGTTTCATCAAATATATCATTCAGAAAATCCTTTCTGTTTTCGTAAAGCTCAACATATTCTTCTTTGGTTTTGAATGTAAGATGTTCTGATCTTCCTTCTTCAGTTCTTACATCTACTACCGCTCCTCCCCTTGTCACAGTGAATAATCTGAAATTTGTCAGCTGATCCGCAGGGACTTTGATTATCATGGTCACTTCTTTTTCCACAATTTTCTCCTTTTCCCGGAATTCGGTGCTTACTCCTCATACACATCAATAATATCCTTACTTCCAACTCCGATACTGTTCCGACATATTCGTCTTGCCTCTTTCTTGCTATTGGCAGTACACCTATATCGATAATGCATTCCGCCCGGACTAAGATATACGACACAATAATTTTTCATTTTTCAGTGCCTCCCCATCTCGCATCTTTTCTACATCTTATAATATTATTTTAAATTATATTGACGTATATAACAATAACAAAATTTATACATAATAAAAATCCTCACAGATAATGAAAATCTGTAAGGATTTTTGCTTATACATTATTAAAGATCACCGCAAATGATTTCCTTCCCGAAGTGTCATTCATAGCTTTCTCCTTTTATCTCATACACTGTTTCCCGGTAAGGAATTGAATCATCGTCCCATCTGCCGCCATTAGTATAAAGCTCACTAATGGAACCATGCTCTTTTCTTCCATCCTTAATACTGATACCTGCCTTATCAGTCCTTCCAATTTCGTCTAAAGTAAATGCATCGTACACACCTTCTACATCTGGAAGAAACCATGTAATCCTTACCACCCTATAATCGATAGCAGACTCGCGTGGCATCTCAAGAAGAACCTTCTTGCCCACATACTGCTGCAGATCCCGGAATCGGACCCGTTTTCCCCTAATATCCTGTAACTGCTCATTATTAATATATCCCAGAGGTATACTCATAATAATTCCTCCCTTATTTATAAAATCTATCAAGCAATGTGTTCTGTACTTCCTCAACAAGCTTGTAATATTCCGTACCATACAGCTTAGCGTCGTTATTTCCGCCTTGTCGGTCATTTTCTTCTATTGAATCACTACAGGGTATCTTTATATTCTTTTCATCTAGCAGATCCTCAAAACATCCTACGAGCTCTATAGCGATGCTCCACGCATCTTTTCTCTGTTCTTCTGTATACATGGCCATTCTCCTTTACATATCTATCTTTTCCCAGTCTCCATAATCAATTCTACATATCTCATTAGGGAAATCGTCCAATTTGACAGAGATGGTGTACTTATTGAATCTCACGATAGTTCCCTTATATCCCGCAGCCCACTTGGGAGTGCGCATATACGGCCACTGACTTACAACTCGTATTCTGTCGCCTATCTTAAGCTTTTCCCCACAAATTACCATCTCATTCATATCACCCTCGTTATACTTATACGCAATCATTCTCATTAACATACTGGCCTTCACCGGACTTTCCGATTACCCAGAGCACCGGTTCTCCCTTTACCCATCTGTCCCAACAGCTGGATGTTGCTTCCTGACCATCAAGATCGTCCATGATAGCCACTATATCAGCAGTTATTTCTGCCCCTCTTCCGCTCTTTTTAAGTCTTTCAATCATTTTTTCTTTACTGAACACCATATACTATCTCCTCCAATTCATATTATCCGGTTATAACGATATGAGTATATGAGTTATACCCATATTTACTTCATCCGGGTATTTCTCCTCTATATGCTCATTACAGAGCTGCTCCGCGAGCATATTTTTAATTGCGACGCCGTGATTATATCCATGGATTACGATCATCTCAAACGCCGAATGAACTATATTGATTATGTTATTTATGAACTTTTTAGCCTGCACAACCTTCATTCCATGAACATCAGCAGTGATCTTAAGGATATCCTTTTCCTCAACCTTAAGTCTCTTCATGTCCGCCTCGGTAAGTATAAAGCTGAGGCGATCGGTTATTTTCTTCTTCATACCCTATCCTCCATTCGTTTATAATAAAATTCGAATCATCTTTATAATATTATTTTAGTTTATATTGACGTATATAACAATAATGATTTTAACAACAGCAAATAAAAAATCAGCCTGATTTCTCAAGCTGATTCATCTTACATCTTACTTCTCTATTTATATTACATAGTCTCACAATCTTTTCTAAATTATTCTAATTAATTTATTGTTTTATAACTTATACAACTATCTATTTCCTTTAGATGCATTATGTGTTTTGCATAGCATTTGACAATTCTCTACACTTGTAGATCCGCCTTTGCTCCAAGCAGTAACATGATCTGCTTCCATTTCAGCATATTTCCATAATCTTTTCATCATAGCCTGATTATCGGACATAGCACAATAAGGACAATTGGATACATTTTTTTCTTTAGCCTCGGCTGTCTGCTTAGCATAAACACTCTTTTTTGTTCTATCATCAAATATTCTGATATTAAGAAACTTTGGATTCTTACAACCATCTAATATGTATTCATATATACCCTTCTTGTCTGTTACACTCTCATCAGAAAGTAGCTCCTGAAGCTTTTCATGTACTTCAGATGGATTGTATGAATTTTTATGATACTTTTCATACAGTTCGCCCCAAGGCAAGCCCCTCATAGAAGATTCTACATCAGAAAATACACTTGATATCCAATCTATCACACTATTGAAATAAGATTTTAATTCTTTTATATTATCATCTTTCCTATGACTGCTCATATAAGCATCTATATTACCTTTAGAAACCCACATAAGAGCTGTTTCAAGGTATTGCTGCCTATTTACCTCCCCCTTTATATAAGCACTCCATTTTTGAATATTAGCATTATTACTATTACTAAACTCTTCTTTAGCTGCTGTAACAAACGGACCCGAATAAATAGCATTAAGAAGTTCCTGATTATTAAGAGGTACGCCTGCGATATTTATAGTCTTAAACCAAGCCTTTATCTCCGGTTCATCACCTTCACAGATGTATATTGTTAGTTTACTATCAAGAATCTTGTTCTGAAGATCCGGATCCAAACCATCAAAATACTGCTGCATGCCATTATCGTCTATAATTGGGAACTTACCTGTCTTAAATCTACCAAAACTTGTAATTCTCTGCTGACCATCCAGGACTTCATATTTATCATCATCAACCTTAACAAAGTAAATAAGTCCTAAAGGATAGCCTTTAAGAAGAGATTCTATAACAGCAACATCTTTCTTTCCATCTGCGTAAATATAATTTCTCTGATATTCCGGCTGAATAACTAACTTTCCAGATAAACCGTATAAGCCCTTTCCCTCGTATTCGTTATAGACAAAACCCTTACATATATCATTAACTGTATAATCAGTTATTAATGTTGTTTTCACTTTGTTTTCTCCTTATTATTATTCTTCGATAGTATGATACTGGGGTATTACTTTTATTATAGCCTATTAAACAATGCATATTAGGGCTAATATGACCTGTTCCTCCACTTTTACGATATTCGGAAACCCATTTTTCTCCAACTGGTTTAACACCCTCTAAAGGAATCTCTTTCAAATTAGAAATCCCAATAATTTCAAATTGTTCAGGACAATATTTGTCTAAAAATGTTACTGGAACACCCATCTTTCCATCATAATCAGATGGTATTGCATCCACGAAAGGAATGTCTATAGCATCATAATTGTTATAGTTTAAATAACCATTCTCTTTTATTACCTTATGTTTGCTATACTTTACATTATCATCCATAGTCATAAGACTCAATAATTGATGCCTTCTACCATGTTCAATATTAGTATACCAACATATATTACCCATTCGAGTATAATTGCCTTTATAGCCCATCTTCTCGGCTTTCTCTTTATCTTTTGGAGACACAACCGCCCCTTCCGGAACCATAAAAACCATATCTTCACTATTACATGTGGCACCAATCCAAAGTTTATTACTCATGATAAAAGAAAATACATCTGGATAGGTAACATTATTCTGATTCCCAACAATAATACACTTTTTGTTTGCTTCATATATCCATGATATAAATTCTCTAAATAAAGAAAATGGTGGATTTGTGATTATAATATCAGCCTCATCACGAAGCTTCTTTACCTCTTCTGATCTAAAATCTCCGTCTCCCTCAAGATAGTCCCATTCCAGGTCGTCATAGTTAATTTTTTTCTTTGTGTGCCTTGAAAGTGTAAATATCTTACCCTTTCTTTCTGCTTTTTCTTCATCATATTGCGAAGAATTTAATTCAAATAATGTAATTTGATGATATTTTTCATACTTGTTTTTTTTTGCTTCTAACGCATAGCTCGTACTTATAAGCTTTTTTATACCAAGCATTTCAAAGTTTTGCGCAAAAAAACGAGTAAAATTACTCCACTCAGGATCATCACAAGGGCATAATACAGTTTTATCTCTAAATACATCTGGATTATACTCAAGATAAGCATTCATTTCCTTTTGTATATATTCGTATAAAGTATAAAACTCATCATTTTTAACAGTTTTTGCTTTACCTAAATTCTCATTAGCCATTAGCAACCCCTTTCCTTCTGATGAATATACGCTTATATACTTTCTTACCATCTACATATGGTTCATTATGTTTCTTAAAATGAGGTAACTTATAGTTATCTGGAACAGCACCATTATCACTACATCCAACTATATCAAATTGATCAGGACAATACTTATCAAGAAATGTTACAGGAACACCTATCAATCCCTCATAATCCTTGGGAATAGCATCATAAAAGGGCACTTCTATTGCATCATAATTGTCATATTTAGGATATCCCATTTCTTTAATTTGTTTGTGTTTACTAAATTTCAAGTTTTCTTCCATGGTCATCAATGGCAACGGTTTGTGCCTCCTACCATGCTCAATATTAGTAAGCCATAGACAATTATTTGTTGCTACTATTCTTTTACCATTTTCTATTCGAGCCTCAGTTCCATACAACTCATATTTATCCGGAACTATGAACCCGGAAATCCATCTGCCCATACCATTTCCAAGCCATGCTTTATTGTCTTTTATCAGAGGAAACACTTCTTTATAGGAAATACAATTAATATTTCCTATCATCATAAACTTCTTGTCTTTTTCTATAACCCAGGCTAAAAATTCGCGAAATAAAGAAAATGGTGGATTCGTTATTATTATATCAGCTTCATCTCTTAACCTACATACCTCATCAGAACGGAAATCTCCGTCTCCATCCAAGTATTCCCAATCAAGATCTTCAATATTGATAGTTCCGGAATTGTTACTATCTCTGTCTAATATAAATACTTTACCTCTTCTTGAAGTAATGTCTCTATCGAATTTAGGAGAATTCTTTTCATAGTCTGTAAGAAAATCTTCAACGGTAAATTGATAGTTTGGTGGAATATTCTTATTTTTACTTTCAGTTGCATAACTTGTGCTTATAAGTTTTTTCAAACCATACTTTTCAAAGTTTTGAGCAAAAAATTTCGTAAAATTGCTCCATTCAGGATCATCACAAGGTAATAATACAGTTTTATCTCGAAACGTATCAGGATTATATTCAAGATATGCATTCATTTCTTTTTGTATATCCTCATACTGAGTGTAAAATTCGTCATTTTTACCTTTTTTTGCTTGTTTCAAAAACTCTGCATTGGGCATAGCTGATTTCCCCCTTCAGTTTCCTCTATAATTTCATGTTATCCCTTATTTTGAATTATATCACTTTTCAGTAATATGTCTTCTATCTTCTCAATCGCCTTATCTTTATATGATATCTCTATCAGCTGAATACTATGTGCTTTTGCATATTCCCTTTTAAGCTGATCATTTTTTTTCTGTTCTTCAAACTGCCTTTCACCGCCAAATTCTTCAACTGGTTTATAATGCTGCTCTCCCTGACATTCAATCAGACACTTAATAGAACCGTCATCATTTAGTATTGCAAAATCAAACCTTAGTTTATTCTGCCCGTGGATACCATATAAGTCATCAAATGTGTATTCAACCTTGTAATGTATGTTATTATCCATCAGTAGTTTAGTGACAATCCATTGGAATGAAGAAATTGGATGACAATCACAAAGAACATCACTCCAATATCCATTGTATGCCCGGTATCCATATTCTGTAGGCGGATATATACCAAATTTATCGCAAGTGATCAATTGCTCCTTACCACATACGGTACATACGCATTTATATTGCTTGTATACCGTAATATTATGCCAGTACTTACGTTTACGCCCTAGCATCGGTTGTCTATAAGAAAAACGTGGCTTACTTTCTAAATGATCATCAACACATTTTTCTATATATAAAGATTCATACTGCTTTCCGGTATAGTCAATGTCGTAATTCTTGGCATTTACTCTCGGAAGCTCTGATACTATTATCTTATATTCTTCTTCCTTTTTCAGTAACTGTTTAATTTTGTATTTATTATATAGTTCACAATACTCTTCAGATGGAAGGCTTAGATCTTCAGGTTCTTTACTATGTATTATATACTGCAAAGGTGCTCCAGAAGGCGGCTTTGACCAAAGCCTTACATTCTCCATTTTTTCATATTTCTTCTCTTTTCTGTGAGTTGCATTTTTCGCACTTATACTATAATTAAACGTATTATCTGCGATAGCAATCGGACGGAAGCAATAACTAGGCTTTGATAATATTGTTTCCTCGTTATAATAATGAATCTTACCGCACTTACATTGACACTTATAATGCTTTTCCACCTTATATTGTGCTGGTAATAATGCATGCCACTCTGGACTATAATAGGCATTTATTCGAAACATCCGTTCTCTCTCAGCAAACTCTCTTTCTTTTTCACCGGTTGGTTTTCTTTTTCCATTTGCTAATTCTTTAAATGCCGGATTTTCATCCATAAGCTGCTTAATTGCTTCAAGTTCTTCCAGTATAGGACGAGCTGCCTCTTTTGCCTTTTTGTATTCTTCAACAAACGTAGAATACAATTCAGACGATTTATACTCATCTCCATTATCTAATACGGTCAAGCATCCGTATTTCTTATTGACTTCTATCATACACTTACTCCATTTTTTTTAATATAATCTATTACGCAAAACGAGAACATATTGCTACAATAGTTGTTTCCTATGGATAATATTCAGTAATAATAATCTATCTTTGGCCCATCTTCTTTTTTATTTCATCCAGCTCTTTCTCAAACCCCTGTAATTTATCTACCTCATTATTTAGGCGCTCAATCTCTTTTTCCTGCGCTCGTATCTTCTTATCCTGTTTCATATCTGTAAGTGTAGCTTCAAGCTTTACTCCTCCGGAACATATTAGCCATATTATCTTGATAATAATATATAAAACAGCCAAAGCTCCTATGACTGCGAATATCAAAACTACATTCTGCACATCTCTGTACTATAATATCATATCCCTAAATATCGTTGATTTCTCCGTGATATTCACTGGCATTATGGTTTCTCCATGCTTAATCGATGTCCTCATCAATCTCTCTATCACCATCTTTTTTGAAAATATCTTTTAGGTCTTTCTTCAGCTCAAAAATCAGCTCGATCATATTATCATTCAGCCTCAGCATCTTTGTCAGTGCCAGTACGTTTACATTCACTCCATAATATTTGAAATATCTATCCTGGGCTATCTTCTCTATAGCTTTCCTGACTATTTCTTCCTTATTGTCTTTTATATATTGTGTCCGGTCCGTATCCCAATGAGTGATAATATCCATCTGTACCTTTATGATATCGAATGTCTTACGGTTAGTATTCTCCGGCTCACGGAGGATGATCGGCCTTAATATTTTCACTATGAACCTATCTAAACCTTCTGCACGGTCATGATATACGCCCTGCTTCTCTTTCATGACCTCATACAAGTTCTTATAATATTCACAACTCTCTTCGATATATTTTTTAAAGTCTTCATATGTGTCGCCGGGTTTAAGCTTTGCAGCGGCTTTTCGGAGTTGTAAAGAAGTCTTTTCGTAGTCATAATCATAATCTACAAAACTTACTTCATCCATCCGGAACCATTCAATCTGCTGCTTTACATATTCTTCAAAAGAATATTCTTTCCTTATGTACAAATATTCATTTTCATAATTATTCCGATACAGCTCTTCTACTTTAGGATGTAATTCATGATCCCGACATCTCTTTACAATGCCTTCCGGAGAGAAATAGTATAATCGGCCCTCGTAATGCCTGAATGGTATATATTGAATTTTATCAATCGGTTTTAGCTGCAAATCTTAATCCTCTCACACAAAATACCCTCTTTTACCAGTCGCTCTGATACATTGATGAGCTTCTTATCCTGTCTTTTACAGCTTCATCATACGGAAGAACTGTCTTTACAGCAAAGAAATTTTCGCATTTTCTTATAACGAGTATAAGTTCTGGCTCTTCATTGCTGAATATCTTAAGAGGAAGAGCCCACTCCATCTCCATTCTCTTACTTGAGAAAATAGGTTTAGCATAGCTCTTATCCAGCTTGCACCTTTCAACCCCGTCTACCAGAGCTGTCCTTATCTTCATAGCTATATCTCTGTCTGTCAGGTTTTCACTTCCAGCCGGAAATCTGTCTCTTCTTTCATATATAATATGTACCAAAGCTTCATAGGAAATATCGTAGTCAGCTATATCATCTGATACATGTCCCGCTTCTCCATCTATTATAATGAAAGAAATAGGTGCAAGGTCAAGACTTGTAAGCTGCTCTTTCCTGAAATTGCATGATACTGCTTTTTCCTTTGATGTGATGATTTCTTCAGGGTAGAATATTGCATATTTGACATGATACCTGTACATAAGAAGGATACTGTTTCCAAATTTATCCCTCAGACCAATGTTGACAATCACATCGTTGAGGTCATTCTGTATATAGTACGCCGTCAGTTTGTTATCTATAACATACTTGATTTTTGAACCAATTACCTTGATATGAGAATCAAGACCTTTTACAGACGCAAAATCATTAGAATCTATCATACCGGAAACTCTTCTCGTGACAGGGCTTATTTCGGGTTCTTCCTTAACTGTATCTTGCTTTGCATTTGTTTCACTGTTCTCAAACTCAATAAATTTATTTTCTCTTTCACTTTTATTTTTATTGTATATAAGATAGAATTGGTTTTCTTTATCCCGGAGCTTCGATATATTGCCCTGAAAATATTTCGCACTATATGTATTAAACATATAGTTTACAGTCATGATAAAATATCCACGAAACTCGTTACCTTCTTTTAACAATGTTAGAAAAAGAGGTTTACACTCCGTATCCAAAAGGCCAGTATCTATAAAACATTTGGTTATATATGTGCTATTAGGATCCTCTCTTAAAACCATATCGTTACCAAAGTAGTAGATTGTCCCTTTTTCCGTCATAATAAACTCTTTTATTCTATCAATCTCGACATTCTGCTTGGTGCGTTCACATGCCTGATCTATAAACTTCTGTACATCTGAAATAATAATTTTATCTGTAATTTTATATTCTTGTTCTAATCCCATACGCCATACCCTCCAATCAGTTTTGGCTCTTCCATTACGCTTCCTATACACTTATCTTATCTGGTTAGGTCTGATCTGATTGTATTCTACTCCATAAAGCTGTCCCGTATTCCACCCAACTTGGTGCCACTTATTAATTTTCAGTACTATCACTATTATAATATCTATACAGAGTTGTCTTCCCAATACCAAGCTTTTTCATGATCTCACTGTTCGTCATACCATCTTCCTTCATCTTAAGGATCCTGTTTCGCATTTCTTCTACTTTTTCTTTTGATATCTTCTTCCTTCCTGCTCCCCTTGCGTTATGTATCAGTTCAGTAGAAACGGGTCTGTCAGGATCTTTAGATACTTTAAGGAGTTCTTCCGTTGTTCTTCTCAAGCTTTCTTTTAATCTCGCTATCTCTTTTTCTGCCTTTTTCTTTCCCTTTGCCAATTCATCCCTCTCCAATGAAAGCCTCAAACATTCATCTGACTGGTGAAAATACTCGTCTTTTTCCCTCTTATACGCCTGCATTCTCAAAACGAATTTGTTATACATATCCATAAAGGAGTCTCTTTGTTCTGTTACTGTCTCACAATATTCCCTAAGTTTCTTACCTTGAAGCTTACCAGACATGGCAGCTCTATACATTTCAAGTCTTTTAAAAGCCTCAATCTGAGCCTTAAGAGCCTCATTCTCATCTTCTACAGATCCTACTGGAGCTGAGTTAAGATTCCTATATTTGAAATGCAGCTCTTTTCCCTCTCTCTCCCAGATATCTACAAACTTAGGAATTCCATCTGTAGAATAATGATTTACAAGTATCCTTCCTGTCTCTTTCCCTTTTTCATTGAGTTCTGGGCACATATTGATTGTGTAACCATATTGCGTGCCAAAACAATAAGGACTCATCCTATGAAATTCCCCTTCGAAATTCATAGAATAAGCCCTAAATATTTTTTCCTGTTCAGTTGGAGTAAGAAATCGTTTTGCCATATATAAATCTCCATAAAAGTTCGTTTATTTAATTTATGGAACTATTATATAGTATACTGAACGCATATGTCAACATTGGCTTGAATACGCTAAAGATAACCCTGCCTCACCATTAGACTGCCAAATCAGCCCACATTATATATCATAATATAAATTTTATTGCATTGCTTTCATATAGAATTTTCATATCACATTTCTTTATATCTTTCTTGAACTTTATTTCCACTATAGGTGCTTTCACAGCAACTATTACACCGATACCGTATTTAAAATGCTTAACATCACCGCCTTCTTTAAATCTGTCACAATAGATTGCAAAATCCTCTATATCCTTATTTTTCTTATGAGCATTAAAATCTATGCTCCTGTGTATCTGTTTATGAGTTTCATTAATAAATGTAGCAGCAGCCCCTGTCCTGAATAAGAAAAGATTATCTTTAGCTCGTGTTATCCCTACGTAAAAAACTCTTCTTGCTTCTTCATAAACAGCCCTTTCATCTTTACTGAGCTGATAGACATTATCATATGTCTTATCAGGAAAAACTCCGTCTATGACATCAATGATATATACATTTTTATACTCAAGTCCCTTACTACTATGTATTGTTGAGAGGACAAGCTTGCAATCATTATCATAGAAGTTATTAGTAATTATAGTCTTCAATTCATCCAACCTTGTCAGGGCATCATCCAGACGAGAAACATTTCTGAATATCATCCTGAGTATTTCCAGTTTGCCCGAGCTTATATGCCTGCCATGAAGATATCTTCCATAACCCATATTATTTTCTATATAGCCAATAGCATAAACCGGGGATACTGTTTTAAGATGATTTATATCGTTACAGAAATCAATGAAATTCTGGAATGAATTTTTATTCATAAATTTACATTTTCGGCCAACATCCGTAATACTGCTTCCGTTGGCCATATTAACAAGTCTAAACGCATCTTCTTTTGTCATGTATATTCCAAGCTTATAATATATCTTCAAAAAGCTTTCAGCATCACGCTGATCAAGAGCAAACTTCAAGATCGAAACTATATCCTGAACTACTTTGTTAGAAAAGAAAGAAAGCTCTTCATTTCTTACACGAAAAGAAATACCCTCTCTATCAAGAAGATCAATAAAAGGAATTACACTTTCATTGTCTCTATATAATACCGCTGTCTCTTCGGTACAATTTCTTGCAACTTCAAGCAAATATTTGTGCTGACCATATCTATCATTAACTTTTATCTCTTCTATTGTTGAGCCACTCTCTCTATGCGCACGCAAAGTCTTCTTATGTCTCATGGTGTTTTTCTGAATAAAAGCGTCCGCTGCACTAACAATATTAGCATTAGATCTGAAATTCTCTTCCATGAGAAGTATTTTAGCTCCCGGATGTTCATCTTCAAAAGAAAGAAGAGCTTCAGGAAAAGCTGCACGGAATCCATATATAGACTGGTCTTCATCGCCCACCATAAACAGATTGCCGTTCTTACCCGCAAGCAGTGAGATTATGGCGTGCTGTATCTTAGATGTGTCCTGTGCTTCATCTACACAGATGTAACGATATTTGTTTCTAAAATAATCCAATGCTACAGGATCAGACATCAGTATCTTATATGCATATATCATCTGATCATCATAATCCATCATCTGATCTGTTTTCAGACTTCGGTTATACGCATTATATATATCGCGGAGCGGATACTCGCAATCATTTCCGAGCTTATCAATCTCCTCATCTTCAAGCATCATATTCTTTATATATGTTATATACGTCGATATCTCCTGAATATCACTTTCGGCAGGATATTGATGTGTTAAATCCTGATAAATCCGAGTTATTCTTTTTATCTTCTGTCCCTCATCGGATTCAAGATCAAAACTGGATCGACCTATACGACTACTGTACCAGATAAGAATACGGGCACATACTCCATTTATAGTCCTGAATTCAAGCTGTCTTTCATGCTCATTTCCGAATATCTTAACATATCTTTCCGACATATCTTTCGTTGCAGAAACAGTATATGTAAGTGTAAGAATGCTTTCCGGAGCTATACCGCATCCATATATCATATATCCGAGCCTTGTAACCAGAACAGTTGTTTTCCCGCTCCCGGGAACCGCTAAAAGAAGGCATGGACCATCAACAGTCTGTGCCGCCTCCTTCTGTTGCTCATTTAACAATATATTATATTTTTCTGCAAATTCATCAAATGTCATAAATATAAATAAACGCTTTCCATAATATTTTTAAAACATCACTTATTTTCATGGTACCCGTGTAAATTCATAGGGTTTCAAAACCTCAAATTTACACCTATTAAGTTTTGGGAATCTTAAAACTTACAAAGGCTTAGTGAATGCGTTACGGATATCGCTAAAGATAACCTGCCTCACCATTAGGCTGCCAAATCAGCCTCTTAAAACAGTAACATCGAATCGACATTATCCGAGATGTCATATTCTGTCTCATAATTATGGACAGAATTTAGAGTTCTCGTCTTAATCAAGGATATTGTTTAATTCTGGTGTGACCTTTTACCTATTTCAGCCACCACACGGTAACAACATCATCATACGCATTATCGAAGAACGAATAATATGTATTACCTTCCACATATATATAATGTCCAAGGACACATATTATTGCTTTTTCCTTATTATCTGAAATCATCACCCAGAGTTTCTTCCTCTCTCCCCTCTTAAAGTCTTCTCTTTTTCTGACATCAAGATGAGATCGTACAAATCTGTTCATATCCCTGAGAGTTAGATACCCATCATTTTTCAGATTATCAGGTATGTCTGAAATTTTGAGATTTCTCCCCTGCATATTAAGTGCAGTCCCCACAGCAACGACTGAGCAGGGTGTTTCCCTGTAAAAGCTGTTAGGATTTTCTCTGACAATCATTTCTTGTCCAGGCATTTTTTTCTCTCCCTGATTATCCAAGTTTCGACCTGCAGGCTTCATTCCACAATCGGATCGCTGTTCTTCTCGCCTCTTCTTCAGACTCAAAGATTCCTGAAGAGATCATTGAACGATGCTTACATTCCCTACAGAAAGCCCAGGATCTGAATCTTTTTAATTTATCCTTGTCCCTGCTACCTGTCTGTACCACTGTATCTATATTATTACTGCCACATATCGGACATGATTCTATTCTGATCAAAAACACTACCTACTTCCCTGTACTGCCAAAGCCACCTTCGCCTCTTACTGTCTCATCAAGCTTTCCCTCTACAAAACCGACTTGAAGGAATGGCATAATTACAAGCTGCGCTATTCTTTCTCCGGGCTTAACTGTCCTTTTCACATTTCCATTATTCTGTAAAGCTATAATATACTCTCCTCTGTAATCACTATCACAGACTCCCACACAGTTTGCAGGAGCAAGCTGTTCTTTAGTCGCAAGACCGCTCCGGGCAAATATTGCCCCGAAATATCCTTCCGGCACAGCTATCTTAAGGCCTGTTCCAATCTTTACAACCTCGTGTGGCTCTATATCTATTTCTTTATCTATATCTGCATACAGGTCATAACCTGCCGCATACTCACTACCTCTTGTTGGAAGCTTTGCTGTATCTCTTATTCTTTCAACAGCTATATTGAGCTGAACAGAATGATAATTCTTCCCTACTCCTGTTCCTGCAAGAATAGCATCATTCTTATTCTCGGAAGAACTTTTTTCTTCTTTCTTTTTTCTGTACTCATCATCAAGCTTCATTATGTCAGTAAAACTGCCAACATTCTTCTCTGCCCAGTTTTCAAGAACCGCATTTATATAAGGAAAACTTGCACGAGCTTTCTTGTAGTTTACAGCTCTTTTAACGGCCTCAAGAATAATTTCATCCTTCATATCTAGTCTTTCCTTCCATTCAACAACGAACCGCTGTTCCTGTTTGGAAAGATATCTGTTGAGATTCATCAACTTTACTATTTTTTTACAAAGATTATCATACATAATTCCACCCCCTTTTCCAGACATCCCTGCCTGCCCGAAGGCAGGCATCGGGATACACTCATCCGTTAAGAGCATCTTTTACATTTTTTGAAGCCTTCCACTTTGCAGTCTTACAGGCCTTGATCTCAATCTTTTCCTTTGTGGAAGGATTGACACCTGTTCTCGCAGCACGCTCAGACTGGGAAAACGTTCCAAATTTCGGGATGCTGACTGACTCACCTTCAACCAGTGCTTCTGTAATAACCTCAAACAGAGCGCCTATTACATCTTCAGTAACCTTCTTTGATGCTTCAGCCTTGGAAGCAACCTTTTCAACGAGTTCCTTTTTCGTATATGCCATAACATTCTGGCCTCCTTGTAAAAAATTAGAGCACAGCTCCATAATCTCGCCTGCAGGAATCGAACCCGCAATACTCCGAACGGAATAAAAAAATCCCCATAGAAATTCTATGGGGATCGGCTGTCTTTCCAGCCTGCCAGAAATTTATTGACATTGGGTAGAAAGGAGGAAACATGCCGATACAGATCAGCATTCCAAATTCTACCTAATTCCAATTCACCCGGAGAGATTCGCACTCTCGTATCAGGCAAATGCCTTCTACACTTTAAATTTACGGGTGATGTAAGACTTGCCAGTCCTTACGATTTTATCGTAATACCACTTGACGTATAAGTCAATAGTAAATCCCCATATGTAGTTTTTTTTGTTCCCTCCATATTTATACATAATATATATAGAATAATTGACACCATGAAGGAGGAAACGAAATGGAAAATAGTATGAAAATCAGGATGTTCCGAGACGGAACTTCCGTAGTCATCTACATTGATGACTGCACCGCATCAATGGAAGAATTCCTTACCGGTCTTCTGTCACCGGCCACCGCTCCTGAAAGCAGGCTTGAAAAAGCAGAAGTAATCCATGAGGATCCGATCGTTCCGGAAGGCTGTGGTTCATGCTCAGGTAAGTCTATATCCGAGATACTTTCGGAAAAAGGACTCAAAGGATATGCAAATATTCGTTACATTCTGGATAAAAACATAATCAAGGATGTGGCAGACCGTGCATCAGCTGAACAAATGCTTCAGGAATTTCTACATTCTACCTTTTCATCCGTTGACGCAGATGAATACACGCTTTCTCTTGACGAGAAAGGTGTAAACGAATTTCTCATTATCTTCGACAGTCTTATAGACGAGGAAATGAGACTCAAGGCGAAAAACCTTTCAGGCTGTTCGTCTTACGAAGAGTTTACGGCTTCCGGAACTCTTCAGCAGAAACAGGCGCTGATCGTGTCCATCATAGACAGGATCAAACTTGTTGATTAAAACATTTAGGTCGTCCTCAAAAGGCGGCCTTTTTGTTTACCATTTTGTGACCGGTAAAGATATCGGACATATATTTTCGTACTTATAAAGAACATAAAGGAACTCGTCTTCTCTGTCTTCGTTCTGAAGATACTCATGCAGCAGATCTATAGGCTGTACATAATATGGTGAGAACACATAGAAGAGCTTCCTCTTTCTCAACTCATTATTGATGGCAGCGGACTTCTTGAACTCCTCATAAAGATCCTTTTCGTTTACCGAAATATAGCGCCTGAGAAACTCCTTAAAGATGATCATTCGCCTTCTCGTTCCGTTCTCATCAGAAAAGAACTTGCTAGGCCACTTGGTTATATCTCCGTTCTGAACCGCATCCCATACATCGATGACACCCTCTTCCTCGTCAAAAATAACAACATCGGGAAATGCCTTGCTGAGGATGTACTTAATTGTAATGTCGCTCAAAGGCTTATTTTTATCGATTTTTCTCATATTGTCATCTATTATCACATACTTGAAAAACTCCATAAGTCCGAAGCATTCAACTATATCATTTGTAAGGTGATCAACAGCATCAAGCGGAGTCCAGTTCATATAATCCGTGACAAAGAAAGCAATGACTTCAAGAGCCTTCATTTCCTTTTCCTTCAATTTCCTACCGGGCTCGATAGAAACCGTCTTGGGAGTGTACCTGTTCGTCTTGCCCATGAGATAATCACAGGCTCTTGATATATTCAAGGCATCCATATTTATTTCTCCCTTCTTCTAAGAATCGCATATACAATGAGCATGACGAGAAACATCCCGTACATAAGGATCCTTCTCACTAAAACAGATATGATACCCAGCGAATCGAGCAGGAGTATCACTATAAAATAGACAAGGAGCAACGCCGTAAATACGATATATTTCGTATTCTTCTTTGAAAAGCCCGCCTCATTATTCAGTTTCTCAAAATCATCATCTCTCATATAAAACCTCCCCAGAAATGTTTTGAAAACAAAACTTCTCCCATATATATTATGTATAAATGTTTTGATAAATTGCCAAAATCACATAAAAGTTATATAATCCATCTATAAAAATGCATGAAGGACGGAGCCCGAAGACCCCGTCCCCCACGGATATCTTGGGGAGATATACCGCTTATTTAAAAACCGGTTATGTCAGGAAGGTGCCAACTTCCCGATATGCCGGGTTTTTACGTTGTTGAACTTCTATACAGCACATTCCGCTGCAAACCTTGTCTCTGTTCTCGCTTCATATATTTCGTAAACATCCGTATCGTAGCCGTCAAACGGAAGGCTGATGAGTCCTGCCGATCCTGAGACATAGTATTTTCCTCCGATATCATCCTTCCGGCAGCACTTCCCGAAGACAGTCATGTCCCGTCCTCTCTTATCTACTCTTGCAGGATATTTATATATGTTACCCTTTTCATCTTTAAAGAAGAGGATATCATAATGGCTGCGTTTTGCCTGTTCGGACGAATCCGACGTTCTTGCGACAAAAGTCAGAAGCTTATCTGTAAAATCGAATCTAATATAATCATCCATAATTATCCCTCTTATTTAACGCCATTATCTTTCCCCATCCGCAGATGGGTGGGGATCGACAATGATTCTCTTTAAGCTATTATTCCTTCACGGTTCTTTTTAAACCACTTTTCCGCTTCTTTCTGCATATTGAAGCCATAAGTGTTAATAAAGATTTCTTCCGCGATCTTTTCATATTCCATAAACGAATTCCATTCAGCTGTAGTGAGGTTGAATACATATCTCACTTCATCCGCCATATTCTTCTTTATGGCATTCAGCTTTCCGTTTTCCTTATTTTTAACAACCGGAGCAAAATAATTTGAAATTGTCACTATGTAAGGAGAATTCCTGCTCGTATCACACACTATCTCTATCTCATTCACAGGACAGAGCTTATCTTCTCTCTTCTGGTAGATATAGCTGCTCGTAGCGGAATCAAAGACTACGCCGTCTCTGTATATCTGTGGGAGCGGAACAGCCTCAAGAATCGTAACAAAACTGTTCGCGTTGACCACCGTCTTGAGCTTTCCTTCTTTCATAAGATTTGCAGCATCCATTATCGCATCCATCTGCTTTTTGTTATTAGGATACTTACTGCAGTTTTCATCGAGAAAAGCATAGTGCTTGTTGAGAGTATCCTTGTTTCCCGGGTTGCTCATTATCTCAGCAGGCGTCATCCCCCTAAAAGGACCATTGGTCATCCTTACCGTATAAGCAGGACTCGTTTCGGTCGATACAACGGATGATTTTGCATCCATTATCTTGTTAAATGCATAATCTCCGGTTTTGCGCATGTTAGCTATCTTGTCATACTGTACACTTGCTTCACAGTATTTCTTTTTTGTATCTTTCTTATCAATGATAGTGAATTTTAATCTTGAAAGTCTTCCGAACACCTTCAGAGGATGTTCATTATCTTCAGGAGCAGCAGGTGAAAAATGTGCCTCTACATGAATACTTCTGCCATCCTCTCGAAATGCCGAAAATATACCCTTCGGGTCCTCACAGCCCTTTAAAACCTTATTGTTTTCCATAGTAATCTCCCCTCTTTTTTATCTTCCAAATATTTCATTCAGGTTATCAATCGTACCGTTCATATAGCTCTCCGCATCTAACGAAGACATCCTTCCAATAAGCTTCTTGTAGATCATGTTCTGAAGCCATTCAGGTAAATCCCTAATAACGATTTCTCCACTCATGACATATCCTCCGATTATCAAGGCGAATGTTTTTTATCTTTATCTAAATCTATTTTAATACATATTGACGTATATATCAATAATAAAAATTAATTAATTAATAAAAAACCCGCCACAAATGGCGGGTTGACAGGATTATTCAAATATATTATCAAAATCTGATTCGTTATTATCTGTATTTGGCTGATCATCTTCAGGTGGCAGGATCTCAATAGGAAGCTCTACCGACCTCTTTGGATTCATCTTCACTTCCTTTGCCTTCGATTGGGAAGAAGTATCCTTTTTCTTTGCTCTCTTTTTAATTCCAATATCATCGATATACAACTTTACGCCGATATCTTTTTTCATGACAAACGGCTTTGCATCGGGAGACGCCTGAGTGATGGCTGATACGATCACTGTATCCCTTTCATGGATCATACCCCGGAGATAAGGGATATCTTTTGTATCGGCTAATACCGAAACCGTTCCCCGCCTCCTCTTTTCGTCTTCGATTTCCATGATCAGCATCTGATTTGGTTTTCCGTAGGATCTGACTTCTCTTACCAGTCCTTCAAGAATGATGGTAAAATCATCATTCTTCTTATTATATGAAACAATCCCATATTCTTTCTGAAGAGAGGACTTTTCATGGGATATCCTCACTGAACGTGCAGCGAGATACTGTACTACTTTTGTCTTACCATCAAGGTCTGACATTCTGACAGCCCTTACTATGCCGTCAATCTCCACCTTAGCTCCTACAACTACGTCAGGAGTGAGTGTTTCTTCAAGAACGAGGCTTACATTGTATTTCTTCTGACCCCTCTTTTCGATCCGGACGATTATCTCGTTATAACCGAGAAACCCTCTTCCTGTCCCGACCAGTGTTCCAATGACTTTAACCTTATTAATCATAAGCTTGTCTGCGGCAGAGCCGCTCTCCTTCTCAAGAATTTCCTGTCATATATATTATGTATAAAAAGTAAAAACTGTTGCAAAAAAACACATGAAAAGACATTCCACCCATAAAATATCAGTTTAAACTACTCCACATTAATGCTCTTTTTTTTAAGCACACATAATTTATACATAATACATATGAAACGAAAATACGTCAGATATAGTGACGTCAAAATCAGCGTCAAAGAAATTGACGGAAATACAAAAATTAGTATTGCAATATACGTCAATATGTTTTAGAGTGATATTATCAAAGAACATATACGTCAGTATGCAAAGTGAGGAATATGGACGACAAAGAATTTATAGAACAAATTGAAAAATGGATTGAAGAAAACACGGATGAAGGAAGTTTCGGTGCAAAAAGAGACAATTTTTCCAATGCGAGACTCCATCAGTTGAGAGGCGGAAACATCCCGCCTCCAAAAATAAGAGACACTTCAAGAAAAATGCTTCGGTGCATTGTTGCCGTTGCACTACTTGCTGCGATAGCCATGATAATCGCGCGAGTTATGTTTCATCCAGTCGTCGTAACAGGTTCTTCCATGGAGCCGACACTTCATAACGGTGAAATACTCAGAACAACGACAAAAATCATACCATCCTATCTGAAACGGGGAGTCGTCATCTGTTTTAAGGTAGATGGAAAGCCTCTGATAAAAAGGATTGTCGGACTTCCCGGAGAAACAATCTCTTTCAAGGATGGCTATGTATATATCAATGGAGAAAAACTGAATGACGATTTTGAAAAAATGACAAACTATCCTGAAGACGAAATAGTTCTCGGAAATGATGAATACTATTGTCTGGGCGATAACCGAAACAATTCCAATGATTCAAGAGATTACGGCCCTGTACACCTTGACGATATTACCGGCATTGCAACAGCTGATCTGATGATCGACTACAGAGAAGCAAAACAGAACCTCGAAAAAGATGTACAGAAGATCAAAGAGATAAAATCGACAGAAGAAACCACCGAACAATAAAAAAAATAAAGGAGACTATCATGACCGAAATCATAGACTTCAGCGACATCGCCAATCATGATAAGGATAACGGACTGACTGAAGAGCAAAGAAAAAAGCTTTCTCAAAAGTTCAACACAATTGACTCGGCAGTTATGAATCTCACCGAACCGATTGTTGAAATGTTAAAACAGGCTTGCGTAACAAAACCGGAAGAAGTGACGCTCGCCCTATATCAGATAATAATAAAACATCTGCAGGTTCACAGTGAGCAAAGGGAAGACCTCGAAGAAATAAAATTAAAAGCCTTAAACAATCATATAGATATAGTCAAATACATAACGGATTCAATAAAGGAGGATTAAATATATGGAAACCAAAAGTTTTAAGACACGAACTATATATGAGCCGAGACAGAACGGACAGATCCAGGGCATATTTCCAGTAGCAATCGATATCGGATATTCAGCAGTAAAGGTTATGAGTCCTTTATGCGTTGCTTCCGTCCCTTTCTTTGCAAAGCAGTACGTTGACAGAGGAACCATCGGAGATCTTCCGTCTGATCACATTACATATAAGGATCTTGAAACAGGAGAAACATGGCTTGTAGGAAGCCACGCGCAGCTGGATTCAACATACAATGATGCCATTGAATCAGATGAGGCACTTTACGGAAGAAACAGATACTATTCACCTGAATATAAGGTATGTGCCCGTGTCGGAATCGCTCTCGGAATGATGCCGAACAGACATGGACAGATCGGAAGCCGTAAGCTCGTCATTCAGACAGGCCTTCCGCCAAAGTATGCTCAGGCAGACAGCAGGGATTTAAGAGATGTTCTTGCCGGCTCCCATCACTTCTCTGTCAAGATAGGAAGCAAAGCACCGCAGGAGTTTAATTTTGAGCTGGATTCATCGGACATAAATATAATAATGCAGCCTATGGGAACACTTTACTCCGCTTTCAAGGACAGCAAGAACAAATTCTCGCATTTTTCCCAAAACGAACTCAATAAGAATATTCTTGTATTTGATGCAGGATTTGGAACATTCGATTTATTCTATATCTCAAATCACTCCGTAAAGAATTCAGAGACATTCTCAAGCCTTGGTATGAAGAGGGTATTTCAGGACACCATAGATAAAATCAACAAGAAGTACGGAGTATCCTTCTCTGTAACGGATATGCAGAAGTATCTCGAAAGCGGTACCGTAAGGACGTTTGACAGAAGAACATATTCCACAAAGGATGAGCCTTTTGCTGATCTTCTTGAAGAGTCTTCAAGAACAGTATGCAATCTTGCGATTGAGAAGATGACACAGATATATCCTATTCACGAGATAGATTATCTTATAGTGACTGGCGGAACAGGTGCTGCTTGGGAAAGAGAAATAAAGGAAGTATTCAAGAATATGGCAACCCTTACCATCATTTCCGGTAATCAGAGCGATACTTCTCTTTCAACCATTTTTGCAAATGTAAGAGGTTATTACATGTACCGCTGTTCATCACTTGAGAGCACATTCGGACCACTCTCCTTTACCGAGCCCGAAAAAAAGGAGGCATAACATATGCGACAGAGTTTAAGGTTATATAAAAATCATGACACGGACCTTATTGCTCTGCAGACCATGGGCGTATCCATATCGAAACTTGCAAAACAGGCATTAGAGTCATATGCGAACGGCAGACATATCAAAATGTCTCTGCCTGATTGCAGGCTTCTCGATATTCCCGAAAACAGATCCGGCAGGTCAGACTTTGTGACTAAAGATAAGAAGGCCATCCGTCTTCTGCAGAGTATCAAACGAGGCAAGAGAACACAGTTCATCAAGACTCTCATACGCTCCTGTCTTCTCACCCAGTCGTTATCAGTTTTTTTCACGAAAAATGAGGATGTTATTGCGGAAAAAACATACATAGATTCGTTAGATTCTTCGTCATACGATCTTATAGATATTCCCGCCTCAAAGAAGAGCATTTCATTCCCCGATATGGTAAAGGATCATGAGGAGAAGAAGAAAAAGAGCCGAAACTATCGTGAGCTTGATAGCCGTGGTGAAATAGACAAGATAGAAAATCCCGTTTCTCCAGAGCTGAACATAACAGGCTCTATCCCAGAGTCTTATGAAGAAATTGCTGAAAATAATGTAAAGCCGATGCCCCAGAATGAGGCCAGCATCATACCTTTTAAGACACAGCCGGGCTTACAGAAGCCCGCTGCGACATCAGACAATCTTATGGATGGTATAATATCCGCTATTTCGGATATTCCTTCCACGTCTTCATATATCCGTCAGACAGCCGGAGCTGAAATGCCACAGTATGGCAGCGGATCCGTCGATATGCTTGATCAGATGGTCGAAGAGTTTTAAAAAATATATATAACAAAGGAGAATATAACATGTCAAACATTGTAAGTTACGACAAAACAGAAGAATTTAATGAGAAAATCAAAGAGTCTCTCGATACCCTGACTAATCTGTGTAAGGAAAGTAATATCCCGTTTTTTGCAGTATTTGCAGTTCAGAACGGTGAAAATGGAACCAAATATATACAGGAAGGTATATTCCCTGCAGTAAGGGAAATTGCACTGAAGGACGACAAGATAAGGGAGATTTCCCATATCATGCACAATTACAGCACAGTCGATACCATAGACATCCCGGAAATCGACACGGACTTCCCTTCCACTCTTTAAAAGGGATGCATGAATCTGCCGATAAGTGATGAAACATCATAATACCGCCAGAGCCACCAGAGCATAACGAAGGCTGATACTATGATTACCAGACGGAAAAAATATCTCACTATCCATAGAGGGTAGATAAGACCTATCTTCCCCTTAAGGATCCAGATACCCGTGTCTGTCCCTTTAAGTGCATTGCATTTATAGCAGGCAGACACGAGATTTTTTCCGTCATTTATATTCTTCAATCCTCTTCGGTTGAGTTTCTTCTGATAGCTGATGCTCTTGGACGCCTTTCCTATGGGATAAAGATGGTCGATTGTCACATCATCTTTTTTGAGCAGTTTGCCACAATATACACAGATATACTTGTCACGGAAGACAGGCTTATTCATGATAAAGTATCTTCGCCTGTAATCACTTCCTCTCCGTCCGAGATTATTTTCTATGCGGAAACGGTATTTATGAATTGAACAGTATTTCTTGATTCTGTGAAGAGTTTTCTCCCTGACGATGCCCGAATACTCTACCCCATCCCAAATCAGACCGAATGAGGCAAGCTTTCTTCTGTTTCTATGGCTCAGCTCTTTAGTGCTGAATACCGATACTGGATACATTGGAATCATATCACACCTCCTAAATACATTATGTATAAATTCGTACATAAATCAGCAAAAGCTGTTTTTGGGCGATTTTAAACGAAAGTTATACATAATATATATAGAGGTTCAAATCAGGGATTGTAGAGTTCGGCCTGTTTAATTGACCGTTATATAATACGTTAGTAATGTTAAAACGTTTATATGTTGTAGAGGACAAAATTGCGTAAATCCAATAAATACAGGCATCAAAAAAATAGGGTTGTACTAAACCGTCAAGAATCTTGTACTAAACCGTCAAGAATCTTGTACCAAACCGTCAAGAACCTTGTACTAAATCATCAAAGATATTGTACTAAACCATCAAAGATATTGTACTAAACCATCAAAGCAATCACGTTAAAAGGATACTACATATGGAAAAGAAAATTAATGAAAATGATAAAATGTATGACATAGCTACCCTCTATAAGAGAGATGTAGAACTTCATAATGATTTTATATTTTATGGATCATACGACTTCGGAGAGGTAGAACTAAAGATTGTACATTATCTTGCAATGAATGTAGATTCGAAAGTTGACTATGATGAAGCTGGGAATCCTATCTATAGAACAATATATCCCATCACATTTAAAAGATTCTGTGCATCAACCGGCATGCCAAGAAACGGTGAATCATATAATGAAATATCCAATGCTATCAAAATGCTCACAATTAAAAACATAGAGATTTTAAGACCTAACAATTCATTTACGGATTTGCGTTTTATCCTGCGCCGAACTGAATTTGTTAATCCAAATAATCGTTTTGCTGTTGTAGAGATAGACGAAAGACTAATGCCCTTTCTAGTAAACAAAAAATACAATTTTACAAAAAATCCCGGACAATACGTACTTCGATTAAGAGGTAAATATCCTCAAAGAGTATATATGAATATAAAAGCCCAAATGGATAAGGAACGAGGTCAGGAAATCAAACAATTCCGTGCAAGATATGGAAAAGAATATAAAAATTATGACGATGAAATAAAGAAGAGCTACATCAAACTGACAGAAGACCTTGACAAGAAATTATATAATATACCCTTTGAACTTGTTCAGACCTGCAAATCATTTTGCTTGCCGAAAAGTCTTCAATATGTGTCCCGACTAAAAAATAAAATCATTAAGCCTTCAATGAAAACAATAAACCAACTTGGAGCAGTAATCATTGAAGACGTCATTGAGGACAAAAAAAATGAAGCAGTAATTTGTATAACTAGATATAAAACGCCTATGGAATTATATGAAACTGACAAAGCCATAGAAGAAGCACTTAATAAGATCAAGGACTTTGGTCCTGAAGAAGAAAACAACTATGATAAGAGTGTATTCAGTATAGAAAATGGTGTATTTGTAAAAGGAAACGAAATATACAAGATAGAGGAACTTACTGACGAGGCATTAAGTGATTTTTCATAATATTTTGTACTAAACCATCAAGGAATGAGAAAATAGGCAGAATTATAACGTTATAATGATATTTTGTACTAAACCATCAAGGAAAACGCTAATTTTTTTAATAAATATTCAATATTTTGTTTAAAATAAAGTGCTTAAATTACCATTTTGTACTAAATCATCAAGGACAGACGGTCTAGTTAATACATTTTTTTCATTTTTTTTACTCACGTTTTCTTATTAAAACGTATAAAGTCAAAACCTTGAGGGTTTTGGTACAAAATACAAATATAAGAGGTTTTAAAATGTTAAAGACTAAGTTACTTACAATATCCATAATCACGTCATTAATGATGACATTCAGCCCGGGCAAAGTAACTGAAACACAGATATTCCATACCAATACGGCTGATACACAGGAACAGGGTGAAAATTCATCTGAAGATGAACCAGTACCAGAGAAAGAAGAAAAAGCCAGCCCGACAGATGCAGAGCCCGGCGTGTGGCAGGATTCAAATGCGGGAAAGCGTTACGTTGTAGACGGAAAGATCATAAAGGGATGGTATAAGCCTCAGAATGTATGGTATTACTTTGGTGCCGACGGAATAATGCAACACGATACAAATATAGGAATATACATTCTTGGAGCGGATGGAGTGCTTCTAAATCCTCCAGAGAATGGGGATCCGCTCCCCCACGGAGAAAACTATAACTCTAATGAGGTGGCATATCTTAATTCCGACGGAGAATCTGCAGCCAAGGTTGAAGAAGATATATATAATCTTTACTCTGAAGAATCAAAGAGTTCGGAAGACATAAAGAAGACCCGATATTCATATAACGCTCTTTCAATGGCACAGAAAGCAAGGGTACACAATGAGAGTCTTCTTGCCGAAATGGAGAATGATGCGGGTATTGTATATAATTATGACGACATCTACTCTCTCTCTGAACAGGAATCCGTAACAGACACAGGATCCAAAAAAGGAACCAACTACGTATTCGAAATAACCGAACGAAGTCCTGTTCTTACGATTGTAGTAAGATATCCTGTCGATGAGGAAGGTTCTCCCCGTCCTACCGTTGTAACTCTTACATCACCCGACGGAACTACTAGCGAACTCTCAGAGGATACGACACAGCTCCGTACATCTTCCATGAATATATTTCTTACATGGACAGACACCTTTGTACAGCTGGATGTTTCTCATGCAGAATACGGAAAATGGTCCATAAATACGGACAATGTATGCTCGTTCATACCAAAGGAATATGCAGGAAGCAAAACAGAGATAGAAGCCATTCCTGAAGATGATATAGAAAAGACTACAGAGGAAGCGGTTATGCCGGAGGAAGAACAGAAATCTTCTGTCGATGTAGGGCTTATTATCGGCCTGACTCTTTCAGTAGCAGTCATTATATTTATGATATATATTGCAAAGCATCCTATGAAGCATACGATTACAGGAAATAAGAAAAAGAACCTGACGGAAAATATCAAGAAACAAGAAAAGGACAAAATGTCGGATGAAGAAGAATATATACAGATGAAAGCGCAGCTGACAGCTGAGTACGATAATTACAATAAAATGATCGGTAAAGTTCCGGAAACTGATGAAAGCGAAGTTGAATCTGCCCAGGAGTCCGATGACGATGATCCGTTTATGACCGGAGGCCAGGACGATGATGAGGTCACTAACAGTATTGAAGAATACGATGCATCATTTACCGACACTCAAAGCGATGACTGGATAGATGATCAGTTCAGCTAAATATAGCAAATATAAAACCGCCCTTCGTATTGCACGTTGAGGCGGTTTTATAATGTCCTGCGCAGCAGGTAGGCCATCATGGGCCATTTTCTTGTTTTCCTTAACAAGTATTAATGTTTTTCCCACAAATACTGCTTATTCTGCCAGCATACGATTTTGATAACGTCAAGATCGCATAGTTCATCAACAGTCACGTTAAGCCGATGCGCGATCAACATCACTACGGATAGTTTAGGATCAGCTTTTCCATGATAATATGATGAAAATGTACTTGTAGTAACTCCGCAGAATTCAGCCATCTGGGTTATAGAGATTCCTCTCTTCTTCATCAGATACTGTAATCTCGAAGAAAAGACGTTAAGACACAGGTCATTTCTTTTCATTTCCTTATCTTCAGCTTTCATCTTTCTTATCTCCTCTCAAAATAAAACTCTGCAGATAAGCATCATATTCATCCGCTGCAAGCTTACGTTCGTCCATATCAGATGATGATAGACCATATCGGTATTTTTTAAATATTCTCCGGAGCTCTTCACGTTCGATATCTGTTATACGATGAGAATTAGGGGATAAAAACAGGTATGCGGTTTCATTAGGATTTCCTCCCCATACATGGAAATTAATCTGCTCTGCCTGAAGACAGTAGATAACCTCACCAAGCGGGGCAATGAACCTTTTATCTATCTGTGAAGATATTTTATATAAGAGAGCTATCGCTTCATCACGGGTGATTATATGCCCTACAGAAGGATCCTCGTTAACACCTTCAATTAAGTTATCGTCTTTTTCCATAACACAATCCTTTCGGTAAAAATATATTCGGAAATTGTTCCTCTATATATATTATGTATAAAAAAAAATAAAAATCACCAAAATATAGATTATCACCCCAAAAAATCACTAAAAAACTTATTAATATCTGTTGAATATTTCATTTAATTAACCATATTTATAAAAATGCATACATATCTTCGTATTTTTTATAACAAAAACATGAATTATTATATTTTAAATTATTATAATTCAGAATATAATAATTTAGACTGTTCTTCTTAGTACCCGAACAAATTTGGAGAATATAAAAATGACAGCGTTGACTCACGCTGCCACTTCGTTTCATTATACATCTCTTACTTTATCCAAAATCAAATTCTACAGCTTTTTTTCTCTTGTTCAGCTTCAGGCGGGCATCAAAAGTGCTGTTCTTCTTTGATTTAAAGCCCCTTATGACTCCTGTGCTTCCCTGATTGATGAGCATCGTAATACTTTCGTCACTGAGGGTAACACCGGCTACAACCTTCCAGAGTGTAAATCCGCACTTCTGATCAGGGCACTTCAGCATTCTGTCTGTCGAGATAAGGTTAGGCTTTCCTTTACAGCAAGGACACTTGTAATCTGATTTATTTGTAAAAAAATCTATCTTTTTTGTTTCTTTATTGAACAGTATCTTCTGTTCCCATGTCTTATCATCTTTCTTACATGTGACTATCAGCTGTTCTCCCGAAAGGAGCTTAATCATCTGCTCATTTGTCAGATCTGTTCCCACAAAGGCTCTCTGTATGGACAAATCGCAGCCTCTGCAGTAAAATCTTCGTTCTGTTGCAACGATCTTTTTTAGACACGAAGGACATGTGCACATTTCAATTCCCACATCCTCGACATATTCTACATCATGCTTATCGAAGTTATACCTTATCTTCTGCTTCCATGTCTTAAGGCTTACGGTAATCTGTTTCTCTATCTCTTTCTTTTCGTCGATAAGGCTTACAAAGTCATCATATGTGAAAACGGTTCCCCATTTATTTTTCCACAGCATAAGATTACAGCCGCTTCCGTCCTTTTTATAGCCTGTACAGGAGAACCCTTTCTCACTTTCTATGATATCTTTACCACAGCTCTTGCATGTACCTACAACCTTGGTAGAGCTTCTGAAAGAGAACGGAGTCATAGGTGTCCTCTTTATATCCGCAATCATATCCCTTACACCCTGTCTCATCTCATCTTCCAGCTTCTGAAGAGTCATTTTCCCTGTTCTTACATCTTCAAGCTTCTCTTCCCATTCGCCAGTAAGATCTACCTTACAGATATCGCACGGACCGAGATTTCTGATTATAGCCATACCGAGATCCGTCGGTATAATGTAGTTCTTCTTTCCCTCTCGTTTTATATCAAGATACTTATCCTTATTCATCAGCTGTTCAATAATACCCGAACGTGTAGCCGGAGTTCCTATCTTGAGCCTTTTACCAAGACTCTTCAGCTTTTCATCCTCAAGAAATTTAGCCGGATTTTCACATACCGCGATAAGATCAGGAGAAGTATATCTCTTTGGACACTGGGAAGTTTTTTCCGTTACATCGAAAGAATCTACGTCAATACCATCACCTACAGTATGCTCCGGAATGACATTATCAGTAAATTTAGTACCAAAGATTACAGAATAGCCCGGATCAATGACCGTTTTTCCTGTACTCACAAATGTTTTACCGTCTATATCAGTAACAAGGCGTCTCTTGTTCTGGATAAGCGGAGGAAGGAACATGGCAACGAATCTTCTGCATACAATGCTATAGATTGTTTTTTCATCCTCTGAAAGTTGAGAAAGATCCGGGGAAAGAGTTGTAGGCCTGAGAGCGGAATGTCCAGATTCCTCAAGAGCCTTGTCATTTATCCATTTCTTTGTATGACGCACTCTTTCTATCGCCTGATTCGATATGCCCCTTATATAAGGCTCAAACTCGGGAACAGCAAGCAAAGCTTTGAGTATTCCGTAAAAATCTTCGTTACTGCTAAGAAATTCACAGTCCGTTCTCGGATACGAAAGAAGTTTCTTCTCATACAATCCCTGAATTATCTGAAGAGTATAACCGTCATTATATCCCAGTTTGCCCGCCTCGATCTGAAGGGTTGCAAGTTTAAACAGCTTAGGAGCATATGTAGATACTTCTTCGGATTTATATTCTATAACGCTTGCTCTGTCATCAAGGCTGTTTATCACTTCCTGTGCTTCGTTACGGGTTTCAAACCATACAACACCATTCTTCTTATCTTCATCGGAGTCGCTCTCATCTATATTTTCCTTACTGAAAAGAGTTCCGCTGAAACCCTCAGAGTATTCAGCCTTCACTCCATAAACTGTTTTCGCCTTGAAATTTTTTATTTCATCCTCTCTCTTGCATACTATCGCAAGGATAGGCGACTTAACTCTTCCGCAGGCTATGGCTATACGGGCATTCATCTGAAGAGTTGCTGCACGGCTGACATTCATGCCAAAGCGGTAATCTGAATGCTGGCGTCCGTATGCAGCATCAGAAAGATTGCGAAGCATTATATCCGTATCATCATTCCTCAGATTTTGAAGAGCATTAAGAATATGAGCTTCAGTAAGGTCATTCGTCCAGAATCTCATTACCGGAAGTTTGTTTCCTGCCATTTCAAGAACAAGCCTCACCAGCAGCTCTCCTTCCTGATCGGGATCCCCTGCATGTATGACATAATCATATTTACCCGACTTTAGTTCCGATTCTATAGACTTATACCGCTCCTGAGATGTAAGGAAATTACCCTGCTTCTGCTCGGTTATGACCTTATACTTCCATCCTCCGCAGTTTTCCGGTTCGAACGGAAGAGTCTCCCACGCCCATCTCTTCTGTGCCGGATCTATCTCGTCCGGCAGCATAAGTGTAACCAGATGACCACGCTGAGCACAGAAGGTTATCTCATAAGGTATCACATTCTTGTTTTTGTTATAGACTGCCTCAATCTGACGCATCAGATCAGGTTTTTCTGCTATCAGTAATGCATGCTGACTCATTTCTTTCTTCCTTCCTTTGTAATTAATGTATTTATCATATCCCTGGATATAAATGCCTCAATATGGTCATCGTGAAATTCAAGGATATTGTCGTCGCTTTCCTTTATAAGAAATTTGCAGAACAGCTCTTTCTCCATCCATCCTTTGCCATCATTAATGCTTATAAGAATGGTATCTTTTTTATTCACATCGTATCCAAGTATTTTTACAGATCTATTTGACATTCCGTTCTTAATAACACGGATGTTCGTAAATATCATTTTCTTAAAAACAAATCTGTCAAAGTCAGACCTGTCTTCCTTTAACAGCTCGATGCTCTTATTTCTCATAGCAAGATATGTGGTGAGTATTGTTACAATGAAAACCGTACCGATCATACTGACGATTGGAATCCTTATACCACGATTTTCATACAGAGTGACAAACATACCGAGTATCAACCCATACAGAAAGGCAGATTTTAAAAATATAACCAATCCGCAATGCTTAATCTTCCTAAAACTGTTCTTAAACCTTTCTTCAACCATCAGAGCTTCTCTCTCTAGTGCTTTTTCATATGTCTCTGTGCGCTTATCTATCATAAATACTTTTCCAAATGTCAGCATTGTTACTCCTTTTTATGTTCTGTAAAACAATCCGGTTATTCGTTTATTCTTATATTTGTTCTCTATAGCTATCTCAAGAGCCCTTCCTTCATATATGACTATAGTCCTATTTCTTGCTCTGGTCGATGCCACATAGAGAATATTGCGGTTAAGCATCGACACCGGAGCGGAAGGAATTACTACTATCCCTATATCACACTCACTGCCCTGTGATTTATGTGTTGTAATGGCATAAGCAAGCTCTACGTCATCAAAATCATATAGCTCTATGTAACCGTCATCAGTTTTTATGGTCATCATATCCGAGGTAAGCTCGGTAATGATGCCCTCATCCCCGTTACAATATCCTGCATCATAATTATTTCTTGTAAAGATTATCGGATCCCCTACGTAATACTTTGTCATGCCGAAAGTAATACATTTGTCCGAACTCTTATATATCTCCTGAAGGTAATCATTAAGGCTTCTCGTCCCGACCTCGTAATTCCTTTTCTTGACAGGCGAATAAAGCCTTACCGAAAACGGACTGTCTTTCTTATAATATGTTCTGAATATCTCTGTAATCTTATCCTTAAAAGCAGTCTTATCATCTGAAGCTTCAATCTTTATTATCTCAAAATCTTCGCCCTCACAGAGTCCGCCTTCCCCATTCTTTATCTTTTCTGCATTTATGACAATATTGGAGGTTTTTCCCTGTCTGTATATCGTATCCAGAACACATACAGGCAAATGTCCGGAACGGATCATATCAAGAAAAAAGTTCCCCGGACCAACAGATGGAAGCTGATCGGCATCACCGACAAATATAAGGGTTGCTGACTTTTTTACGGCCTGCATCAATACATAAGCAAGCCTAATATCTATAAATGAACTTTCGTCTATAATTATCAAGTCATCATCAATATTTTTGAAATCAAGTTCTTTACCATTCTTGAAAGGTTTGATACCGAGCATCTTATGGACAGTCATGGCATTACAGCCTGTTTTCTCTCGCATTCTCTTTGCTGCGTTAGCCGTAGGAGCGGCAAGAATTATCCTCTTATCAGGAAACATCTTTCCAAATACGGATATAATCCCGTCTATAATAGTCGTCTTACCCGTACCAGGACCGCCAGTAATGATCTTTATACCGCTTGACGATATCAGTGATATAGCCTCTTTCTGTTTCTCGGAATATACGATATTCTTCTCGCCTTCTGTTTCACTTATCAAAGAACTGCTGAATTCGGGGAATGTCCTTTCATTTCCGAGCATATTGAGAACTGACATTTCCGTTCCTTTTTCATATTCATACATTTCCCTACGGAACAGAAGTTCCTCATTTAACACGACATATCTTCCGCCAGCTCCTGATTCCGATAAAAGTACAGTCATAAGATATACAGGATCGACATTTTCGTCGTATTTCTTTACAGCCCCGTAGAGCTGTTGTACTTCCATACATGTGCTTCCTGAAGACTCGGCACATTTAAGAGCACTGTCTATCATAGCTATATATCTGTCAAGGTTATAGACATCCTTTATCTTCAGTGCAAACCTGTCAACAGTCTTAAAATCAAGGATATCGCACAGGCTGTACGGATTATCCGTTATATCCTTATACTGTTTATGCTCTGAATAATATCTGTCTACATCCCTGAAACTGCCTCCCAGACGGACAATGGTTTCCGCAAGATTTTCATACTCAAGAATACCGGAAAGCCGCTCCCTTATATAAGGTTCACCATATTCTCTGTCAAAGATATCCTTACCGAGATTCTTCACGACATTTTCCGCCTTCTTCAAACCATATCCTTTAAAATATCCCGAGGAGATAAAATTTATGACAGCGTTATCACTGTAAGCATATGGCTTTATGTCCCATACCTCGTATCCGTCACTGCCCTTACTTACGTTTATCCTCACAGGAAGCATAGACGGGAACTCTTGAACAAAGCCGCGGCACTGAAGGTTGCCAAATACGGTGAGTTGTTCGCGGAAAGCATTTATTCCGTCCGGTATGACGGAAAAAACACTCTCTCCGCTTTTCTTGTTTCTATATATGAACTTGTCTATCGTACAGTTGATAAACAAAATCAATCCTCCACTGCGTCAAATCTTATTTTTCTGATACCATAGTCATTAAGTGTCTTCATATTATCATCGTGCTCAGCGGATGCTATCACGATGAAATCGTAATCATCTTCATTATCCTTCAGAATCTTTACAAGCTCTCTGAACGCGTTTCCGTCAAGGACTGATAATTCATCCAGCATCAGCATTCTGAGGCCTGTCAAATTATTCAGCATATCAAGAAGTATGAACAGCACATATGCCTTCTCTCCACCGCTTAGGCTGCTGAATTCAACATACTCGCCGTTTCCTCTTATATCGGTAAGAACCGTAACACCGTTTGAAGCAACAAACTTCAGTCTCATTCCCGGCTTCAGCTTTTCGGCTTTTGAATTGCACTGGTTCTCAAATGCTTCCATATAGTATTCAGCAATCTTATCCATAACCCTGCCCTTTTCATCAAAGAGAGATACGAGGTTATTGATATATCCGAGCCTCTTACGTTGATTTTCACACTCTGTACGTGTCTTTTTTATCTGTTCGAGATTCTTGGCAAGTGCGATCTTATCAAGTACCTTCTTGATTTCTTCCGAATAATCCTTTCCTTCATATTTTTTCGGTTCAACAGGCATATCAGGAACCTTTACAGCACATTTTCTGAGAAGGCTTTCCATTCTCTCCATGAGTGAATTCATCCTGTTATGTATTAGAACGTCATTATTGAACTTATCTATCTTTGCAATGATGTCTTTCTTCTCCGCATAAGCTTTCTCCGAAATCTTATACTGTGTAGCCATTCCTGCCTTACCCTCATCAAGTGCTTTCTGCCACTCGTCACGAAGAGGTGTTTTATCAGTTGTGCACTTGAGTTTTTCTGAAAGCGGGCATACAGGCTTGTCGAGATTATCGATTGCCTTTTTGAGATTGTCTACAGTAATACTGAGAGCGGAATACACCTTGTTTGCATCATCAAGGATTTTCTGCTTTTCTTCAAGTTCCTTATCAAGGGCTTCCTTACGCTCTTTAGAAATATCCACATTAGGCATTTTCTTGAGCTCGGTTTCTATTATGCTGATCTCCTTGTTATATTCCTCTTTCATCTTCAGAATATCATTTCTCTCTTTTATCTTCTGTTCATACAGCTTCATCTGTTCGCTATAGAGAGAAGCACCCTTCTGTCTGTCCTGAAGGTCTGCAAGAATCTTTTGAAGTGTTTCTTCTGATTCCATACTTTCAGGAATCTCTCCGAAATGATTGAGAAATCCCTCTGCTTCGCTGATATACTTCTTGATAGCTTTTCTAAGCTCAGTCATTTTTTTATAAAATGCCTTTATCTCATCCGTATCAAACTCTGTATCCGGGAAAAATGCATCTATTTCAGCAATCTCTTCATTAAGGAGCGGTTTTTCAGGCGATGCCGCCATTTCCTTGATTCTTTCCTTTGTGAGCTTCTCAGGTATATAAGAAAGGAGCAGGCTCCCAAACTCCTTTGGCTTGAGAGCAGCTAGAACATCAGAAGACGTTGCAATCTTCATCGTATCCTGTGATACCCCTGCTCTGTCCTGTAGGTACCCGTCAAGGGCGGCCTTTGTAACGGGCTTGCCGCTTATGAAATAACGAGCTGATTTTTTATCAGAATAATCCTGTCTTATGATCCCAACACCGTCATGAAATGTAAGACCTACAGCCACGGTCTGTGAACCTCTTCTGATAAATTCTCCCGAAGGCTTTTCCCCCGTGATGGCATAACGGAGAGCATTCATAAATGATGTTTTTCCAGAACCGTTACTGAGACAGAGTGCATTTATGGTATCCTTAAATTCATATTCATATCTTCCATCGATACCCTGAAAATCAAGTATCTGTAATTTCTTAATCTTCATATTCTCTTCACTCCTTTTATTCCAGAATCTATATCTTCATCATCAAATGTTGCATATTTAAGATATGTCTTGTCGAGTCCCCTGCTGTGCTGTTTAATATACACATTAATATTCATGCATGCTTCAGTCTGACTTATTGCCTTCTCATAAAGAAGCCTTGTTATTTCGTCCTTCGTTATTCCATATGTGAATGCTCTGGCAATATACACTATGGTAAGAGCCATTCCGTTATCAAGATCGAACAGATAATCGGTCATATCGGGATCGAGACGGAACATCTTGTAGACCACGATCAGATTTCTCATCTTGGATTCGCTGTTCTTGGGATCCGCTACTCTTCTCAGATAAAGTTCATCGACCTCTCCGTTCTTTATCTCATCCCTGAGCATTTTATACTGATGTCTGCTATACAGTGACGCATCATATTCAAATATCTTTTTTACTCCAAACATATTTTCGTTCCTCATATCCGTTTTTTTAAAAACTATGATTTATTTAATTTTATTTTAAATTATGTTGACGTATATAACAATACAAACATCTTGAATATTTAAAAAACATACCCCTGCAATATGCAGGGGTACATTTTTTTAATTAATCACATTGTCTTAATGAACAGAATATTCTGAATGCCAGAATGACAGAGCTCATCTCATGTGAAATGGACAGACCGGTCCAAGTTCCTTTAGTGCCGTTTATTCCGTTATAGAATTTGACACCCGTATTTCCAGTAGCACTCCATTGATGAAGATTAACTGAAAAGTCATCTATCAGCAGTGAATTTCTTCCAGCTCCTACGTAGTCGGCCTTATTCGTACCATAAGGTACAAATATACGTTGCACAAACCTTCCTACATACCGGTCAAGCCACAGGGACTTTTCTTTAGCGGCCTGTTCGTTGCAGACTGCAGAAAGAATGCATACTCTGATTCCAAATATTTGCAAGAGCTTTACCGCTCTTATGAGGTTCTCCTGTGGAATACAGTTAAGAAAATACCCGGGCTTATATGTGTCTTCCAAAGTAGCCCATGTATTCCACTGCGCCAGAACGCCATCCATGTCTATATAGACAGTAAATTTGTCTACGATTAGTCTGAATGTAATATACAGGACTGCTGCGGCAAAGACGATCAGGAGAAAAATAATATCAGATAGTGTAATGATTCCTTCCATAATGCACCTCCTTATTATGTGTCAATAATTTCACACATATTATGTACAAATATAGAAAGGCCAAAAAAAAGAGCCGATACATAAGTATCGACTCCCTTTTTTTAGATTATCCTAATAAAGCTGTTCATCTTCATTTGAATCATCATGATCAGCAGCATAAGATTCAGCCGTCACAAGAGTTTTTCTCTCACTGTCAAAATAATAAGCGTTATCTGTGAGTACATCTTGTGGCGCTACTGCTCCACTGGCATTTACCATTGTTACCATTTCGAGCAACATTTCAGCCATACCATCATCACCGGTATCAGGTACCATCAAAACTTCATGAATGGAAGATGGCAGAAGCCAGAAGCTTCCGCCCATAACTTCCTCGGCCTTCTCGAAGAAATCCGGGTAAGAGAGAACCGCTGCTCCAAGGCAACCTTTTTCATTTGATGCTACAACTATAGGCATCGGACTCTCAAAATCAGATTCATCCATAAATGGAGGAACTGCCCCCATCTTCTTCAATGTCTCAAATATACTTCCGAAACAAAGACCGTAATTTTTCATTGTAGCTGAAAGAGCATCCTCGTGAAGCTGTTCCAGTGATATACCCCAGTCCTCTAATGACCCGTTTGAAACAATCGCAGATGTATTGATATTTTCGTCTTCTTCTATCATTATGCGATATATAACCTCTATATCATGAAAGAGATTTTTATGTGCAAATTCTTTTAATGACGGATCTTTTGACGATACAACCTGCAGGTAAAGACGTTCTTTTACCTTATTGTAGTCTCTCAATATATCTACATTGAAACAATCTGGTGGGGTTAATGAGCTTTTCAACACTTCCACAACTGCGGCGAACAAATCGTCATAGTCACGTCCGGATGAATATTCCTCATAAATTTCCGACATGTTCAGACATGGTCCCATTTTCACACTGTCGTCAGAACCAAGTGTAAAACCTACACCTTCATACTGTGTACCAGGCTTTGATATGGTACGATGTTCTTCAGCAGTGATGTCGATGCCCTCATTTCGAAGTTCATTGCAGGCGTCTTCAGAAAGACGTTTTACAAATGTTTCGAAGTCCATACGGATATCACCTGTTGACGGGTTAAAGAACATAACGCTGTTCTGGGCGTTGGCTGCATTTTTCATATGCTTATCCTCCTTTAAAATGTGTCAATAATTTCATAACTATTATGTATAAAAAAAGAGGCCGTAAAAAAAAGAGCCGATACATAAGTATCGACTCAATTTTTTAGTTAGCTATGCGTGACACTAATCGCCGCGTTCCTAAAGAAACCAGTTCGTCCAGTTCTGCGCGATCTTGAAGACACTTTTATCACTGTCATAGTGATAAATAGTATCCGTTAAGACATCACTTGGAGACACGCATCCGCGATTTATTTGCGCAACCGTTCCAGCCAGCATCTTAGGATCTTCTAATCCCGTGTCGGGAAGAAGTAACACTTCATGGATTGATGAAGGAAGTATCCAAAAGCTTCCATTCATAATCTCCGAAGCTCTCTTGAAGAACCCCGGATATGCCAATACGGATGCCCCGTAATATTGCGAACTGTTGGAACAATATACCAGCGGACAAGATACGATTTCATCGTCTGCATCTATAGGTGCCCCCATTATGTCCAGCATTGTGCTTAACTTCAAAATATTAAGCGGCTCCTTTTCCAAAGCAACCTTCATCGCATCCTCGTGAAGCCTCTCTTTCGAAATATCCCAATAAGACAGAAATTCGTTTGTGACCACCAGCATAAGTTCACCTTCCTTGACATCCGTAACCCTGACTCTGTAGACGAGGTCCATATCAAGAATTCTCTTGTGTGGCATTTCTTCCGACAGTTCTGGAGATAAAGCTCTTACAAGCATAATCATCAGCTTATCCTTTACTTCCTCGTAAGATAAGAGGTTTGTTACATCCTCTGTCATCGGGTTGAAGAGCATTGCGCAGCTCTGAGCGTTGGCTACATTTTTCATATACTTATCCTCCTTTAAAATGTGTCAATAATTTCATAACTATTATGTATAAAAACGAATCGCACAAAAAAAATGAGGTCTGCAACATTACGTACAAACCTCAATTTTTTTTAATAGACAACTATGTCTTTCTTATTATCAAGACAATTTTTTATATCCTGATAAACAAGGGAAGTTTCAGGGATATCATACTCTTTTCCATCCCTGATCTGTGATACGGAAAGCTCTCCGTTAAAAACAGACCAAAGAAACTCGACCATAGACTTATGGTAGGCACCACAAGTTCTTGATGAATTAAAGAAGGTTACACCGTTTTCCATAAGCACACCTCCTTCTCAGAAGTCGGGCTCGATATTTTCATCGAACTCGTCATAGTATTGTCCGTCAAAGAAAGGCTCATTGTTCATGACCTTATCATAGCAGTCAATGCAGAGCAGCCTGAAGGTTATTCCTTGACAGTCGCGTGTAAAAGCCATATTATCACGCGATACCTCTCTGCCACACTCCGGACAGATTCTCATCATTTCATCCATATCGTCATCCTCCTTTTTATATGTCAATATTTTTCTAACCATATTATGTATAAATAAGGATGAACTGAAAAAATACGGATATTATATGGATATAGAATCAAGGACATTTTGACAAAAATAAATGCCTCAGCATATTGCCAAGGCACAATTTATAGCATATTCCATTCATTTTCCAACTGTTTCTGAAACCGCTCCGTAATCTTTTTCATGGACTTTTTGGTAAGAAAATCATAAAGTTCCTTTTTGGAAAGATTTCTGTTTTCCTCTACGAGAGTACGGATTTTTGTTTCATTAAATTCATTCGCTATTAAGACATCCGCAAGTTCCTTTGTATCAAAATCATTCAATATAAGGAAAATATTAAATATAGTCTGTGCGGAAACATTGGAAAGCTTCATTTTATCCGATGAGGGACCGAGCTTTATCATGACACCATTGATCTGTTTTTTCATTTTAGGGACGGGGACAGGCTTCATCTCGGCCGTGAACTCTATACCAGAAGTCCTGTTTATCCTGTCCAGAGCAGGCTGCCATATCCTCGACATGAGCATTCTTGGAGCAAAGAGCTTAAAATTCTCGGACTTTCTGAGATACTCCGTATATATAAACTCCTCATCCATCATATTTTCATAGCCATTCCTGACTTTCTCCTCATAAAAATTTACATGTCCGCTTGAAAGAAGAAGCTCAGAATTGGAAAAATTGAGGTATACCACTTCCCCGCTGTTTATGCAATACTCATAACGCAGCCTTTCATATATATATACAGAATAACACCCGGGATAACAGGGAAGTCTGCAGAAACCTTCCGTATCGAGCCAGTAATCACCACTTCTTAGATATGAGCTGAATAAAGGTGACATATCCAGCGTTATATTGTCACTTCCTATCTCAACTACCTCAAATAAGTCAACTTTCAGATAACCATTTTTTTCCGGAACGAAAAAAAACATTTTCTCAATATTTTCTATAAAAGAATCCCACACAATGTCCTTATGGGATTTATTATTGAATTCCCTTATCTCTTCAAGAGCTCTTTCCTTGTCCATTTCAAACCGTCTATACCCTGCCTCCTGAAAAAGATAGAAAGCGTAATACATGAGTTTAGCTGATGAAGACGATAGCTCAGGCTTTCGGGAAAGAACAAGTTTTGAATTGTATTTGAGGTATTTACTCACTTGATTACCTCCAAAGTTTTATGGCGTTTACACCGTCTTTCATAATATTACCACACTCTAATAATGGAATAAATACCGATAGAATAAGGCTTTTCGCTTTCTGTGTCGATTTTTAGTCGGTTTTCTGACACTATAAAAATCGTCTTATAAATTAAACTATGCTGTCAATTTTTTTAAACATCAAGTATTTATACATAATACATGTGAATATTATTGACACTTATAAGGAGGATAAAAAAATGAAAAAAAGAACAAACCTATCAAGCATCGGTGAAATATGCCTTGATCATCTCGGGGTAAAATCTACCAGCGAGATCAATGACTGGTTCAATAATTCATACGACGGAAAATATATCATTCCCGGAATGGACCAGTTTAAGGAGATTGTGAACAGACATAAGCAGTCTCCTATCCGTATCATGGGCGACTACGATGTGGACGGAGTATCAGCAACATTCATCATGTATAAAGCTCTTACAGAGTATGGTTGTGAAGATGTCAGTTACAGAACTCCAAAAAGATTTTCTGAAGGATTCGGCCTGTCTAAACAGATGATAGACGAAGTCCCTGAAGGAAGCCTTATCATTACCGTTGATAACGGTATTGCGGCGGTTGACACAGTTGATTACGCAAAAAAAAGAGGATGTACGGTCATCATTACCGATCATCATGAACCTGTAGTTGAAAATGGCAGAATTGTACTTCCTAAAGCAGACCTCATCATAGATCCGAAGGCGGGAATGCCGGGATACACTTATGATGGATACTGCGGAGCGGGTATAGCTTATAAGATAGCTGTATCACTTATAGGAGAAAAGAAGGGACAGCAGTTTCTTCCACTCACTGCCATTGCCACAGTAGCTGATGTAATGGAACTCCGCGAGGAAAATTATGTATTTGTACGCAATGGACTCAGGATAATGCCTGACACAAAGAATCCGGGACTTAAAGCACTTCTGAACAGACTAGGTCTTAATGATCATATCTCAGAAACAGATATTGGTTTCAAGATAGCGCCAGCACTCAACGCTCCGGGAAGACTGCTTGATCACGGAAGCATGCTTTCCGTACAGCTACTGCTTGCACCAAATCAGAATATAGGCAAATCACTCTCGGATAAAGTATATACACTTAACGAAGAGAGAAAACATCAGGTATCACTTGCAATGAAGAGTGCAAATGAATCGCTCATAGAGGCTGAAAATCTAATCAATGTCGTCTATGTACCCGAGATCAACGAGGGAGTCATAGGAATAGTTGCAGGAAAGCTTTGTGAAAGTACCAAACGTCCCGCCATCGTACTTACTGACGGTACGGAGAAAGATATTCTTAAAGGTTCAGCAAGAGCCCCTGAGAATATATCGATCAAGCAGATACTTGACCAGGCGGCTTCAGAAATAATCAGACACGGCGGTCATGCCGGAGCCGCAGGATTATCTATCGAGAAATCCAAACTGGAAAGTTTTAAAAAGGCTGTAAATGATTCAGCAGCGGCTTCTGGGTACAAACCTACCGAAGAAGACGAGACTTCGTTCGATATAGAGATTTCGGAAGAAGATATTACGAGATCACTTGAAGAAGTGGAGAAATATTCGCCATTCGGACAGGGCAACGAGCCTGTTCTCGTAAAAGTGAATAATTTCCATGTTATTCCCCGTAACAAGGTATACAAAGCCCTTGCGGGAGTGGACGGAATCAAACTGCTCGGAGCAGATGCCACGGCTATCGGATTTGAGATGGCTGAAAAAATGGCCGATGTTGAAAAACCTACAGTTGTAAACCTCGTAGGTACTCTTTCAACACATTACTTTATGGGAAAGAAAAGTGCCCAGATCGATTTTATCGATTATGAAGTGGTTGAGAAGGCTGACGATGAGGCAAACACACCTTTTAAAGATGCGATCGCTACAATGGCAGCAATGAGAAAGTAAAAAATTGAGGGAGAAGTCAGTCTTCTCTCTCTTTTTTCGTTTTATCTGAAAATTTATACATAATATATATAGAGACAAATATTTAACTGTTAAAAAAGAGGCCATTATGAAAACAATAACAAAAATATCAATATTACTTCTTCTGCTTTTCTTCATCACGGGATGTGAGCAGCGAGGAAAAAAAGAAGAAACCCAAAAAACATCCGTAGTCATATCCGATATGAATGAGCTTGAGGATGGAAGGTACTATATCCTTCATGACGGAAAATACTATCCTCTCTATAAAAACGGTGAAGCGACATTTGATCAGGATAATGCGGTAAGTAGCGCATCAGACAAGAGAAGTCTCTTTTATACTGACGACTGGGAAGAGATTCCGACAATGTATGTGGGGGATTCTCTTATATATTATACATCTGCGAATCTGGACGAATCGGTTACATTTGAAAGATTCGAAGATCTCGGTTACTCTGTCGGAATATGCAATCTTTCAAGAATGGATTCGGGAAGATACGCCTTCGATGCCACCACCAAGGACGATTCAAAAAACAGCAATATAAATAAGAGATCCGATGCTTCAAGACTTATGGAGCTTGACTCGACGCAGGTGATCATAGACAACATCGGTGGTGCACAGCTCAGATCCGGAAACATATCCCGTGGCGGGACCATAATAGGACTTACAAAAGATAAACTCTACTCCACAGACCTTTATATTGGAACAAAGCTGAAAAATTATGTATTGAAGGCTGATACAAGGATTCTCACGTCCATGGAAGGATACACCATAAACAATTATGCATTCCTTCGTTCAAAGATAATAGAGATATATATCCCCGATTACTTTAACTCAGGCTTTTACAAGGTAGACGGAGACGGAGTCTTCCGATATGTAAAAGGCAAGGCATATACGGAAAGAACTGATTTCAATGTACCGAACAACATACCAGATGAAGATAATACAACCGAAGAACAAAAATACGCTCTTGACGATACAAAGGACGTAACATATACAGAGGAGTTTACCGTCAATCAACAGACAAAGGTATCTGTTACCTTTACATACGAAGATCCCGAAAACAGCCCATATGAACTGTCTACTCCTGTAGTAAAGGTTATAGGAAATGACGGTGCCTATACATTGAGTGATTATGACAAGGGAACTCTTAACGCCGTCATGACATTAGAACCTGGTCAATACAAGCTCGAAATATCTGGCATTCATGGCAGGGCTTATGATTATAAAGTCAATAAAATAAATGAGGATAAATAATGGAACCGAAAAAAAGATTTAAAATGTATGCGATAAAGGATATGAAGGGACTTAACACCATTCTTCCCATCATAAACCAATACAGTTCCGATTCGGAGCTGGTGGCATTTGCCAAAAATACACCATATCAGGAACTGGTAAACGTCGTACTTCCGGACAGAGAAGGCGTTTCACCCGACGGATCATTTAAGAACGACGTATATTTTGTTCAGACATATCATCCATCATCCATTGGAAGAAAAGCACTCTCTGCTTCTATCCTTCAGTATATAGAGTCAAAAAGAAATGACTACGATATGGATATCCTTTCAATAAAGACAAGCGTCATAAATTCATATCTCAGCTCTGTTTTTATGTTAAGAGTTTACAATCTGCAGGTAACAGCTGACGGAAAGAAGGAATGGCCTAACTTTTCGGACATTTTTGCTTATATCGGGGATGAAGGCAGGTTTGACGGGTGGGACGAAGAATCATATAGCCGCCTTATAATACCTGAAAATGCATATAATCATTATACATATGATGAAGTCCAGACACACAAAATGGTCGTAAGTTACCAGCAACAGGAGTATAACGCCGAAAGTGATATTCCTTTTCTCAACAGAATGACTTCATATGAGCCCGAGGATATGCCGGAAATAAACGATAAGATAGATTATGTCTACGATCTCAAGACCCTTGACATGAAGCTCGATACAAGGCTCCCATACGAAAAATTCATAGAGATATTCAATACCTGCATGAAATATATCACGGAAGTTGAAAAAGACAGTTACTACAATGTTCTGCGGGAGGGAGAAGACAAACTCAAAACCTTCAATACATCAATTGAAGCGTATATAGAAAGAACATATATTGAAACAGGACTGCTCCCGAAAGAGGATTATCATCTACTTAAGGAAAAACTTCATAATGCCCTCTTTGAGATGTATCTTCTACAGGATCTGATAAACGACGAAGATATATCTGATATAAAGATAACAGCCTACGATTCGATAAGAGTCAGGATAAGGGGCAAGGCGTACTTGTCCAACATAACCTTTATCGACGAAGAAGACTTTCTCAGATTCATCAATGGAATCGCTATCAAGAATAACATCAATCTGAAGGTTCCGACGCAGACCTTTACCGATGACAGCGATCCGAATTATATATTACGATTTGCACTGACCGCTCCTTACATAACAAGTTCCGGTATGCCAATAATGCATATCAGAAAGGTTCCGAGACACAAAAAACTTGGTGATGACCTTATACGAGAAGGAATGTTTGATGAAAAGATAAAGAATTATCTGCTGGATTGCGGAAAAAGAAGCAGAGGTGTAGTATTTGCAGGACCTCCGGGAAGTGGAAAGACTACGATAATGAACTGGTTTCTCGAAGAGGCATATGAAAGCTCTGCGGAAATCCTCGTAATACAGGAAAATGACGAGCTTTTTACTTCAAGAAAAGGAGTTATTTTTGAGCATATAGTAGATAATCCCCAAAAAGGGGAAAAGCCCTGTTCACTTGAAGAACTCGGGAAACTTGCTCTTGTATCTGGTGCCAACGTATTTATCATAGGAGAGGCAAAGGGAGCGGAAATCTGTTCTGCTATTACTCTTTCAAACTCCGGATGCAGAACAGCCATTACTATCCATTCTCCATCTTCTACAGAAACCCTTGATAAGATGGCCGACCTCGCGATGAGGGGATATGCAACATCCTATGAGCAGGCAAAAAGGATGATGAAGTCTTTTCAGACCATAGTATTCCTTCAAGATTTCAAAGTGCAGGAAATCTCGGAGATCGTAGGATACGACGAAGAAAAGAAAGACATGATATACAAGCCTATATATCGGAGATGACACATCCCTTAACAATAAAAACCGGCAGTGATAATTACGCTGCCGGTTCACTTTTACCCATCATGGGTAAAAGCTAATTATTTTTCCACTCATCAAGTAGATTGAATATAAGACTTATAATCTGCTCATCTGTATAACTTTCTGGGACATATTCCCTTACCTTGTCTATCTTAATAGTAATGCTCTTCTTTTTTGTTACAGGCTTATCTGTTAAGAGTGCTCTTACACTCTCCTCCTCAAAGGTACCGTTCTTACTCATATCTTTTATTTTCGAAGACTGTTCGTTCGACGGAACTATGGATGTTTCCTTTATAATATCTGATAACTGTTCCTGTTCCTCTTCTGGTAAGGAAGATAGCTTGACACCCTGAGTAAGACCTATCTTTTTTTCATCTATCATCTGAAGAAGGTCATCATTCATATCAGCGATGGTAATATACCTCTGAATAGTGGTCTTGCTCTCTCCCAACTCATCACTCATCTGTTCAAGACTACTCCCCTGCCCCTTCATAATGCCCTGATGTTTCATAGCCTCATACTTCATTTTATAGGCCTTGGCTTTCTCACTAGGGAGTATCTCTTCTCGCTGAATGTTGCTATCCACCATTACGATTACAGCCTCGTCATCAGTCAAATCTCTGACAAATACCGGCATTGTCGCAAGTCCGGCAAGCTCACATGCTCTCTTTCTTCTATGGCCGGATATGATCTCATATCCCCCATTAATTCTCCTTCTTACTATCCCAGGAACAAGAACACCATGTTCTTTAATACTTTCTACTGTTTCCTGCATTTTCTCATCATCCACAACTCTGAACGGATGATTCTTGAACGTATGCAGATCCGAGAGATTTACTTCAATTACTTCCTCTTTTGTTGCATCTATCTCATTTGATGTATTTGTATTTCCGAAAAGAGAATCTATGCTGTTCAGCTTTATTTTCGATGCACTGCTCTCCTTACTCATTTTCAAGCACCTCCTCGATCAGCTCTCCGTATGCCTTAGCTACCTTACCCTTTGGATCATGGCTAAAGATGGAAACACCCTCAGCGGTACACTCAGCAGCACGGATGGAAGTAGGAATCTTCGTATTGAATATCTTAACTACCTGTCCATAAGTATTATTAAGAAGCTCTATTATCTCCTTAGAGAACTTCACTCTCTCATCAACCATATTAATAAGGATGCCATCTATTCCAAGAGACGGATTGAGCTGTCTTTTTACCTGCCCGATAGTCTTTATCAGCTGTTCAAGACCTTTTATTGGAAGATATGTTGCCTGTACCGGTATGATCACACTGTCAGAAGCTGCAAGTGCATTTATCGTCATGATACCCAGAGAAGGCATGCAATCGATAAGGATATAGTCATAATCATCTCTCACCTTATCTATATACTTTTTCAAGAGATACTCTCTACTCATCATATTGATCATGTTCACTTCAAATACTGAGAGATCGATATTACATGGCATTACATCCATTCCCTCTTCATGTTTCAGAACACCTGTCTCTTTATCAAAGTCTTCATCCTGAGCTATGTGTGACAGGATTGTCGGAAGGACTGTTTCTATCTCATCCGGCTCTCCGAATCCGAGACTCGCCGTGAGTGAACCCTGAGCATCAGCGTCTATCATAAGAACTTTCTTTCCACTTTTTGAAAGACCGGCTCCAAGATTAACAGTTGTTGTTGTCTTGGTAACTCCACCTTTCTGATTCGCAATAGCAATAACTTTACCCATAAAAAACCTCCGAATAATACAAGTCTTTAGATTATAACACAACTATGTTGTTTGAGAAAGAATCGTTATTAAAAAATCGCGTAGTATTAATATTAGTATTAATACTACGACCAAAGTATTAATTTTAGTATTAATATTATGGATTTTATTTCTTTACAGGAGAGGATCTACGTGATAGGATTCAATCTAACGACATAAAATATTTGAAAATAGATATGAGGAAACGAATTATGGCACTGGGGATAATCAATACTAATAATAATATAGAAATCCAAAAGAACATTCTTATGAGAAATGATATAACATCATATATCCATATTACACGTTCAGAAGACGTAAGAGATAACCTACTAAACATTAAGGAACCTATACTCTTTTCTTCCATCACCGACCTTAGTCTCCCGGACTCTCCTGCTGCAGAAACATACCAGTTAATATTCAACTCAGGAACAGATATTGAAATAATCAGTTCTCCGGCACTATCGTCTTTAATATTTAAACGAACACTGATCAATCTTACAAGCGGAACATCGATAAAGGAAACAGAGCTGATCATGGCTACAGCAACCGAAATCCTGACATCTCAAATTGACCGCGAATTAAACAGCCGTAGAATTACCTACTCTCCTGTCACAGCATTAAGCAAAAAGGGAAGCATCATAGTAACGAAAAAAGAAAGATACTCTGTGTCATATATGAAAGAAAACCTCTTAGATTTTGGAGGAACACAGACCGATACGGAGGTGATGCTGTCATTAAAATTGTCTCGTAACACGTTTTACAAATATAAGAAAAAAATCCGTCAGGAAATTGAAAAACCTTAGTCACGGACAAATTACGGAAATTAAACCTATACAAATTGCACAAAACCAAGTTGTACAACCCTATACAACCATAATTTTCATTTCTATAGTTTATAAACATCTATACAACCAACCACTCACAACATGATTGTGATAATCCATCCCGTTCATTCTCTTAAACAACCTTGTTGTGTAGTAAAGAGATTCATCATAACAATCTTATGTAAATCACGATTAAATATAGCTTTAATCTTTTCACTGGATTTCACTTTAATACAAATAATAGTGTCAACTAACCATTATACAACCGGTTGTGTTTACAAACAGCACAACCATGTTGTATCTAATCCAGTTTTTATCCAAATTTCAGTTGTATATAACACAACCAGAAAAAAGAACAACCGTGAATGCAATTCGGTTGTATTTCAGAATCCATATTTTGTGGGAAAAAGAGAAAAAATCACAACATATTGCTTTGTACTATTTCATTTTCTATAATAAATATTGTCGAATAATGTATTAAAAAATCATCCTTCGATCTAAAATAGAAAAAGAAGCAGAATCAAACTGCTTCTCTTCTAACCATATTACAGGAATCGGAACCTTTTGACGAAGTACCTTCCGATACCTGATCTATAAGTGCGACTACTGGATAGTAACCGCTGATATGATGGTATAGCAAACTGTCGATTTGCTATGAATATTATATTATATGGGAAAATTACTGTCAAGTAAGAGCCTTACTTAAAGTCGCTCATTTTTAACTTCGGTTTAAATAGCGCATGACTGACAGCATTAATCTTTCAGAGCTGCCTTAGCTAATAAGGAGGTCGGATTAAGAGGCGCTTACTACACTTCTTGTCTCGATATCTGGAACGGTATTCCAGTATAATATAATATACAGTATGACTAGCTTAACAATAAAATAGTCCGGCTCGGGATCTGCTGCTTTCCTATCCAGATCCTGATAACGAAAGGGGTTAAAATGAGCTTCAAGACCTCAATAAGCCTAAGTGAAAATTATAAATAATTATCATATGGTTAAAAGTAGAGCTCGGGGGCATACAGAGTCCGCTATGGTAATCACGCGGAAGGATATGTGTCTGATTCCTGAAAAGGATCCCATGTGGAAAATGTCTGTTGGTGCATGGTAGACACACTGATTTAATTCAGACTGATAGGACAAGAATACGGATACCTGACATACGGTCTCATATCTTGGTAGAGTTGTTAGATCCTTTCTTAGGATAACTCTGCCTTGAAGCCGTTTCCTGAAACCGGTCTCTTGTGGCTAACGAAAGTTATCAAAATAAGATAATTATAATTAATTAAAACTATTTTTTTGCACTCGTGGCGATAAATATATCGAAATATGGCGATAAAAGTATCGAAACTGATTTTGAGGATTTTTATGTTATCAGTTGAATCTATAGACAACTTCAGAAATTATTATGTTGCATTCAGTAATGAATTTGCCACTAACAGTTGTTACTCTTACACCCTTTATGAGCAACGGATATTTATGTATATCCTGGCTAAGATTCCGTCCTATGATGGCAAAAGAAGTAATAAACAGGAAACCATTGAGATAGATTTCAATCATTTTATCAATATTTTTCATCTACCTGCATCCGGAGCCACATATAAGAAGATAAGGGATGCGTTATTTATGCTTCCCAAGATTCCTGTATTAGGCACTACTCCTCTTCTATCCGAAATTGCCATGAAAAAGAAAACGATATATGAAGTGAAAATCTCCCAGGACCTTGAAAAACATTTTTTTAACTTAAGATCATATGTACAATTTCCGCTATTATCAGTTATGGAGTTTAGCAGTGTATATTCATATCAAATCTACGCCGCTCTTCTGTCAAGATTTAATAGATCACTATATTTTGCAAAGAAAGATGGCAATACCCGGGGACTTGTTGAAGAATATAAATATGAACCCGATGAAATAATCAAGATGCTGAATCTTGAGCAGCCATCATACAGGATATATAAGAATTTAAATGCTGCAGTAATTAAGAAGGTGGTTAAGGACATTAATGATTATGGAGATCTGATGATATCTTATCAGGGCAATAATAACGTGATTATTTTCTCCGTTCGTTATAAAACATCTGACGAACAGCTGAGCTCATACGCTCTGATTTTATCTAAATTCGGATTATGACCATACACTTGCAATCTCATCATTTCATAAATGTATAGATTACTCACTTTTTTATTTTATAAGATTTTTCCATGCCCAGATTTTATCTTCCTCTGTACCAAATTCCATGACTTCTAAAAACGTTGCTTCTCTATTGAATCCGCAGTTCATACATTGAAAATAATAAAGAGTTTTTCCATCACTACATTTTCTGTTTTTCAGTTCCAATTGTCGCGAGCAACTCGGACATTGATTTCCCTCTCTGTATTTTTTCACTCTGTCCCTATGCTCATTCATTTCCCGTCTTGACGGAACATACATTTTCAATAATTCATAAACTGCATTTATATTCTTTTCCGTAAATCTATCTTCGCGGCTTTGCAAGAATGAATTTATATATTGTTCAAATTCACCTGATTTTATAACTGCCACTCTCCTACTGGTAACGTCTTTCAAAGTACATTTGTTAGCAAATACAACAAGTGAATCTATATTATCAGGTTCCGTTCTCAATAAACTCGCCAACGCTTCACGATGAGATTCATTCTGAAGGATCGGGTTATAGAAATGATACTTGTCACCATTTTTAAATGTCTGCGTCCAGTTCCGCTGATTCTCATTTCCGAATATCCAACCACTTAGATTTTTGAATTCTATACACATAATAGTTTTTGAGTGAATGAAGACTATGTCGATCTCCGTTTTTACTGAACCATATGGAAGTAACACTGAATTAATTACTTTATAATAACCAGGAATTGTTCTTATACATTCAATATGATTTACAAAATCAAACTCTCCTGCTGCTCCCTTCCATTTTCTGACGGTCTCCTCGAATCGGTTATTCTGTTTTCCAAGTGAGACAAATAAATGACTTTTATCCAAACTGATAATCTCCGAAAAATGTATTAATGGAATTGAAGTAATGATGAAACATGTATATTATAACAGACAAACTTAGCAAAAAACAGATTTAGTCATCTTCTACCCATGATGGGTAAAAGTATGTGAATGGGCATATTCTGAATATACAACCATTAGTTGTACAACTCAGTTGTTTTCATATGCAACTTTGTTGTCTCAGGAGATTCGATATTTCAACTAAATAGCCCATTTCATAGGGGTTAGCGATTGTTTGTATATCTTTTTACACACAAACAGGTTGTACGATATACAACAATGTTGTGAGATATGCAACCTGTTGTACAACCTCGGGTTGTATAATGATGCCTGCACAACTAAAGTTGCACAATACGGTTGTTTTAATGTGGAATCACACAAAAGAGTTGTGCCGGAGACAACAAGGTTGTGAACACATAAACAACAAGGTTGGATTCAACGCAACGTGGTTGTGTTTTATGACACAACTTTTTCATACAACTGGTTGTGGAGAAAAGGGCGATATAAACAAACTATTGTTGAAGATAAAACTTGACAAAAACAGTGAAAACCCTTATAAATAATGGATAGATGACGAAGTACAATATATAGGAATATTTATATATGCATCACAACCAACGCGACATGTATTACAGAAGCTATGCACAACTGATTTGCATTAAAAACAAGATGGTTGTACAACGTGTTTGGGTAAGTACACAACATGGTTGTTTATGCAGTGAAAATGAAAGAGGATATGATGGAAAACTTACAGCAGGGCATGTCATTAAAGGAATATGCCACAACAAGACAGATTTCATATGAAGCGGTACGCAAAATGGTCAAGAAACTAACGGATGAAAGTGATCTGTTGAATGACCATATATATGAAGTCGGAAGGACAAGATATCTGGATGACGAAGGAGTAACTGCTCTTGATCATAAAAGAGCAAAACAGGTAATCGTCACGGAGACAGAACCGGAAGAAGTTCTAAGCCTGAGAAAAGAGATTAAGGAACTTAAGGATGAAAGGGATCTGTACAAAGAAAAGAATCATGCCCTGACATCAGAGATGCTTGAACTTCAGAAGCAGCTTAAAGATTCACCGGCAGCCCTTGATACAACAAAATATATGCTTATAGAAGATCACGCAAAAACGGAAGAGGAGCTAAAACTTAAATCTGAAAGGCTGGAATATGCAGAGGAAAAGCTTAAGGATGTAAATAAAGCAAAAGATGATATGGAAAAAATGCTCGCCAGTAAGGAGGGTCTTATCAAGAAGATCGCAGACAGAAATAAAGAGCAGGAAGAAGAGATAAAGGAGCAGAAAAAAATCATATCAGATTCAGAAGTCGAAATAAGTGCTAAAAACGAACTTATAGCACAGAGAGATACGCAGATTGCCTCTGTGAATGCTCAGAATGACGATTTAAGTGCCGAAATAGAAAAAATGAGACAGGAGATGGCTGAACTCGAAAAAGCCCGTGATGAGGCTTCTAGGGAGGCTGAGGAGAACCTTAATCTTGGGTTCTTTGCAAGATTAAGAAAAAGGAAAGAAAAAAAGAGCGGAAATATATAACGATAATTAATTTATAGAACAGTATTTCACAGGACGCAGTCATAAAGCTGCGTCTTTTTTTATGCCTCCAATATTTATACATAATATAAATGAATTTATTGACACTTTATAAGGAGGATAAGAAAAATGAAGAATTTCAAAATGTTTGAGCTTACAGGCTCGAATGCCTGCAACAAAGGCAGGAACTTCGGATTCAAAGCCGAAGAAAAGAAGAGAGAGAACTACGACAAAGCCATAGCTGTCAAGGATATCCTTGATAAGGCGATGTTTGAAGGAAGCGAGATTCTCTCAGATTCAGAGCTCAAGGATATGATCGACGAGAAATTCGAGCATATATCTTATAACGAGCTTGAAAGGGAAGCGCATAAGAAAGACGCTTTCAGCGAAATAAAGAGATACCTTGATTACGAGGACAGAGCTATCATAAGAGCCGTGCCAGCAGATATCGAAGTAGTACCGGAAATGATGGAAGTAAAAGTAACTCCTGACTTTGTGGTACTTGACCCGACTCCGCAGAAAGGATACTTTAAGGATCCCGAAACCGGTACATGGGTGCATGACACCATTTATGAGGGCGCCGTCGAGATCATAAAGGTCAAGACAGGAAAGCCGATCTCTAGTGTAGCAGCAGATAACGATATAGGGCTGTATGCCATGCTGCAGTACGGTAAAAACTTTATAAAGCCCGGCACAAGAGTTATCGTAAAGGCATCTTACTATTTCCTTCGCCAGACTGACGACAAGCCTCTTGAAGGTAAGTTTGATGATTTTGGTGAAAAGAATATCCGTTCCATGACGGATGCATATGACGGTTCGCAGACCATTCTTGACAAGAGAATGACGCAGAAGTGCAGAGATTTCTACAACGGACATGACGACACTACCTGTAACAAGCAGGATTGTGAGGACTGTGCGCTTTACGACATCTGTAAAGCATATTGTGACGGTCCGATATCCGTTGAAGGTGAGCTGAAGAGGCATGTAGCCGACATACAGTTCACTGCTGATCAGTCAGAAGCTATAGAATATGACAAGGGCATCGTCCGAATCAATGCGGGAGCCGGTTCGGGAAAGACACTCGTAGTCGTATTCAGAGTCATTACCCTGTTATTTAACGGAGTAAAGCCTGAAGAGATACTGCTTATATCGTTCACGAACACGGCAGCAGCTGAGATGAAGGAAAGAATAAAGCTCTATGCTGAAGACTGGGGGCTTGAGGCAGATCTTGATAAACTCAGGATATGTACATTCCATGCATTCGGAAACGATATTCTGCATGAAAAGTATCAGGATCTTGGATTTTCAAAAGAGCCTCACGTAATGGATGAGATCGAAAAATCGCGCATAATAGCGGATCTGCTTACCAAAACAAAGATCCCGGGACTGGATTACAGAAATTTCACAATGAAGAACAAATATGCGCTGGGAGCACTTGCTACAGCAAAAAAGGTATTCAGTGAGATAAAGGAATGCGGTTACGGACAGGAAACTATCGGTGATATTATGAATAAATTACCGAGAAATGCCAATATGTCTTCAGTTTCGAAGCTCATAAACCTTTATGACGAGTATGACAGCATACTCAGAGATAAAGGGCTTATAGAGTTCGGAGATATGGAAGGTATGGTATTTGAGATACTTCACAACGATCCATTCTACTTGGAAAATTTTGGATTCAGACACATAATAGTCGATGAGTTTCAGGATTCGAACAAAAAAGAGATCGAGATTTTGAAGAATTTCAGGGATACGCCAAAGTTTGAGTCACTTATGGTAGTAGGAGATGACAGCCAGGCAATATATTCATTCAAGAATACCACGCCTGACTTTATTATCAACTTCAGTGAAGCTATGGGTGAAAAGGTTGATACCATTAACCTGATGAACAACTTCAGAAGCCAGAAGAAAATAATTGATTTTGCAAACAAGGTGAACGATAAGAACGTTCACAGAGTAGCGAAGTCACTTATAGCTACAAGGCCTGAAGGCAAGGATGTGGTAGCAATGGGATTCCTTTCAGACGAAGAACAGCAGCAATGGGTTGCGGATTCTATTTCCCAAAAGATTGCATCCGGCACAAAACCGGAAGATATAGCAATTATAGTAAGAAATAAGAGCACGATAGCCGGTTACGTGGATGTTCTCAATAAGGCAGGGATTCCAACAAGGATAAGCTGTCCTGAAAAAGTCTTGGATAATCCGAGAGTAAAAGCAGCGATAGGTTTATTCAATATTATCGACGATCCGACAGATACGGCAGACCTTTTAAGATACGCAAACTGTCTGCACGGCGGAGGAATAATGGATGAAACCTCGGACTATATCAAGGAATATTGTGATGATATCCTCTGTGATATAGAAAACCTTGATTCGCTTTCAGAAAAAAACAAGAAAGCTGAGATAGAGAATATGCTGAAGGCCATCGACAGCAATGAGGATGAGCTTTACAACAGCTTTATCGAAAATCTTCTGCTCAGGAAGACCGTGCAGGATATGGCTGAATACGCAAGAGATTATGAAAAGTTCGGTACGGATATGACATTCCGCAGGACAAGGAGATATCCGGGTGTCCAGCTTATAACGGCGCATTCATCAAAAGGACTTGAATACCCGATAGTATATGACGATATATCGGATTATGAAAACAAAGAGCTGAGAACACAGGAAGATATCGAAGAGACAAGAAGACTTCTTTTCGTATCGGCAACAAGGGCAAGAGATGAGTTATATGTACTCAGCACCTATGTTTCATACGGAGCAAAGGGAAAGCACGTATATAACAGATTCTTAAACGAGAGCTATCAGATACTCGGAAACAGTATCAACGCAAGCTCCGTGGAAGCCCAGCTTGAAGCACTTGAAGCAATCAAAAAGAATAACGTTGCGGAAAAAGCAAGGCTTGAGGATCAGCGAGCCGGAATAACCGAAGAGGAACTTCAAAACGTAGCAGAACTTCTTGAAGCGGAAAGAGAATTCAAAGAAGCAGAAAAGAAAAGAGCAAGAGCTGAAAAAGCTAAAGCAAAAGCAAAGGCAGAAAAGGCTGATAAAGAATCTGCATAATAAAAAAGGAGAGTCGGTACATTGTATCGGCTCTTTTTTTTATGCCTCCGTTATTTGTACATAATATAGATGAATTTATTGACATTTATAAGGAGGATAACAATATGAAAAAAAGCAATCCAAAGGTTGAAAGCCTCGGCATGACGGTCAGATTTGACCGGATGTTCGACATTGCAAAGTATTATCCCGTACCGGGAGCATACTCTGCAATAATCGGGAGCGGAGAAGAAATTTTCTTCGATTTCAAGCAGACGTCTGTATACAGGCTGGATACAGATTCGGTAAGACTTGTTGCATTTGAGCTGGATACCGATTATTCGGAAATTCCATCAAAAGGCCTGACAAAAAAGATTATCGAAAGTATAAAGAGATTCACGGAAATCTTTATCTATACCGGAGAAAATAATGGAAACAGGCCGAATGTAACAGAAATCAGCGACATGCAGTTTTTCTTCAGTGACGGCACGCATTTTGATGTTCCCCAAAACATTATGTGTGCTCCGTTACCAGTATAAGGGGGGTGAGTTTATGCAGATTAAACAGACAACCCTTCTACTGGAAAATGGCCGACCATATCTTGAATATTCTGATACTGATATGTATGTTTATGAAGAAAACAAAATGGATGATGATGACAAGGTATACGAAATAGCAAAAGGCATAAAAATAGACCAACTTGGACAAGAAAGAGTTTATGCCTTCTGGATGGATACTGCATTTCACCTGCTTTCCATTACGATGATTTCTCAAGGAACGATAGATCGTTCATTAATGCCTGAAAGGGAAACCTGTCAGATAGCGCTTCTTGCAGGAGCTGTTTCAGCCATTCTTGTACATAATCATCCGTCCGGAGACCCCGAACCAAGCGATATTGATATTGCAATCACTAAAAAAATCAAAGAATCTCTCCAAATGGTAGGAATAAAACTTGTTGATCATATAGTGGTAGGCAAAAACAGATATCAATCCCTTCTTAAAATGGGATATATGTAAGGGGGGGTAAATATGTTTTTAGGGTTATATTATGATTCTAATGAATATACTGTAAAAGACATATTCGGGACAGAGATAGTAGACGGCGAAACATGCTATTACTGTGAAGGCGATGGAGAATATCTTTCCGAAAATAACGTATATAACTATCTCAATAAGCAAGTAGAGATAGCTGATAAGTACAGCAGTGATATAAAGAATCTCCTTGAAGAATGGTGGATCGATCCGAATATCGATAACGATTATGTTCTTGAGAAGCTTGGCTTTGAAAAAACAGACCTTGAAGAGCCAGATACGAGAGATGATTATGAACCTCTCGAATACGAGGAAAGAAGCGGCTGGTGGTAAAAAAAATTGAGTCGATACATTTTGTATCGGCTCTTTTTTTGCACTTTTGGTATTTATACATAATAGTTATGAAATTATTGACACTTTTTATGGGAGGATAAACATATGAATAATATGGAAATGGTAATGGACAGTGTAAACTCCCTTAGAATCGGGGAGATAGCACGATGTTTCCTGTTATACAACAGGGAGCAGAACATCCTCTATACGCTTAATACAGAAGAGGATGAGGATTTATCAAAAGTGCCGATGAATCCGGGAACTGTTTATGTCGGAGAGCTGTATGAAGGATATACAGAAGACGACATAAACGAGATGGCGGTAAGCGCACTGAAAGAGATCGATTACCTCGACTATCTGGCCTCGCAGTTTGCTGAAGAGAGCAGTGACAAGGCTTCTAATGCAGCCACTAACATTGTATTTTCAGTAAGATATGACAGGGCGATAGAAGACCTTGATGAGGTAAACGTCCCTCACGGCATGGAAATGGTGACAAAAGGCGGAGAGTATCTGCGCATAACATTTTCGGATGTTCATAAATATATGAGTGAAGAAAATGCCGTCGTTTTTGTAGCCGATATCATCCAGAGAGAAATAAACGAGAGCGTTTTACATTCGATAGGAAAGGTAAAAAAGCTGCATATAGCGGCAAATCCTGATTACTGTCCCGTGCCTACGGCAATACTGGGGATCCTGTTCCTAATGGAAGATGAGGATATATTCCGCATTCCGTCCAGAGCGATCTGTAGTATATGACAACTGAATAAAAAAAAGAAGAGCAAGGTGTTTCATGCAGGAATACCCTGCTCTTTTTTTGATTGAGACATTTTTATACATAATAGTTATGAAATTATTGACACTCGAAAGGAGAAAGAAAAAATGAGAATAACAACACAAACAAACTCTGGCTGTCCTGCCAGAGGACCTGTAGTTGATTCACTTAACGCAGGTAATGGAGTAAAAGCCAGAGTAATCATCGGAAAAGAGAAGGTCATGGGACGTTTTCCTGTTTATATAGATAAGGAAGATAAACCGAATCAGATAGCCTTCGTAAAAGAGATAACCGATGATAAGGGCAATGTCATGAGTGAAGCTGAAATAGCCGATCTTGCACAGAGCCCGGACAATTATGTGATAACCCTTAATACCATCGATGGAAATATCATTTCAGGAGAGCTCGTAGAGCAGGAAAGAAAGAAGATATTATCCGGTACTGCATCTATTCCTGAAGAAATCAGGGAATTTATGGATGAAAAAGTGGCTGAAGGGATTATCGACGCAGAGGGAGCGGAAGAAAGAATAAAGGTAATGCTCGAAAACCTCTGTGACACGGCACTTATAAAGAGAGTCGTGAAAAAGTGGCGTAAATATAATAAATCAAGTCACAAATTAAGGGTTCTTTACAAGGATCCTTACCTTGCATCATCCAAGAAAAAAGGAGAGCAAGGAAAAATAGCGGATGGCCTCCGCTACGCAATGGACCGCTATGCCGTTATAGAAGAAGGCGAGAAATCAGTCGGAAAGAATGTCTTTGTTGAGACACTTGCATGGCTGATGAACATGCCTCTCTATCTCATAACATTTTCAAGGCAGATGAGCCCGTCTTCGATCTATGGAGAAAAGAGCACCGATAATTCGGCAGCAGAATATTTCAAGACCGAGATGGCAAAGGCAGCAGCTGAAGCAAGACAGAATCTGACCGAGATTGAGGAGAGTATCACACAGACAAGGCGTTATTACGAAGCTATGTGCGAAAAATCCAAGAATGCGTCATTTACCGAAGACGAATATGCTTTGCTTGTAGATGAATGCGTAAAGTCAGGTGATTTTTCTTCACTCCTTCTGGGAGGAGGAAAGCTCGAAATTGCAAGAAGAAGAGGAGAAACCGAACATCAGAAGATGAGAGAGGCTCTCGATAGTCTGATTGCAAAGAGAGACGAGATGAAGCGTGCCGTAGCGGATCTTGAGCTTAAAGCGGCTCAGGCACAGTCTGTCAACATCATAATAGATCAGTCGGAGCTTTATGACTGGCTTGTTGATGGAGGATTGATGGTATTCAACGAGATGAACATGGCTGAAAGCAACTTTTTTGCCAGCTTCTCAAACCAGCTTCTGGACGGAACGGGATTCCTGTTCATTCCGGGAAGAGGAGAGGTGCCTGTAAATCCTGATTGTGTACTCTGTGGTACTCAGAATGCTGACTACGAAGGCGTAGAACAGCAGAACGAGGCTACGATGAGCCGATTTAACTGTATGGTCTTCGAACAGCCGGAGACTATTAAGGAGCAGTTGAAAGTAGCTGTTGCATCCGAACTGAAGAAGAACGGATACGATGCAGAGATAGACAACAAGCTTCTGGTACAGTGCGAGCAATTCTATAAGCACTGCAGAAGTGCCGTAAAAGCGGGAGATATCAGCAATGCGGTACTGAACATCAGAGGATTTGTCCGTGCCATCACTACGGTAGTGGAGTCAGACGGATATAAGTCCTTAAAGCGTGCTGTACAGGATGCGGTGATCAATACGTGCCCTGTTGACGAACGGGAGTCGCTGTTCGCCACAGCCACTACAATATTTGATATGTAAAAGAGAGCGGCCTTCGGGCCGCTTTTCTTGAAAGGAGAAATGATATGGCAAAAAATCTCTTAAACGCGGAAGAGTCCGAGAAAATAGCAAAAAGACTTCTTCGAAGCGTTAAACTTCAGGCAGAGATAGAGCACAGCACAACAGCTCAGAACTGCCCCGAGATAGGATTCTTTCCTGATGAAGAATTATATCATGTCAGAAATGAGATACATCTCGGATATCTCGGTATTGTAAAAACGTTTGAATGCACTACCGAAGAAGAATTTCAGATGGCCACCACATTCGCTCTTGGTCATGAGATTCAGCACCACCTGTCAACCAATAATAAATCATACGGGTGGGGCATTATGAGAGGCAAGGAATCAGTTCTTGAGTATATTGCCTCCGTTGAGGATCCCGGAAAACGTTTCAGAAACGACAGGGATTATCAGAAGTATGTAGAAGAACTCGCAGACAGAGGAATCTACGTAAACTGGCGCATAGTAGACCAGATATGTGCAGGTATTTTAAATTCATTAGAGGACGGACGTATCGAGATCATTCGTTCAAAGAAATATCCGGGGTTTAAAAAACTAAGGAAATACTTCAGAGCGATGTTCTGGAGACAGGGTGAAGAAAAATTTAGGCCATATAATACGCTGGATGCTGCGGAGAAACTGAGGATACTCGTAAATGAGATACTCATGCTTTCAGTTACACAGCTATTCAGCCCGGGTTTTTTCTTGACCTATTCAGGAACACCTCTTATGGATGAGATCAATTCATACATGCCGTACATAGTCAAGGCTATTACAAGTCCTTCATGCAGAGGAATGGCAGCACAGGGCATAGAGCTATGCAAGGCACTTGCTCCGCTGATGTATGAGGCGTTCAGAATGGCAGCCGGTCAGGTAGCAGCGATGAAAGCTCTCGAAAAGCTTATAGAAGAGATCAGATCCAAAATGATCGAATCTAACGGCGGAAGCGCAGAAATAGGCGGTTCTTCAGAAAGGACAGAGGAAAAGGGCGACGGATCCATGGATTCATTATTCGGTCAGTCCGACCTTGTTATGACGCTTCCTGATGAAGAATACGACAAGCTGGAAAAAGAGGGAAAGATAACAGAAAACGGTGACACGATGGTTAAACGCGAACACCCTAAATCCGATGGCGGTTCGGATGAAAATGCTTCTGAAGACAATGCGTCTGAAGGTTCACCTGAAGGAGCGTCCGAAGGAACATCTGAAAAGAGCAGTAATTCTTCCAACGCCAAGCAGAACAAAAATAGGACATCAAGTAAAGGAAAAGATGTGGAAAACATAACCGGAGACAAGGATGCCGTCGAAGATGCTTATTCAAAAGTAATCGAAGAAGCAAAGATGGCAGCTGAAGAATCCCGTGAAAACGCTGCGGAAATGTGTGAAACGATCAACATGCATGATACACATGAGCGTAAGAGCACGCAGAAAGAGGTACCTGATAAAGACGATCCGTTAAATCCCGAATCTGTCAGAAAGATCGTAGGAGACTGGGGCTTTGTAGAACTTAAAAGAGAATACAGGCTTACAGATAATCTTCCACCTGTTCTGGAAGCCAGAGGCAGGGCGATGTACCGGAAGAACAAAAGGTACTTCAAAAGCCTTTCAACGCCGAACGTAAGTCACCTCGATTCGGGTATAGTAGATCCTTCCCTTATCTACGGACTTGGGATGGGAGATACGGAAATATTCCGAAAGAAGGGCAAAGACAAGAAATTCGATGGCTGTGCTTACATACTGATCGATAATTCCGGTTCCATGAGTGGAAACAAGAGGATAGAAGCATGTAAGGCTGCGGCGATCATAGAAGAGGGATTTAAAGGTCTGATACCTATCAAGATCACGGCATTTGATTCATCTGGAGAAATTATCCATGAGACTGTCAAAGGCTGGGAAGAATCACTCAGAAAGAACTGCTGTTGGAATTTCTGTCTGCATGGCAGAGAAGGCTGCGGTAACGAAGACGGCTACGACATAGAGATAGCAACAAAAGAACTGCTTTCAAGATCAGAATCAAAGAAGATGCTCGTAATCCTTTCGGATGGAGCTCCCGGAGATCCAAGTCATGTTAAGAGAGCGGTACAGGCGGCAAGGAAGAATGGCATAAAAGTATTTTCTATATATTTCGAGGAAGGACGCATAGGATGTGATGCAGGTACTTTTAAGAAAATGTATGAGAAAGACTACGTCATATGCGAACTTGCACAGCTTGATGAAGAGCTTTCAAAACTCTTCAAGAAATTCTCAAGAAGTTAAAAGAATTAAGTCCATCGATACATTGTGTATCCGATGGGCTTTTTCTTTGATTTATGAAGGATATGACAGGAACAGATATGTGACAAAAAAAACATGAAATTAAAAAAGCGTACCCAAAAAAGTACACCAAGTATAGTATGTATATACTTTATGTACTTAAAATAGTACATCCCTCTGACGAAAAGTAAATTGTTAAACGTCTAAAATGTCCGAATAAGAGAAAGAATAGACCGAAAAATGCATGGCAAAATAGTAATCATGGGCACATAAATCCATTTAAAAACCACAGAGTTCAACGATGTGTCCGCATATCATAACCAGATGTAATTAACGAACCTCAAATATGGATAATGGATAGCCAGTGTATCAATATTCCTCTGGATCATAGAAAAGACAAACAGCGTCAATATAAATGACGTAAAACACCTGCTAAATATTAAAACAGATACAAAACTGACGCATAATAAGGAACAAAATACGGAAATAAGTATGAAAATACGTCATATAAACTGACGTAAAAATATATGCAAATATCAGGTAAAACGACAAAACTGACGCTAAATTGCAGGAAACTGATGTATTATTAATATAATAAACGTCAAATAAAGTGACGTATAATACAAAATGACATATATATACAGGATAGAACGTGCGTCAGATTTAAATATCTCTTGAGGCAGAGCGGAAAGATTCCGGAAGAACGAATAACTAACTTCTGCCCAACTTGGGTAAAAGTTGAAACGTCATGTATACTGACGCATTACAAATAAACGGCAGATTGACGCAAAAAAAATAGGATGGTCAATTCAGACCACCCTATTAGGTTCTAATCATGGTATTTTAAATATCATTTGCAAGTTTTTTCTTTTTCATTTATTCCTTTAATTTTGCTTTTCTCTCATACGCATAATAACGATAACTGGATATCCATCTGATCAGGCAGTTGAGTACAGTGCCTATCGAAAGAATACAGAACACGATAAACGGAACAGAGAAAAACACGTCAGACCAATGTTCTATGATATATCCTTTAATATCATGAGACACGTTCATATGGCTGATCACCGAACCTGTCACATATATCAATGCAGAAATTCTGCACAGGTAGATCGGATAAGTAACAAAAGCCGGAAAAGAATAAATATGATGATGATCTATATCGAGAAGATACATGTGATAAACCCTGCATGAACTTATAGGTATGATGAAGGTAATGGCTAACCATACACTATATATAAGTACCGGATGATCAAATATTCCTCCCGGAAACAGATAACGGTTGAGTATAGATATTCCCCAATAACCCCAGATAAAAATATAAGCAGCTGCACGCACAAACATAGCGACAGTAGGAAGGGCATCTTCAAACGGACCGATATCACCATTTGAAAGGGTGTTTACAAAACCAAACAGGAGCGAAGAAAATAAGAGAGCGTATACAAGGTTTTTATCCGGAACAAGATTATAAACAGCAACCGAAAAAATGATGTTGTATATAATAGTAGTAACGTAATCCCATCCGAAATAACTTATTATCGCAAGAACCACAGCAATGATAGTTGAATACTTCGCATTATCTTCAATTAATTCCCCCAATACATACATATAAATCACCTCACTCCAGTATAAAAGAAACATGAGCTCCGAGAATAATATCGGAGCTCATTTAGTAGGGGATAAGTAGAATGACAAACTCATGTTTGACCATGGATATTATTCTGTTATTACATATAGATATTTATATTACGCATTTATTTTTTCACACCACATATCGAACAATATTGGTAATCCTTAACTACAACCTCTTCATCCCACTCATCAGTGTCATATACCGCATCATGATGAATAGAACCGACCTGTACATTACCTGAATGATAACCTGTTCCACAAGCATCAAGATGACTACCACCCGCATCTGTTAATGCACCGCCATATGTAGCAGTCAGGTCTGTACCGCAACCATTACAAAATGAGTGATTTTCATATACAGGCTCATCCCATGGCTCACTGACAAGATACTGCTCGGACTTATGAACCGTCTCAACATGTGTTTGCCATACCCATTCATGGTTACATACCGGTTTAGGCTCCGGTTGAGGTTCAGGTTTTTTAATAAGAGATACGGCATTACGTTTTTCTCTGACACCGTATTTTATATAGTGCAGGTAATATTTTGTATTGTCATTTCCGAAAGTATCTCTTAAATCTTCATAATTTTTCTTGTATATTGCCTGATTGAAATCAGGAGATGCCTGTCTGCCTTCACGCATTCCATAATTGATAAAATGACTGAACAAACGTATTTCATCGTATCCGAAAGCAGCTTTCAGATCTTTATATTTGTCTGCATAATATTTCGCATTAAATACAGGAGCATAATAATCAGCAGAAGCAACTCTGTTTTCTTTATAGCCCCATCTGATATAATGCTCAACATACGAAGCATTGTTATTACCGTATGCGATCTGCAAATCTGAGTAGATGCTTTTATAAACATTTACGCTATAGGTGCTGCTGGCAGCTCTTCCTTCCCTTATTCCATACTTCAGATAATGACTGTTATGAAGTGACCTTTGTCAAGACGTAAATTTTGTGCTCAACAAACTTTTTTCAAGACCGTCACATTTGTTTGTTCTGTCAGCATCTGAAAGGTGCTCTGATTTAACAGTTCCCGGCA
>Ga0256405_10000354_pt1 | contig 153473 bp, 137 predicted proteins | sample RumenRJG_02DNA_FD_189096 | JGI IMG/M metagenome (GOLD analysis project Ga0256405, IMG submission 189096) | Bovine rumen microbial communities from Lethbridge, Alberta, Canada - RJG_02 | ecosystem: Host-associated > Mammals > Digestive system > Stomach > Rumen | place: Canada: Alberta... | reverse complement strand
AAATTCGCTGCATTAAGCAAATCTAATTGAAAAAAATTAAGTGAACTGAGTTGTTGGTTTCTTAGTTCGCCCAAAATTGGTTGTTTTTCGCCGCCGTTTGAGTGGCTGCTTTGGCCGCCGCTAACAGCTGGCCTGGCTGCAAGATTATTGCTTTGCACGGTGATAGTGGTAGTTGGGTATTATTTGTCGTATCGTTGGACAGAACGGTATAGGGAAGCGAAGGAATGGTTGTGGAGCAGATATAAGGGAATGAGGAGAGAAGGGTAAGTGCATGGGGAAGCCCGGCTGACGCCTGGCTGTTGTGTATGGGGGAAACTATAATTTGAACAAATTTTTGGTATTGAAAACTATTCGTGAAATGTCGTATATTCTGATAAAAATCTTTTTTTAACTGGGATTTCATGGTATAATTAAGATGATACAAAACAGTTGTTTGGAATGATGTGGGATACAGTGTTTTAATTTGCTTAGAATAAATAGCAAGCTTGAACAGATGAAAAGGATTACTATCATGAAAATTGACCTTCATTGCCACACTAAAGCTATAAAAAAAGGTGACGGGGCTGGCCGTAATGTAACACCAGAACTGTTTCAAAGCAAGACCGAAAATGCTGATGTGAAGATTGTTGCTATTACTAATCACAATTCTTTTGATATAAAGCAGTATAATGATTTAGTAGAGGTTGTTAGGGGCAAGTGTCTTATCTGGCCAGGCGTGGAGTTAGATGTCCTAGAACCGGGTTCAAAACGTTGGCATTTAATAGTAGTAGTAAACCCAAATGAAGTTGAAGAGTTTTCAACTAGCGTTGCGACATTGTTCAATGGTGCAAATATTGAAGAATGTACACGCAACTTAGATGAAATTTGTGCAGCTTTTAAATCGCTCGATGCTATTTACATTGCCCATTTTCATAAAAAGCCAGTTATGCCAGAAGAAGATGGTATTAAATTAGAAAGTCTCATTGGCGAAAAGTATAGAGTGTTTAAAGAAACATCAAATGAAAAATCTATGAGTGTGTTTGCAAATTTCAGACATAATGTACTTGTAGGAAGTGATGTTAAAGACTGGAACAGCTATGAAGACTGTTCGTTTGCTGAATTAAGGTTGCCGGTAGATAGTTTTGAACAGTTTTGCTTACTTGCACGACGAGATGAGATTGTGGTTCAAACATTATTAAATAAAAAAGATTCCAAGAGACTTTTAGCTCATCCGGCGGCTAATGTATATTTATCTTTACAGATTTTTGCTGATATGAATATTGTTTTTGGGCAGAAGGGTACTGGCAAGACAGAAATTGTTAAAAGCCTATATGAAAGCATGAAACTGACTGGGCTTCATTGTGTGAGATATGTTGCTTCTGACAGGGAAGAAGAATTTAAAACACTTCTTAATAATACAGGGTTTGTGCCTGATCTTGAAAAAATGGGTGTTGATGATTGTAAAGTTGATTTCGAAACTATATCTAATTGGGTAGATGGTAATCCTGTTCCTTTTGAGAATTATCTAAATTGGAAAAATACTGAGGGTAATAATACCAATAAAACGAGAATGAGAATTACGCGCTCTTCCTTTATGACAAAAACTTCCAATGAAAAGGAAGACATCCATATTAAAGACAAAAAGAATATTGATAATTTATTAAAATATAAGAAAAAGATAGATATAAACGAATATTTAAACGAAGAAGACAGTAAGAAATTAGAAGCATTAATTAAAAAATTACAAGAAAATATTTATATAAAACGCTTGGATGATTTAATAGATGAAGAAACGGTAGAGCTTGTTAATTTCAGCATAACTAAAATTAAAGAAATTGCTGATAAAAGTACAAATTCTGTATCAAAACCCTCTTCAACAGGCTTTTTTTCTTATGTTGAAAAAAGGTTAATGCTTTATAAAGCTATCAGAAACATTCTAAAGAGTCTTTCTGCTAACGAGGTTAATGAGCGGGAAAAGATAGGGTGGCTTGATGAGAAAGGTGATATTCTGATAAATACAAGATTTCGGATGCTTTGCACTACTTCTAAAGCAGTTGAGTTTAAAAAACCGATAAAAAAGCTTAAAGAAATTAAAGAAATTGTGGTATATCTCGGAAATCATATTTTTGACAGTGATATTTCTGAGCAAATACAACAGTTTAAGGATTTATGTGAAGAACTTAAAATAACATCAATTCAACCTTTTGTTGGTTGCTCCAAGATTGTTATAAATATGGAAGGTGAAGAGTATACACCATCTAACGGAGAAAAAGGTATGTTGCTTCTGCAACGGGCACTCATGGTTGATGCTGATGCATATTTTCTTGACGAACCTGAACTAGGCATGGGTAACTCTTATATTGACACGACTATACGACCGATGCTTGTTGGTTTATCTAAAAGGCATAAATACGTTGTAGTAGCAACTCATAATGCTAATATTGCAGTAAGAACCTTGCCATATACGTCGATTTATCGGACACATAGTAATGGAGTTTATTCGACCTATGTTGGGAATCCTTTTTCGGATAAACTGGTGAATATTGATAACAAAGAAGATGTTTTAAACTGGGCAAATGAGAGCTTAAAATCGCTTGAGGGCAGTAAGGATGCGTTTTATGAAAGGAAAGATATCTATGAATCAAATCACTCTTAATGTTAAGTTATATTCAGAAAATGAAGATGATGATATTCTTGGTTTTATGTTAGAAGATGGAGAAAGTAAGGTTAATCTTAATTCAGAACGATGTCAGGCAGAGTTAAAAGAGGTTTTTTCAAAATTGATTAAACTTAGCTTAGAAAAAGATGTTAACCTTTCCTTGGTTATAGATGAGGCCTTTAGTCGTAATCTTTATAAAGATGTTTGCAGCGAGTATATCAAGGACCTTCAAAATGAGCTGGATCAAATAAGTGTTAAAATTAGAAAAGAAGTGCCAAAATTATAGTATGGCTGACTTAAAGCTTGATTTGGATCGCATTGACCAGCCGTCTGTAAGCTGGGATGTTGTGTTCTGCAAACATGTGCTGGATTACAAAAGGGCTCTGCGTGAGTCATACCGGATTTTGCAACCGGGTGGCAGGCTGATTTGTTCTTTTCAGATAGATATGCGCTATGAAACCGTGCAGGAAGATGTTTCGCTTGTGGGCGTGGATACGCCGGAGGCCGATCAAGAACGGATCCTCTTATACGATTCGCTGCGATTGAGCAGCCAGGCTGTTTGTGATGATATTGCAGAGAAGCTGGACGGCTTGATTGAGAGTGCGGAGAAGGATAAAGGTTAGTTTTGCAATTAATTTGGCTGGAATTGTTTAATTAATGTATTTTGCAAGAATTTTCATTTTGGAAAGGGTGTTTTTTGTAAGGTAATGAAGATGTGACAGCAAGAATAACAATTTTTAAGGTGGCTGTTGCTGCCGGGAAAGGAGTAATCTATATGGCGGTTAAGAAAATGAGTGAACAATATCGTTTAACTCCTACTATGATAAAAAACATAGTAACACAGAAAAAGCCTGGTAATTACCGGCTTGGAAAACTTGTGAATGGACAATCTCGTATAAAATATGTCGGGCGATCAGATACGGATGTTGCCTTTCGGCTTCTGACGCACATAAGCGAAGGCTATAGCTGGTTTAAATTCTGCTATGCTGATTCCGCAGAAGAAGCTTTTGAAAGAGAATGCCATGAATATCATGCTAATGGCGGCCCTGAAGGCAAGTTAGATAATGTGCGTCATCCTGACAGACCAAAGGGTAGTAATTACAAATGTCCACGTTGCAAAATTTTTGATTAATGTGGACGGCTAAAATATGCTTGGGGCGTGAGTTGTGCTGTTTGTTTTGGCAAAAAGGTGTTGTATAATGACTCAACCAATCAAATTTAATGATTTTTATTTCCTGGGATTCAATGCATTGTCGAAAGAAGTGCAAGTAGATTTTTTACCCTATTTCAAATATTTGTTAGATACAGACTTTGCTGAATTGGAAGACATGTTAAAGCAAAGGCTGGAAATCAAAAGGCTTAATAAGTTAACGGATGATGATATAATCGCTGGCGCTATAGCTGATACGCTACAGGATGCTAAAAAGAAGAGAAAAAATAAAAATTATTATATGTGTAATATGGTATGTTTGATGAAAACAATTCGGCGTATTTTTGATTCCCAATTGTACAGTTTAATATCTGGGAATAACGTACCGCCGCTTGCAATTCATAATTACCGTTATGTTTTATGGGCATTGCTAACAGATGCAGAGCAGTTAGGAAATCTTTATGAAAATGAGATGAAGGGTGATTACACCTACCGATGCAATATTGGTGGAAAGCGTGTGCATTATATGGCAGTTCATCAATTGCTACGGCAGTCTTTGTTTGGACAGGAGTCTGCCCACTCGTTTGCTGATATGGAAACATCTTCCGCCATACTGCTTATCAGACAATTGATTGAGATTCGAATACGGCGCGCTTTTGGTGCAGTAGCCTACCTAGATGCCAATGATACTGTTCAGCCATTGGATTTGTCAAGGGTATTTGATGCAATCAGAAAGCACAAGACCCAAATTCAGTTTCCTGTAAAACTGGAGAATATTGAAAGGATTTATAAATGGGCAAACTTGTATACACATTCCGGTCAGTGTGAATTCGCTTGGCTACCGTATTATGTGGAATGGTTCCTGCGTCCGCTAACATTTGGCGAGAAACGTGGTGATAGATGGGATGTTAGGAATGGCATAGTGGTTGAAAAGGGTGTAATTGAAGAGATTCAGAGTGATTTACTGGTAGATAAAAATGGAACAACCGTAAAGCCTGTGCCTGTAAAGGATACTGATATTAAAATTGAAGCTACGACAGAAGTGGTAACTGAAACTGGAAAAAGTGTTGCTTCAGTATCCAAAAAAGAAAATGAAAGTGGTAAGATTAATTACAGGCTTTTGCCCTGCCGGATAGAGGCTGAGGAAGAATAGGTTTGGGCGTATTTGGGAGAAAACACGAGGGAATGGGTGTGGTTTTTGTATCGTTTGGGTGGCTACCAGTCCGGAGTTGTTAGAACTGAACAGACAAAAAGCACTTTTTAGATTTTGATAATAAAAGATGTAACAATCATTTTTAACGTGAGCGCTTTTGTTATTTTTATAAAAACGGTTCATTGTAAAATGAAGTTGCACAGTAAAAACTGAAAATAAAAATCCATGTTGGTATCTTTCTGTTAAAATTTAGTTACCACACAAAACAAAACAGGAGGATAGATCAACATGGATCAACCTAAAGATACCACATTTCACCAAAAAGGGAAACATTTTTCTAAAACAGATCGGCGAGAACTCCAAGGAATTCTGCGGACCGCCAGGCTCCTGAATCAGTCTTTCTCCCTTCGTAAGCTGGCTAAGATCATGAACTGTGCGCCGAACACTGCAGTATGCGAAGCGTCTTGAACTGGAAGAACCAGTTTTAGAGGCTTTTTGGGCATGGCTTGATTCACTGCACGTATTGCCGAAATCCAAACTGGGTGAAGCGGTAACCTATGCGATAAATCAAAAACCGTATCTGGAAACCTATTTGCTGGATGGACGTTGCGAAATCTCTAATAACCATGTTGAAAATGCAATCCGTCCATTTACAGTAGGTCGCCGCAACTGGCTGTTTGCAGATACGCCGAAAGGAGCCAAAGCCAGTGCCGCCATCTACAGTCTTGTGGAAAGTGCGAAAGCCAACGGGTTGGATGTTTATAAGTATTTTAATTACATCCTTACCCTGATGCCAGGAATGGATTGGCATAAACATCCTGGGCTGTTAGAAAAACTGCTTCCTTGGAGCGATAAAGCTAAATTGTATTGTACCGACAAAACTCGAAACTGAAGATACGAATTATCGACCGGCTGACCGCCGGTCTTTTTTTACGCGTCAAGGCAGTATGTTATTGGGCGCTTACACTCGAGGCCATTACTGATCACAATCTCTTTCATTAATCATCCTTCACTGAGTTGTTGGCACATACAGTGTAAAGGATTTGAAAGAAAAATGTAATGGCTTTTTTATTTCGGCAAAAATTGGTCAATGTATTCAGGCTATTGGTTATTTTCGCCGGCGTTTTAGTGATTAAAAATTCCCGGTGCTAATACCGTTATCTAATCCATATGGGCCGTATCAGCGTCACAATAGTGTAAGTTTTGAGTCTTAAATTATTTTTATTTACTTCTTTTCTTTTTTTAAAATGTGTGCTATAATAATAACGAACTAACGTTCTTAAAATGTTTATGCTCAAGCGCAAACTTAAGCGGAAAATCTATGTAAAACGCGGAATCCAATTTGAAAGAAGTAAAATTCATGTAAACCAAATGATTTAAGCAGGAATTTTAGGAAAAAGTATCGAATTTTAAATAAAACTGTTGGTAGTTTTTTGGCAGATAACGGTTTTTGTACATTAGAATTCAATTAATACATATTTTTTCAAAGGGAGGTTCTGTGATGGCTTTAACAGAAAAATTAATGCATTTTGCTAACTTCAACATTACTTTTGGCAAAAATGAAGAACCGATGTTGAAGCACTTTTTAGATATAATTTATCCTGCATTCGTTTCTGGTTACAGAAGAGGTGGTTCAGAAGCAAGGACTCGTTTTTATATGACAGGTGTAGAAATAAAGGAATTTGTTGGGGAGTATGTATTGGTTGGGAATTTTATAAAGGACACTCAGTATGATGTATATACAACTTTTCAAAATGGGAAATTAATGTCAGCTCGTTCAAGTGTACCTACAGCGCCATATTCCCGCTTTATTATTTTTCTCAAGAATCATAGAATGATTCTTGTAAGAAATGAGAGCCAGAGTCCAGATATTAGAAGCTTTCAGGCAATGGTACGTAGTATGATTAACCAATATACGATGAATGAAAACCGAAACAGAAAAATTAAAGATAAATTACCGCATGCATTAGTCAATATTGTAGACATACCACTACTAAAAGACATAAAAACCGTTTTAAAAGATGTAAAAAAGATAAAAAGCTTTCAATTACGTTTTTTCCCACTTAATAATGACATAAGTCCACTTCCGCTTTTTACAGATGTTTTAAGTGGTATGAAATCTGTAGGCAGTAAACGTGCACATGTAAATTTTAAGTCACCAGGCTCAAAAGAGGGCGTTGGTGATTTAATAAATAAATCAGCCGGTCTTGCTGCAACATCTCTTGAAGTGGTTAATGATAATGGGAATATCACAAGAATCAGAGAAGATCAGTTTACATCTACTACTAAAGTCCTTTTTGGTGGCGATATCAAATCTGAAGATGATGGTTACTTTATTGAGAAAGCCAAGCAAGAAAGTGTGATTTCTACTACAAGCAATGAAAATACTAGACTATATGAACGTGTTATTGATGGGATTAGACGTTTGATAGACTGATTGTTATAATTAGTGATGGTTGTGGGATTAATGGATAAGAATTATTCTAAAACAATTGAAGAAATTATTGAAAACCGTCCTGCTCGAGTATTTATAAAAACGGCACTCAAAGATATTTTTATAATAAGCAGCAGATGGGATTTTTTAACTTTATTATTAATATGTTTGGTAAGCGGTATTGTTTCATACAAAGTTGCTTTTGCACGCGAAACGGTTGAGTTTATGTTAAAAATGTGTGGACATCTGCTTGAAATCCAATTAGCACTATTTTCTTGTATCTTTGCTGTGTATTCAATTTTGCTGGCATTTCTTAGTGACGAATATATGAAAAGGTTGGCTAAAATTTCAGCAAATGGTAAAGTTAGCTCCTTAACGCAATATACAACATATTATGAGTCGATTTTGTTTTTATATTTTATCAACATTTCGGTAACAGCATTATTATTGTTTGCTTGTCTTCTCTCGTCAGATGTTAGTTTGACCTCTAATTTGGAGAAGGATAATGCTATAGCATTTATTGGTTTGTTTATATATTTTTCATTTAGTTTTCGTGTATTTTATGAGATAAAAAGCACAATTTATAATACTGTTATTCTTTTTAGATATAGTATAGCATATCGATTTTTAGCTTTTGCAAAAGAAGATGAGGAAAACGAAAAATCATCGCAGAAGAAGGTTGACGAGGTAAAGGATTAATGCTGATCAATCATCTGATTTTACATGTTTTAGATTTTGTTTCTGGCATTTGTGTGTTCTCACAAAATGAACACCCGCTGGATAATCCTATCGTAAATGATTTTATAATCAAACATATTAGACGTGCTAAATCGGATTTTAAAGCTAATACCGGTGTATTTAGAAACAGTAGCCCGATTATGCCATTAATTGGAAGAAGTGAGGTAACATCTGAAAGTTTTGTTATTATCTCTAGTAAAATTGCAGATTTAGTTTACAAAGGTTTAATTAATTCGGATAATCCAGGAATAATAGATCTTATCGTTGTTGACTTGTCGTTGGATAATGAATCGTTTTTGGCGGTTTTAATGGTGGATAGTAAAACAGCTTTTACTCATCAGGTGGTTAATGCCAATGGCGTTGTTAATAGTTTTATTATCCAGCATCATTCAATACTACCTAGTGTGACTCAGAAAATTGAATCTTATGCTGTTATCAATAAGCAAACACAGGAAATAGTTTTTTCTGATAAAAGAAGATACATTGATGGAAAAGATGTTTTTGTGTTAAGGGACTATGTTTTGCAATGTTCGGCTGCTGCATCTGGTAAAGATATAATTAAATCCGTTAGCAATATAGTAACAAAAGTTGCGGAAGCGCATGGGCAAAATAGTGCCGTTGCTCTTTCCAAAGCAAAAAATTTTATTCTTGAAAATGCAGAAGTTACTGATATCTTGATGCCAGTGGATATCGGTAAAGAAGTTTTTGCTGATTCTGAGGAACAACAACACGATTACAATGAATTAGCGCAGGAAGCTCATTTGCCAAAGAAAATTAAACTGGAGCAGAAAAATGCAGTTCGTACAGGTAAAAATCATAAAATTAAAACTGATACAGGAATAGAGCTGACAATTCCTACAGCATATTTCGATAATCACCGGTTTGTTGAATTTATCAATAATCCGGATGGAACGATTTCTATTGAGTTGAAAAACATAGGGAGAATAATTAATAAATAGGGATGTATATTTATAGACAACTTTGAATTTATCGTTTTGAAAACATTGTAAGATATTTTAAATAATGTTATAATAATATGATAAAGCACAACTACTATTTTGGCTTTCCGTAATAATTCTGGTGGAAGTTTGTGGTGCTTATTGAATGCAATATCGTCCCTAATAATGATAAAGAGTATTCGAAAAGGAAGAGCGTGGTATGGCACTTGACCCAAGAGCATATATAGATGCTTCCAACGTTTATGAAAGCTCTCTGGAACCAGCATATAAAAAAGAAAACGGAGTTTTTTATACGGATTTATCACTTGCAGAAAAAATGTTGCTTGAGTTAAAAGTTGATAAATCTTCTGTTGTTTTGGATCCTTGTTGTGGTACAGGTGTTTTTATTTATGCAGCTAAAATACATGGATTTATTCATTTATATGGCATTGATAAAGACGAGAGTGCGATATCATTTTGTAAGAATAATATTCAGTCTGCGCATTTTGTTTCTACTGATTCTATCGCTCAAGAAGTTGATACAATCCTTGCAAGTATCAATCTTTCGAAAAAACCGGACGTTATTATTGGAAATCCTCCCTATGTCCCACTAACCACTGAAATTACAATAGATGCTAATTATTTGTTTAAGCGCCGGGTTTCTGATTTCGGGAACAATCTTTTTGTTGCTGCACTTATGCGTGCACTTGAATTAGTTAAAGTTGGTGGAATAATATCTTATATCGTGCCCAAAAACTTTTTACATGTTCAGGCATATAGTTTGTTCAGACGGGAATTGCTTGAAGATAAGACTATTGTCTCTATTGTTGACCTTGGCTCGTATTTTAAAAATGTCCGCGGAGAACAAGTTGTTCTAACAATTAAAAATTCAAAAGCGGAAAAAAATCATAAAATTAAAATGAAAAAGTTTTCGAGTAACAGATTTGTCTTGATGACTTCTATACCTCAGACTTTTTTCAAGAATGAGATGCTAATTTTTAATTGCCGTGAAGATTATTCAATTTACAAAAAATTATCTACGTCATATCAAACTTTGAATGATTTGTGCAAAAAAGGTTATGTAGGACGTGGTAAATCTACATCTTACAATGCAGTATCCGGAAAAGATATACGGAAATTTGGTTATAAAAACCGAGAACTTCCGACTGAAGGAAATACTTTATTTATTCAGAATATTTATAGCGCTGAAGCGGGCATTATAGCAACATTTGGTGGTAAGTTAGAAGCTTCCCAAACAATTACCGTTTTTACTGATAGTGATTCAAAAATGTGTCGTTATATATTAGGAATTTTACATTCAAGGCTTTGTAACTTGTTTTTGTACAAATATTGTTATAATTATTCAAAACTTACAATGCACACGGATGCTAAATATTTAAAGAAAATACCTTTGCCTAGTAGAAGGCTTCAGGATCAGTATTTTGAACAAGTCTTAATATTGGTAAAAGAGTTAGAAACGGGTGATTATATGGAACAGACTTGGTTTAATAGTTTAGAAAAACTCAATCAAGTTGTTTATGCTGCCTATAACATAACAAAGAAAGAATCAGATTATATCGATGCCGAAATGAAGAGAATTCAATCGAAAAGGTGGATTGCTCATGGGCAATTCTAAGAAATGTAATAGCTTATCTGGGAAAGAATGGCTTCAAAATTCTTTCAGTATTTGGCGGGATATTTCAAAAACAAAAGAGGAAAAGGCTTTAAAACACCCGGCAACTTATCCTGTTGCGCTTTGCGAAAAAATATTACGCTCTTTTTCAGTTCCTAACAGTTGCGTATTAGATCCTTTTAATGGTGTGGGTTCAACGACTGTTGCAGCAAAACTATTAGATTATGAAGCTGTAGGCATTGATTTATCTGAAGATTTTTGTAAAATTGCCAATAGTCGGATTGGTAATGATGAAAAGATAAAGATAATTAATGGTGATAGCTTTGAGGTCCTCAAACTGTTTCCAGATAACTATTTTGATATTTGCGTAACATCTCCACCTTATTGGGATATCTTAAATATGAAAAGAAGTGTAGATCAAAAACGTATAGTTAATTATTCTAATAAACAAAACGACATTGGTAATATTTCTGATTATGATGGATTTATACATACTCTTACAAGATTATTTTCTTCTGTATACCGGGTACTGAAAAGCGGGTCATATTGCATTGTAAATGTAATGGATATTAGAAAGAAAAGTTGTTTTTATCCGTTACACAGTGATTTGGCAGCAGCTCTTCAAAGTATTGGTTTTATTTATGATGATTTGATTATTTGGGATAGGCAAAATGATTACAATAATATGAAACCGCTAGGTTATCCCTATAAATTTCGGATAAATAAAGTCCATGAATATATTTTGATTTTTATTAAGGAGTGAATCATATGGCATTATTAAGTGGTAAGGCATTAGATTTAAATGTTTCCCAAAGTGATTTTTGTTTAATACTGGGTTATCTTGCTTCTCCAGGTCGTGTTGGTTTAATTGAGGCCCAAATTCCAGAAGAGAAAGCGTTTGTGTTTGAAAGAGAGTTTCCTAATGCGCCTTATTTTCCTATAACACAGGGTGAAACTACTGGTGGAAATGTTATGAAGCAAGGATGCCAGTTGCGTATTTATTTTAATAACGTTAATAACTGTCCCGATGTTTTAAGACCTTATCTTGGAGCAGGTACTGGTACGTATGTTAATAGAATTAACAAAAGCAAATTTGTCGAAAAAATTGTTCGCGATTATGGGTTTTCATTTGGTGAATATCAAGATGTTTCTGTTATTAGGAAAGCGGTATTAAAACATTTTCCAAATTTAATTGATAGTTTTGAGACAGGTTATGAGTTGTAAACGGAGGTGAAAATTATGCATAATCAGGTTGCGCGATTTTTGGCAGAAATTCATTCTCATGGGAAGTCGTTTCTTATTGAAGCTGAAGGAAGAGTAGATGATATTGACAGTTTTATTGCTGGGTATAATTGTTCCCATAGCGAGCAAATAGGGATGAATAGTTACGGAATTAGAGTCCTTAAAGATGATGCAAACAAGTGGGGTCTTGAGTTGCGTTTATATGTCCCGGAAACCCCGCCGGAATCCTTAATAAAAATTTTTACAAGAAATACTGTTTATCGACCCGAATATACATATAGATTAAATGATAATGCTATTATCAGGGCTTTGTTAGGTATGGGTTTTGAAATTGGACTTAATTAGCATTTTTTGACAATTAATAAATAATTTGCCCAGGCGACTTTCAGCAACTGTGGAAGTATTAATTAGAAATAGGAGTCAAATATTTAAGCTGTTAATCCTGTTTTATAAAAGTTGTTCTTTAAGATTTTGGAAGTTTAGATATTAAATGTAAATTAAGTAATGAGGCTGGTGAATAGCTATGAATAAAAAGGAAACAACGAAAACAAGAAAGTTAAGAGATTACAGTAAACCAATTGTTCTTAATCTTAGAGGTGAAAAAGGTTTAAATACTTATATTAAAATTGCAACCTCACGCAGGGTTAAGTATAATGCAAAAGCTGCAGCAAAGCGAGCTGCTGAGAATCTTAAGAAACAGGGCTTGATTGTATGCGTATGAGTATGAGTACTGAAAGTTCATTTATTTGCGTTCCTCTTGAGGATGATATAAAGCACAAAGAGCAAATCTTGGAATTTACTATTGATCGTGAAGCGGGATATTCGCAATCTAAAAATTCGATTATTGGATTAGAAGCTTATCTGAAGAGGTGTGCTTGGGACGAAGACAGTAACCATGAAGTCAAAATATATTTAATCAAGGATATAAACAATGGCAGCATAGCTGCCTATTTTGGCCTTAAGGCAGGTATGGTTGCAAGTTCGGGCAGTGAATCATTATCCCCGGAGCAGAAAGCAATTATATTGAAATCTTTTAAGAGAGAGCATCTTTTTCCGGAAGTTTTACCTGGTATTGAAATCAGTCACTTTGCAGTAAATGATGACTACCGTAGAAGAGTCAGTAAAGATAGCAGTAAATTAATTAAGGGCTTGGCTGCTTATTTTTATCCTGCTTTTATTTATCCGATTATTGAAGATGTTGCAAATAAAATAGGTGTTACATTGATTTATTTGTATGCAGCGGGTGATCATAAATTGGTTTCTTATTACAAAAAGGTTTTTGGATTTGAAGCTCTGCAAGAGAAAGACTTTTATATACCATTGGAGCCACGTTATGATGATGGGTGTACATTCATGTATAGACTGTTGCCTTAAATTTCAGGTATGCAAATAATCCTGTGGTTGACCCTCTTGCGACATTGTGGAAATAGGTGAATATGATTATCCTCTCGTGTGCTTTCTTGACACAAGCTACGCGCTTGTGTTATGCTGTAAAAAACTTAATTGACACAAAAAAATAAGGGTATGTAAATAATCCTGTGGTTGACCCTCTTACGGCATTGTGGTCGGACCTATAACCAGTCTGTGGTCAGCCTATAAATTATCCTGTGGTCGGGCTATAAATTATTGTGGTTTGGCTATCAATAATCCTGTGTTTTCAGAGGTAAAAAGCGAAATTTCGCTTTTTGCCTCTTTTCCATTCATTCCCTAAAACTTGTATGTGTCGTGTTTATTATTTTATTCTTTACATGTTAGGGTGAATGTGATAAAATAAATACGAACAAAAGTTCTAATATGATATTAATAATGCTTGAAAAGGAGACAGATAATGTCTGATATAGAAAATATGCAATTATTTGAGAACCAGCCAGTTCGTACAGCCTGGAACGAAGAGGAAGAAGAATGGTACTTTTCTGTTGTAGACGTTATAGGTATACTGACTGAAAGCTCAAATCCGCAAATTTATTGGCGTGTTATGAAAAAGCGACTTAAAGATGAAGGAAATGAAACCGTTACAAATTGTAACGGTTTGAAACTGAAAGCTGCCGACGGCAAGCGTCGTTTAACTGACGTTGCCAACACGGCACAACTTCTCCGTATCATTCAGTCTATTCCTTCTAAAAAGGCGGAGCCTTTTAAGTTGTGGCTTGCACAGGTCGGCAGAGAGAGAATTGAAGAAACTCTGGATCCGGAACTGATAGCGGAGCGTCTGGTTGCAACATATGAGCGGAAAGGCTATACCCGTGAGTGGATCAATCAGCGTCTGCAGGCAATCAGTGCCCGTAAGGAACTGACGGATGAATGGAAAGACAGGGGCGTGAGGCAAGGAAAGGAATATGCCATTCTGACAGATGAACTGACTAGAGCATGGTCTGGAATGAGCACCCGCCAGTATAAAAATCTGAAAGGGTTAAAAAAGGAAAGTTTGCGGGACAATATGAGCACAACAGAGCTCACGTTGAATCAGCTTGCCGAAGTGGCGACCCGTGAGTTATCGCGGCAGGAAAAGCCGGAAGGTTTTGAAAATAATCAGGATATTGCTCGGCGCGGTGGTTCAGTAGCCGGAAATGCCCGCCGGGATTTGGAATTGCAGCTTGGCCGTTCGGTTATAACAAGTAAAAATGCCGCGCAGTTGAACCACGTTGTCACACAGATGATTGAAGCAAGTGTAAATGCTGCGGATGATGGCGAGGAGTGAAGGAAACTATGGAAGTTGTGTACTTTTTGGATAAAGTGTGATATAATACTTTGTACATTATTATTGTGATTGTTTTTTCTGCCCTTTGGCAAATTCAGTAATGTGGTGAATCGTATGAACAAATCGTTATGTATGGTTATGACGGCGCTGATCCTTGGCATGGTTTCCTGTCCGCAGGTGTTGGCGGCTCAGGATGACGGAACGCTGTCGTCCCGGGTGAGAAAAGCGGATGCTGCGGATGTGAATGTGGACAGCAGCCGTGTACGCAGTGTGCAGTCCGGAAACAGCGGGGATGCTTACAGAAGTCGTGTGCGGAAGGCACGGACGGAAGAGGCGCCGGCTGTGGCGGAAGAGGCGCGGGTGAAGCCGGTAACAGGCAACCTGCCGGAACGCACGGTGGAAAGCGGTTCCGCATCGGGGAATACGGTTTCCTACAGTACGCCTGCTGTGCAGCAGTCTGCGGATACTGAGGGTCCGGCGTTACTTTCAGCGCCCCCGGAAAAGATCAAGACGGTGAAATATCCCAACAGCAAACTGCCCATAAGCACTAATATGCCCGTTGGCAGCGTGTATTATGATTATATTGAAAAGCTGGAAGGCATGGGCCTTATCCAATCCATGCTGTACGGCGCCCGGCCCTATTCCCGTATGGATATGGCCCGCTGGACGCTGGAGGCCAAAGAAGGCCTGAAGAAGGATCCTGCTGTGGCGGATTTTGTGGTGAATATGGTGACCCGCCTGGAAAAGGCGCTGGCGCCGGAGATTGCCCAGATCCAGGCTTTCAATGCCGGGGAAAAGCCGGGAACCCAGTTCAAGGTGCAGAGCACGAAGCTGGAACTGGCAGGGGCGGATCTGCACAGCAACGAAGGCTATCCGTATCGGGATTTGAAGAATACCCGGTGGCAGTCCTTCAGTGCAAATCGAAACGGTCACCGGTATCAGCACGGGTTCAATGCGAATGCGTCCGTTTACATGGACGGTAATCTGGGCCGGGACATGGCCCTTTCCGCCACGGTCCGGGCTGCCTGGGATAACAAGGATCACGGCACGGCTTCATTGGACGAAGGCTATCTTTCCACCCGCATGGGCATCTGGAATTTTGATATCGGCAAGCAGGCCATTTCCTGGGGCCAGGGTGTGAATGGCGGCCTGCTGTTCAGCAATAATGCCCGTCCCCGTACCATGCTGAAGATCAGCAACGAATTGCAGCCCAAGAGTAAGGGCTTCCTGGGCTTTTTGGGACAGACTAAGCTGACCGTCTTTGCGTCCCGACTGGATGGGGAAAATCGGATTGAAAACGGAGTTCATGACTATGAGCATCCCTGGCTGCTGGGCTTCCGGGGCGATTTGGTCTGGAAGAACGTTACCCTGGGGCTGGCCCGGGGTTCTATGCTGAGTGGCAAGGGCAATGCGTTCCACTTCAGTGATATGCGCAATTGGCTAATCGGCAAGAACGCTTATCATGATGATAAGTGGAATGACATAGCCGGCGTGGACTTCCGCTGGCGTATGCCGGGCCTGCAGATTTACGGAGAAATTTACGGTGAAGATGCGGCCGGTGTTTTCCCGAGTGCCAATTCGTACCTCGGCGGCATCTATATTCCGCGGCTCAGCTACGACGGTTCCTGGGACATGCGGTTGGAGGCTCTTCATACCGGGCGGGCGTTGTATGGTCATGGTACATATAGGGCCGGCTGGACCTATCACAATGATGTGATGGGCGATGCGTATTCGGGACCGAAGGCAAACCGGTTCTACGGGAACATTAATTATTATGCCAGCGCTACCGATAAAATTGGTTTCCACGGCAGCTTCTGGAAGTGGGCACAGGCAGATGATACCAAACGCAACGTGAAGAATGCCTGGCTGACTTACGACAAGCTGCTGGGGAACAACGACACCCTGAACTTTATGGTGGGTCTGTCGGATATCTCTGGGGGCGGCAAGTACGGCATTAGCGCCAAGGACAAGATTGTGCGCGTGATGTGGGAACATCAGTATTAATGATAAAAGAGTAGTCGGAACGGTTCCGGCTACTCTTCTTTTCCTTTACAAAGAATTGGTTTAATTGATAGGTTGAAAGGAACGCCATGGACCTCACCACATTCATGAAACATTTACATACCTACCGTGCTCCCCGGGTATTCAACCCCTGGCGGGACTATGAACCGGGGCTGGATATCGGGCCGTCGGCGCCGGAGATCCGTTATCTTAATTTGCAGCGTTATCTGGAACTGCGGCTAAACGCGCATTACCTGTTTATTGCGGAAGGTTTGGGCTATCAGGGAGGGCGTTTTTCCGGCATGGCCATGACCAGCGAGCGCATCCTGCTGGGGCATCACCCGGAAGTGCGGCCCGAAGAAGTGCTGGGTGAATGGAACTATCAGCGCACCAGCAATCCGGATTCCCCTTTGCTGAAAGGAACGCAGAAAACAATGGGCTTTAACGAACCCACGGCTACCGTCATGTGGGGCAGTCTGCACCGTCATCATCTGGGAACCTTTGACGCCGTGCTGTGGAATATTTTTCCCTTTCACCCCCATAAAGAAGAGGGGCTGTTAACCAATCGTACCCCGGACGGCAACGAATTAAATGTGGGAATTGTGTACGCCAAACAGCTGCTGGAACTTTTGCCCAACGCGCAGGTGGTAGCCATCGGACAGAAATCCGCCGGTACCTTGCAGAAGTTCGGCGTGCCCTGCCGCTGCGTGCCGCACCCTTCCATGGGCGGGGCGAACCGGTTTAAGGCGGCCATAGCGGAGCTGTTTGGAAAGTAAATGCTTTTCAAGGCCTGCGGGGAGCTTTTGAATAAGCGGAGCGTGCCCCCGCAGGGCGCGAGGAATAGTTTATTATGTTGAGCGACGACGGCATCCCGGAAGGGTTCCCAGTTTGACGATACCGAGCAACGCGAACAGAGTGAGCGTGCGCAGTGAGGAAGTGGGAGGCGGGATGCCCTCCGTCGCGATTCCGAAGCGTTAGCGGAGCGCTATGAAAAAGCTCCCCGCAGGCCAATTGAAGTACAGGAGTTTTTATGTCAGACCAAAAAACTGAAAGTGGTACAGAAGTGAATAAAGTCACCCAGTCCGCTCCCCTTCCGGACCTGCCGCCCATGACCAAAAATCAGGTGATGGACCTGGCCATGGACATGGGCAAGATATTGCTGAAAAGCGGCGCCGAAACCAGCCGGGTCGAAGATACCATGATGCGCTTCTGCCGCAGCTACGGATACTACGACCTGAATGTGTTCTGCACGCCTACCATAATCATTTTAGGCGACGAAAGCCCCCGGGGCAAAAGCCGTGTCTTTCGCGTGCGCTGGCGTTCTACGGATCTGGGGCTGATTATGGATGTGAATCAGCTTTCCTATAATTTCCGTTGTTGGAAGATGGGGTATGTGGAAGCCAAACGCTGGCTTCAGGACAGGCTGTCCAAATCGCATCCCTACGGAAACAGGGTGGTCTGCGTGGCTTCCGGGCTGGGCAGCGCCTGCTTTGCCATGCTGCTGGGTTCCGCCAGCATCTATAATTTTGTGGCAGCGTTTCTGACCGGCTTCATCGCCATGACCCTGCTGAAGATGGTGAACAACTTTCATCCCACGCCTTTCTGGGAAAACTTTCTGGCCGGCTTTGCCATCGGCATCGTAGCCCAGACCTGTTGTCTGAGTCCCTACTGTACCATGGAAAACATCATTGTCGGCGCCCTGATGCCCTTTCTGCCGGGGCTGGCTTTTACCAACGGTGTGCGCGACTATATGGCGGGTGACCTGTTAAGCGGCAACAGCCGTATCGCGGAAGCCGCTCTCTTTGCCCTCTCCATCGCCATTGGACTGGTATTTGCGCTGAAGGCCTGGACCTGGGGAGGCTTGCCATGATGATGCACTATCTGCAGGCTTTTGTCTTTGCGTTTTTTGCTACGGTGGCCTTCGGGGTTCTGTTCCAGGGACCGAAGCGGATTTTGTGGCGCAGCGGGCTTATCGGCGGCCTGGGCTGGCTGGCCTTTATCGGTATGAAAGAACTCTTTTCCGTACATTCCTTCTCCGCCAACTTTCTGGCCACGGTGCTGATCGCCCTGTTCAGTGAAATCTTTGCCCGCATCTGGAAGGAACCCGTAACAGTCTTTGAGATTCCCGCCATCATACCGCTGGTGCCCGGGTTGGGCATGTACAAAGGCATGAATTATATTTTGCAGGACTATGTAAGCTACGGCAGCGAAGTGTTGCTGGGCGCTGCCGTGGACTCCTGCGCCATCGCCCTGGGGATCATGATGGTGTCCGGCATCTTCCGTGCCCTGAAGACCGGCAGCGATATGGCCCTCCAGCGTCAGCAGGATTTGTTGGGCACAGCTGTGTCAAAGGATTTGTACGTTAGTGATCCGGATGAAGAGGAATGAATATAATTAATAGTTCCGAAAAAGACAGAAGCAAACCATAGGAACCGATTGCGATATTTTATGAGATGAAATGAGCCGTAGTGGCGAGACTGTCTGAGGGCGAAGCCCGAGTTTCGAAGCCACAGGCTCATGAATCCATAAAATAGCAATCGGTTCCGTGTTTGCTTCTGTCTTTTTCGGAACTATTTTATAACGATTCTCCCCCACAAGAAAATCTATGCAAAGATACGACTTTTATGTTATAATATCTTAAGTTAGGTTTTTACACTGGCTTACTGGTGGTGCTGGTCCGGCTGCCAGTATGGAGAAAAGGAGGAGTTTTTATAAAATGAAAAAAATTCTTGTTCTGTTGTTCTGTTCGTTAGTACTTGTGCTGACTGCCTGCGGCGGTCCGGAAAAAAAGACGGAAAAACCTGCGGAGCCTCAGAAGAAGGCGGAACCCGCAAAAACCGCAGACGGGAAACAGATTCTGAATCTGTTTAGCTGGGCTGATAATTTTGACCCCGAGGTTCTTGCAGATTTTGAAAAGAAATATAACTGCAAGATTAATTATGACGTATTCGCCAACAATGAAGAACTCCTGGCCAAGATTCAGGCCGGCGGCGCACGTTACGACGTAATCCAGCCCAGTGATTATATGGTCACTACCATGCTGAAGCTCAAGCTGCTGGAAGAAATGGACCTGAGCAAGATGCCCAATACCAAGCATTTGATCAAAGATCTGCAGGCGCCGGCTTACGACCCCACCGGAAACCATTCTGTAGTGTATTCCTGGGGCATCACCGGCATTGCTTATAATAAAAAGTTTGTTAAAACGCCTCCCACGTCCTGGAGAGACCTGTGGAACCCGGCTTACAAGGGCCGCGTGGTTCTGCTGAACGACGTACGGGAAGTTATCAGCTTTGCCATGAAGATGAACGGGTATCCGTTAAACAGTGTTGACAAGAACCATCTGGCGGTCTGCATGAAAGACCTGAAGGCGCTGGCTCCCAACATTCTGGCTTACGACACGGATACCATCAAGCAGAAGTTTATTGCGGAAGAAGCCTGGATCGGCACCATGTGGAGCGGCGACGCTTACTTCAGCAATAAGGAAAATTCCAATATCGGATTTGTTGTTCCTAAGGAAGGCACCGGCATCTGGGCCGACTGTTTCGCCATTCCCAAAGGCGCCAAAAACAAAGAACTGGCCCAGCAGTTCATCAATTACCTGTATGAGCCAAAAGTCAGTGCCAAGAATTACGAGTATATTGGCTACAACGACCCCAACCTTGCAGCGGCTCCGTACCACACCGAGGAGTTCAAAAACGATCCTATCCTGAAGACGGCTCGTGACTACATCGGCAAGTCCGAATGGACGGATGATGTGGGCGACGCCATTGAACTGTATGACCGTTGCTGGACGGAACTGAAGACGGGGAAATAAAATTTAGCTCTAAATAATGTAAGCTCCGGTTGTTGCCGGAGCTTTTTTCTTATTACGTTATCATATTTTATAGTCTCACGCTGATGTGGATGCCGGGGGATGCATAGTATCTGCGGTAATAAACTCCGTAGGGATAGCGGTAGTAGTATGGTACGGGGGGAGCGATGCGCGGCATACTGAGGAGTGGGAGGCGGGGTGCCCTGAAACGCGACTTCGTGTTTGCGAGTCTTTTCCGGAACAATATCTTTATACATGAAATACCATTCATACATAAAAAAACTCCGGCAGTAACCGGAGTTTTTAGTTTTGATATTTTACTTCCCAGTCTTCAGTTCCGTCCAGAACTTATCATACATGGTAATCGCATTCCCGATATCATGAAGCCATTCGCCCTTGTCAGCCTGGCTGTTGGCCGCCTTCAGAATCGGGCTTTCCACTACTTCCTTCTTCTGCAGCGGGATCGCCTTGCCGTTGGCGTTAGGCACCCGGATGTAGTTGAAGTTCTGTGCGCTTACCTGGGGATCATAGATGTAATTCAGGAACTTCATGGCCAGTTCCTTGTTCTTGGCCCCTTTGGGGATGGCCATGTTGTCGGCCCAGATCAGGGTACCTTCCTTGGGTACGCAGAACTGGATATCAGGATTGTCAAAGTTGCAGAAAGAAGCATCGCCGCTCCACATCTGGGCGATCCAAGCTTCCTCGGCAATCATCTTCTGCTTGTTGTTTTCCGTATCATAGGCCAGCACGTTGGTGTTCAGCTTCTTCAGGTCGTTGAAAGCCGCTTCCACTTCTTTTGCATCCGTGCTGTTGTTGGATTTGCCCAGCTTCTTCAGGGCCAGGCTGAATACTTCCCGGTTGTCGTTCAGCAGGATGATGTGGCCCTTGTATTCGGGTTTCCACAGGTCAGCCCAGCTGGTGATGGGGTCTTTCACATATTTTTTGTTGTAGGCGATGCCGGTGATGCCCCAAACATACGGAATGGCATATTCCTGCTTCGGATCATAGGCCGGGTGTTTCAGGCTTTCGATCAGGTTGGCCTGTACGTTTGGCAGTTTGCTGTGGTCCAGCTTCTCCAGCATGTCCAGATGGATCATGGTGGTGACCATGTAATCGGAAGGCTGGATGATGTCGAACTGGGCGCCGCCGGCCTGCATCTTGGCCAGCAGTTCTTCGTTATTGGAATACACGTCGTAATTAACGCGGCAGTTATTGGCTTTTTCAAAAGCGGCCAGTACCTGGGGATCAAAATAATCCGCCCAGCTGTAGATGTTCAGCACCTGCTGTTCTTTCTTGCCGCCGTCCTTGGGCGCATCCGTCTTCTTATCACCGCCGCCGCAGCCGGTGAGAGCCAAGGTAAAGCATACAACGAGTAAGAGTAGTAAAGTGAATTTTTTCAAATGGTATCAACTCCTTTTCATAAAATATTTTATTGGAAATGAGTATAACATTACAGATTACGCAATATAAAAGGTTTGTGCTGCCGCCGGAGCGAATTGGGAAAACCTGTGTCGCCGCCTGTTGCGGAAGCGATTTAAACTATACCACAGCGGGAACAAAATTGCAATAATAAATTTTTCATTTTCCTCTGGCGCTGCGTCGCAGAAAAACAGGCTGCTGTAACCCTGACTGTCTGTGGCTGCGCTGCCAAAATCAGTCTTCCGCTTTCACCTTGTGACTGGGCTGTAAAAATTCCGCCAGCAGCACCAGGATGATTTCCACTACCATCATCAGGGTGGACAGGGCGTTGATCTCCGGAGAGATGCCCCGCTTGACCATGGCGTAAATGTACAGCGGCAGCGTAGTGGAGTTGGGACCCGCCACGAAGAAGCTGATGACGAAATCATCGATGGAAAGAGTGAAGGCGATAAGGGCTCCGGCCACGATGCCCGGCATGATGAGGGGCAGGGTGATGTAACGGAAGCACTGCCAGGGGGTAGCGTACAGATCGCTGGCTGCCTGCTCGTAATCGCTGCGCATGCCGTCCAGCCGCGCGCCCACGGTGATCACCACGAAGGACAGGCAGAAGGTGATATGGGCCAGGATCAGGGAACCTTTGCCCAAAGGCATCTGCACTTGGGAGAACAGCACCAGCAGGGACAGGCCCATGACGATTTCGGGGATCAGTATGGGGAGATAAACCAGGCCGTTGATGACGCTCTGCATTTTGTATTTGTACCGGTGCAGGGCGATGGCGGCGATGGTCCCCAGTGTGGTGGAGACGATGGTGGAAGCGAAGCCGATGATCAGCGTGTTGATGAGGGCTTCCAGCACCCGCCGGTTGTTGAACAGCTGCTCATACCACCGGAAGGTGAAACCGGTCCACACCGCGTTGATGCGGGAGTCGTTGAAGGAGTACATAGCCAGGATGACCAGCGGTACGTACAGAAATGCCAGAATTGCCAGGGAATAGGCTAACAGCAAGTGGCTACGCCATGTTTTTTGCATTTTCGGCACCTCCGTTCTGCGCCTGGATGGCGCGGTAGTAGAGGATGATCAGCAGCAGGGAAAGGACTGCCAGCACGATGGACAGGGCGGAACCGAAAGGCCAGTCACGGGCGGAGAGGAACTGGTTCTGGATCAGGTTCCCCACCAGGGCGGACTTGGCGCCACCCATTACGTCCGGTACCACAAACATACCCAGAGAAGAGATGAACACCAGGATGGTGCCTGCCGCCACACCGGGCATGGTCAGGGGCAGGGTGATCTTCCGGAAGGCGGTGAAGGGAGCGGCTCCCAGATCGGAAGCGGCTTCCAGCAACCGGCGGTCCAGCTGTTCGATGGATACATATATAGGAAGGATCATGAAGGGCAGCAGGGAGTAGATCATACCCAGCATCACGGCGCCTTCATTATATAAAAGCTGCAGGGGCTGTTCGATGAAGCCTGCTTTCATTAAAAAGGTGTTCAGCACGCCCTGGGCCCGCAAAATGATGACCCACGCATACGAGCGGATCAGGAAGTTGATCCAGAAGGGAATCATGCAGAGGATCAGTCCCGGCTGCTGCCAGCGTTTGGGAAGCTGGGCGATGTAGTAGGCCAGGGGATACCCCATGAGAATCGTAACTACGGTAGTGACAAGGGCCACTACCAGGGTCTGTGCAAAGATGGAAAGATATAAAGGCTCCAGGAAACGCAGGTAGTTGTTGATGTTCCAGTTAAAGACCACCTGACCGTAAGGGGTACGGGCGGCAAAGGACACGGCAACAACGATGAGCATGGGGATGATAAAGAAGAATCCCAGCCACAGCATAGAAGGAGCAATCAGTAATTTACCGTTTTTCATGTCTCCGCCTTTCTGTTTCAGCAACGTGATTGGATGTTACGCGGCGTGGGAGGCGCCTGTTCAATCTGTCGGCGCTTCCGGTTATTCTTTTTCTACTTTTACGCCGTCGCGGTCATACCACCAGATTCCGACCCGGTCGTCGGCCTGCCAGCGGTGTACGTCGTCAAAGTACTGGTAGGCGATGACGGTCTGGTTCGTGTTGTCAAGACGGATAAAGACTTTGTCGATGGTGCCGTAGAAGACGATGTCTACCACGGTGCCGAAGAATTTTGGCTCCGGATGTTCCGCGTTCTCTTCGTCTTCCGGACACAGGTTCAGTTTCTCCGGACGCAGGGCATACGTGTCGCTGCCGATATCAAAGAAGTTGCTTTCGCCGATGAAGCGGGCCACAAAGGTGTTTTTGGGATGATGGTAGATGCCGTTGGGATCCCCGTCCTGCTGGATGACGCCGTCGTGCATGATGACGATGCGGTCGCTCATGGTGAGGGCTTCTTCCTGGTCGTGGGTTACAAAGACGAAGGTGAGGCCAAGCCCTCGTTGTAAATTCTTCAGTTCCAACTGCAGTTTTTTCCGCAACTGATAGTCCAACGCGCCCAGAGGTTCGTCCAGCAACAGTACTTTAGGGCTGTTGACCAGGGCCCGGGCGATGGCTACACGCTGCTGCTGCCCGCCGGACATCTGGGATGGGTAGCGGTCCCGCAGCTGTTCCAGCTGGGTCAGGTACAGCACCTGGTTGATACGTTCCTGGGCTTCTTCATTGGGAACGCCCTGCATCTTTAAACCGAAATGAATATTTTCCGTCACGGTCATGTGCGGAAACAACGCATAGTTTTGGAAAACCATGTTGACATTACGTTTATAGGGCGGCAGCTTGGTGATATCTTTGCCGTCCAGGATCACTTTGCCGGTGGTAGGGGTTTCCAGACCGGCGATCATACGAAGCAGCGTGGTCTTGCCGCAGCCGGAAGGACCCAGCAGTGTTACAAATTCACCGTCGTTGATGGTAAGATCCAGCGTAGGGATGATTAGATGCTCGCCAAACTTTTTGGTAATCCCTTCCAAACGGATTAATTCATTCATTGCGATCACAACCTTTCCTGAGAAACCACAGGGAACGTGATTTCTGTTATGTAGTATTGAGGAAGCTGCCGACGCAGCGGGAACCCCGGTTGCCGGCGCATCCTTAAAGCAGGAAAGCCATTTGGAAATTGAAATTTCGGGCAGGCTGACCCAATTTAATGTAAGTAATTTATTGTACTTGCATTATACATGCAAAAGTCTGAGATTACAATGTTTTTTTTGCAAAAAAAGAAATTTTTTAAAATTGTTGCCAACCCGCATGTCTGATAGGGTCGGCATGGGGTCGAATTTGACAAAAATGAAAATCTCCCCAAAGCCCTTTTTATACAGTTTCGTTTTACATTTATTGTACAATGTGTTATAATATTTTCAGGAAAAATGTTGCAATATTTAGCGGTTTTCGGTATTTAGTAAAAACCATATCACGGGTCATTTGTGCAGTATGTTGAGACTGCATTGTAATATCCATAAAGGAAAAATTTATTATGTAAGGGGGAAACCATCATGGGACTGATCGAACAATCTATGATTCCGCTGAACAAGGCTATTAAAGCAATGAAACTGGACCCGAGCGCGGCTGCTATCATTGCGGTACCGGAAAAGACTACGGAAGTTCATATTCCGGTCAAGATGGATAACGGCAAGGTTCAGGTATTTACGGGCTATCGCTGCCAGCACAGCACTATCATGGGACCGGCCAAGGGCGGCGTGCGGTATCATACGGCTGTCAATATGGATGAAGTGAAGACTCTGGCCTTCTGGATGACCTGCAAGTGCGCAGTGGCAGGCCTTCCCTACGGCGGCGGCAAGGGCGGCATCATCGTGGATGTGACCAAGCTGTCGGAACGGGAACTGGAAGCCCTGACCCGCGGTTACATTGACAAGATCGCCGGCGTCATCGGCGAAAAGAAAGATATTCCGGCTCCGGATATGAACACCAACGCCAAGATCATGGGCTGGATGATGGATGAATACAGCAAGATCACCGGCCAGTACGAACCCGGTTTCATCACCGGCAAGGATATTTCCGTAGGCGGTTCCCTGGGACGTACGGCTGCTACCGGCCGGGGCGTGGTGACCGCAGCGCTGGAAGCTCTGAAAGTGAAAGGCATGAAGGTGAAAGGCGCTACCGCAGCCGTACAGGGCTTCGGCAATGTAGGCAGCTGGACGGCCAAGCTGGCCTTTGACGAAGGCATGAAAATCGTAGCCATTTCCGACGTGTATGGCGCCATTGCCAATAAGAAGGGCATCGATCCTTACAAGCTTGCGGAATACACGGCTACCAGCAAGGGTCACAGTGTAGTGGGCTATCCTGATGCGGACCCCATTGACAAGGAACTGGTGCTGGAGCAGAAAGTGGACGTGCTGTTCCCCTGCGCCATGGAAAACCAGATTACCAAAGACAACGCAAAAAAGATCAAAGCCACCATCATCTGCGAAGGCGCCAACGGCCCCACCACTCCGGAAGCTGATGAGATTTTGGACAAGAAAGGCATCTTTGTGGTTCCCGATATTCTGGCCAACGGCGGCGGCGTAACCGTTTCCTATTTTGAATGGGTACAGAACCTGTACCGTTTCTTCTGGTCGGAAGAAGAAGTGAAGAATCGCCAGATCGATATGATGGTGAAAGCCTTCAAGGAAGTGTATGACCTGACCCTCGAGTATAAAGTGCCCATGCGGGTAGCGGCTTACATTGCAGCCCTGAAACGCCTGGCGGTGGCCATGAAGTTCCGCGGTATGTATTAAAAGAACCGTTCCCTGACTATTAACAACTGAAAAGCGCCGAAGTTGTCCCTCCTTCCCCCGCGAAGTCTACGGCGGCATCCCGCAAGCGCGCTTGCTATCGCCGCCTAAAAGATTCGCGATGGGGCAAACCCTTCCGGGACAAGCTTCGGCGCTTTATTTATGTTCTGCAGTAAAAAGTGTGAAGCTTTGTTGACACTGACATTTGCAAGTGATAAAATTTTTTATATATGAATATGAAAGAGGGGATTCTGCTATGGAATACAAATTTGCATCGCGTATGGATCGGATGAAGGCGTCCGAGATCCGTGAATTACTGAAACTGACGGCTCGTCCGGAAATCATTTCCTTTGCCGGCGGCCTGCCTGCTCCGGAACTGTTCCCGGTAAAAGAGATTGCCCAGGTTTCCCATGACCTGGTATTAAAAGAAGGCCAGAAGCTGCTGCAGTATGCGACTACGGAAGGCCGTCCCACTCTGCGGGAGAAGATTGCAAAACGCATGACGGAAAAATACAAAACCCCGGTTGTTGCCGATGACATCCTCATCACTACCGGTTCCCAGCAGTGTCTGGACTTTGCCGGCAAGCTGTTTCTGGATCCCGGCGATGTGGTGCTGTGCGAAAGCCCGTCTTATCTGGGCGCGCTGAATGCGTTCAATGCTTATCAGCCTGTGTTTAAGGAAGTTCCTACCGACGGGGAAGGCATCATTCCGGAAGAACTGGACAAGATCCTGGCTTCCACCCCGAAATGCAAATTCATCTATGTAATTCCCGACTTCCAGAATCCGACCGGCATCTGCTGGAGCCTGGAACGCCGTAAGAAGTTTATAGAAGTCATCAACAAGTATGACCTGCCGGTATTCGAAGACAATCCCTACGGGGAGCTGCGGTATCGTGGCGAAAGCTTCCCTACCCTGAAGTCCATGGATACCAAGGGCCTGGTTTCTTTCCTGGGCACCTTCTCCAAGATCTTCTGCCCGGGCCTGCGCTTAGGTTGGATCGCCGGTCCTCACGCTATTGTTGAAAAGTTTGTCATGATCAAGCAGAGCGCGGACCTGCACACCTCTAACTTTGACCAGGGCGTGGCCGACGCCTACATGGACACCTATGATCTGGATGCCCATGTGAAGGAGATCGTGGAGCTGTACGGTCATCGGCGTGACCTGATCCTGAAGACCATGGAAGAGGAGTTCCCGGAAGGGGTGGAATTCACCCGTCCCGACGGCGGCTTGTTCCTCTGGGTGACGGTGCCGGAAGGCGTCAGCGCCCGCAAGGTATTTGACAAGTGCATCGAGCAGAAGGTAGCGGCGGTCATCGGCGACGCGTTCTATCCCAATGACAAGACGGACCGCAGCATGCGTGTCAACTATTCCTGCATGCCTGACGACAAGATCGTGGAAGGCGTAAAACGCATGGCCAAGGCCATTAAAGAGTGCATGTAAGAAGGTAAGGCTTCCCTAAATTAAGAAAAGAGGTTACCGTTATGCCGTTTATTATTATAAGTGCAATTGTAGCGATACTGGTTGCGATTCTGGCCATCCAGAACTCGATGATGGTGGACCTTACGCTTTTCATGTGGAGCTTTCGCCTGAACCTGGTACTGGTAGTGCTGCTCTCTGTGATCTGCGGTCTGCTGCTGGGACTGGCCTGGGGCATTACGGTGAAGACCCGGAGCCTGTGGCGGATGCGCAAGCTCAATGAGCAGATTTCGTTGCTGGAAGATGACAAACGCATTTTGCGTGACAAGGTGGAGCAGCTGATGAAAGCCCAGGGCGGCGTAATGGACCCTGCCGATACTACCACCACTCCGGCGGCTGCGGTAAAGCAGCAACCTGCGCCTCCCGCTAATCCGACAGCAAAATAATCACAGTTTTATTTATACAGGCAATGGTTTAAACTGTTGCCTGTATTTTTTTGTTTCATATTATGATATAATAAATTGTTCATCATTTTATAGATTTTTTAGTAAAAGCACCTGTTTAACCTGTTTAAGGAGATGGCTATGGCAGATAAATTTTTGGTAATTGACGGAAGCAGCCTGATCCACCGGGCCTTTTTCGCCCTGCCGCCCCTGACTACCCGCAAAGGGCAACACACCGGGGCTGTGTACGGATTTTTGCGCATGTTCCACAAGCTGTTGCAGGATGTGAAACCCCGCTGGGTCGCTGCGGCGTTTGATAAATCCCGGAAGACCTTTCGCACGAAGCTGTATGCGGATTATAAAGGACAGCGGAAACCTACGCCGCCGGAGCTGAAGGAACAGTTCCCCCTGTGCATGGAGGTGCTGCAGTCCATGGGCATCCCGGCGCTGGAGCTGGATGATTACGAAGCGGATGATATCATCGGCACCTTTGCGAAAAAGGCAGATCCGTCAGTGGAGGTGTACATTGTTACCGGGGACCGGGACGAACTGCAGCTCATCGACGACCGCACCCGGGTCATGTACACGAAGAAGGGCATTTCCGATATCAAACTGTATGATAAAGCCGCTTTTGCAGAGGATTACGAGGGGCTGGTCCCCCTGCAGCTCATTGACCTGAAAGGCCTTATGGGCGATACTTCGGACAACATTCCCGGCGTGCCCGGGGTAGGTCCCAAGACGGCCCTGAAGCTGATCGGGGAGTACGGCAGCGTGGAAAACGTGCTGGAGCATGTGGACGAGGTAAAAGGCAAAAGCTTGAAGGAAAAGCTGGCAGGCAATAAGGAGCAGGCTTTGCTTTCCAAGGAGCTGGCTACTATTTATACGGAAGTGCCGGGGCTGGATCTGCAACTGGACTCCTATGCCCTGAAACCGCTGGAGGAAAAAGCCCGGCAGCTGTTGGCAGACTTGGAGTTCCGGGGTTTCTTCAACCAGTTCGGTCAGATTATGGGCGTGGCAGAAGGGGTTGACATGCCCTCTGCTGCGGCAGCCGGGGGCAATGTCAGCCCTTCTGACAGTTCCGTTGCAAAGAATGGGAACACCCAGAAGGGTGCGGCAGAAGGTAATCTGTTTGCAGCGGCAGCTTCCGGTAACGGGGCGGAAAATCAGTCTGCAGATATAAATCGCGTTTCTGCTGCCGCCGACGACGGCATGGGCAGCCTTTTTGGCACAGTGGTGGCTGCGGCGGAAGTAAAAGAGATCGGCTTTGCGGCCCAGTGGCTGGAAGCCGCTGCCTCTATGGATCCTTTCCAAATGGTCTGGTTTATGACGGAAACTGCCGGCGAGATACCTGACCTGCAGTTTACCAGCGCCCGGGTGCTGTGCGGAGAACAGGAGTATCTGCTCAGCGGGCCGGAAGCCCTGGCAGCGTTTACCCAATGGCTGGGTGAGGCGCCCAACCCCAAAGGCACGGCAGGCAGCAAGGAAGTATTCCGCACCTGTTTCTGCCAGCACGTGGAACCCGTAAATATAATAGAAGATATTACCCTGGCAGCCTATCTGGATGACCCGGGGCGCAGCGGATATGCGCTGACAGATCTGGCCTGGCATTATCTGGGGCAGGACCGGACCCCGGACTGCCATACCCTGGTCCGGGTGGCCGAAGTTGTAAAGCAGGCCCTGCAGGATAAAGAGCTGACAAACTTATATAAAGAAATAGAACTGCCTTTGGCCCGGGTTCTGGCAAAGCTGGAACTGGCCGGGGTCAGCGTGGACGAAACAAAACTGGATACCATGAGCCGGGAGATGGCGAAAAAGATTCTGGGTCTGGAAGAGCTTGCCAGAGAGCAGGCGGGAGATCCGGGCTTCAATCCCAATTCTCCCAAACAGCTTGGGGTAGTTTTGTTTGAAAAGCTGGGACTGCCTGTGATCAAAAAGACGAAGACCGGGTATTCCACCGATGTGAAGGTGCTGGAAGAACTGCGGGATAAACATCCGCTGGTAGAAACCATTTTACAGTACCGGGTGCTGGCCAAGCTCCAGTCCACCTATCTGGAAGGGCTGAAGCCCCTGATCAACCGGACCACGGGGCGGATCCATACCCATTTCCAGCAGACGGTGACGGTGACGGGGCGCCTGTCCAGCACGGACCCCAATCTGCAGAACATCCCAACCCGTACGGATATCGGCCGGGAGATCCGGGCACTGTTTGTTCCCGCGGCCGGTTATGACTGGCTCATGTCCTGTGATTACTCTCAGATTGAGTTGCGTATTCTGGCTCATGTGGCACAGGATCCCCTGATGCTGGAGTCCTTCCGGGAAAATCAGGATGTGCACGCCCGGACGGCCAGCGAGGTCTTCGGTATGCCTCTGGACCAGGTGTCCCAGGAGATGCGGCGCCGGGCCAAGGCGGTCAACTTCGGCATCGTGTACGGCATCAGCGATTTTGGTCTGGCGGTACAGCTGGGCTGCAGCCGGCAGGAAGCAGGGGAGTTTATCAAACATTACCTGGAGCGGTATCAGGGCGTGAAGGAATACATGGAACGGATGAAAGCGCTGGCCCGGAGCCAGGGCTACGTGTCCACCCTGCTGGGGCGTCGCCGCTACCTGCCGGATATCAACAACCGCAATTTCAACCTTCGCAGCTTCGCGGAGCGCACGGCTATCAACACCCCCATTCAGGGTACGGCAGCGGATATCATGAAGCTGGCCATGCTACGGGTAGACGCGGCTCTCCAGCAGTCAGGTCTATCTTCCCGTGTATTGCTGCAGGTGCACGACGAACTGGTGCTGGAAGTGAAAGAGGCGGAGCGGGAAGCCACCGCGGCCCTGGTGCAGACGGAGATGCAGAACGCGTTTAAGCTGGACGTGCCTCTGTTGGCAGATGTAAATTACGGCAAAGACTGGGCGTCTGCAAAATAATTACTGGAATGGCAAGGCATGAGCAAACTGTAGGAAACGATTGTTATTCCATTGAGCGTTGACAGGGCAACCCGGAAGGGTCCCAGTCGACGAGGGAAGCCACGCTGAGCGTAGCGATGCGCGGCGCACTGAGGAGTGGGAGGCGGGTTGTCCTGTCAACGCGACTTTGAGTTTCGAAGCCACAGGCTCATGAGTCCATGGAATAACAATCGTTGACGTGTTTGCGATGCCTTGTCATGCAGTTTCATTTTGCGGACTTTAGATTAATTGTAATACAGAAAGCGTGGTACTATGATCGTAATCGGACTAACCGGCGGCATCGGCAGCGGGAAAAGCACAGTATCTTCTTACATGAATACCCTGGGCATCCCCGTCTTTGACGCGGACGCCTCCAGCCGGGCGGCAGTGAAAAAAGGCAACCCCTGCCTGCAAAAGATCGTAGCTTTTTTCGGACCGGAGTGCCTTTTGCCCGATGGGGAACTGAACCGTCCCTGGGTGGCGGATAAAGTGTTTCACGATAAAACGATTCTGAAGCAGTACGAAAAAATCGTACAGGATCAGGTCTGGGCGGAAGCGCAGCAGTTCCTGGCAGAAGAGCGCGAAAAGAATACAGCGGCGGTAGTGCTGGATGTGCCCCTGCTCATTGAGTGCGGCTGGCATACGAAAATGGACAGTGTGTGGCTGGTGAAAGTTCCCAAAAACGTTCAGATACAGCGGGCTATGCTGCGGGACGGAGCTACGGAAGAAGCGGTAACGGCCCGGATCAACGCCCAGATGTCACTGGCGGACAAAGAGAAGTTCGCGGATGTGGTCATTGACAACAGCGGGACCCTGGACAGTACCAAAGCCCAGGTGACCGCACAGCTGCAGAACGTATTAGGCGCAGTCTGAACCGTTTCGTTACAACCGTAACGTACCGGCAGAAAAGGTGCGGATTCGTTTGCACGGGAAAATCCAACAGTATAAAGTCTGTACAAAAACCGGGCAAAGGTTTATAATGGCATTTGATTTTGTGTGGAAACTTTGCATGGCAGCAGATGGGAGTCCGGAGTTTTGGCGGAAAAGAAAAAACAGGCTAAAAAAGATAAACAGGAAATGCCGGCCCGGGAAACAGCGAAACCGGAAAAGGCCGGACGCCGGCGCGTGAAACGTGTGCGCCGTCCTGTAAAACGGAAAAATGCAAACGCAGAGCAAAAAGCAAGCAGCAGACGTATGTGGGTCTACGTACTGCTGCTTCTTGTGGTGCTGAGTTTTGCAGGCTGGCGTTTATGGCGCAGCGACGCGGTGCAGATGCGTTTTGTGTACATGTGGCCGTATCAGAATGAAATCGTCACGTATGCCCGGCGCAACAACATAGATCCTTTCCTGGTAGCCGCGGTCATCAAAAACGAAAGTGAGTTCAAACCGGGAGCCGTATCCCCGGTAGGCGCCATCGGTATGATGCAGATTATGCCGGAGACGGGAGAGTGGATCGCAAAACAGATGGGGCTGGATAACTATTCCATCCATTCCCTGTACAACCCGGGTGTCAACATCCGCATGGGCTGCTGGTATCTTTCCGAACTGAAATATGAGTTCAAAGACAATCTGCTCCTGATGATGATGGCCTACAATGCGGGCCGGGGCAATACCCACGGCTGGATGAATGCCAATGGCTGGGATTATAACTTTGGGGAGACAAAAGCAATTCCCTATCCGGAGTCCCGGAACTACGTAGCCTCGGTGCTTCGTGACCGGGATGAGTATTACAGGCTGTATAAGGATAAGGTGGATACAGGAAAGTAATGTTTTGCCCGGGTTGCCTGATCCAGCGCTCCATCTTCGTACTGTTTTGCCGATACATTCTTTTTGCTGGTGTAAAACGACATTTTTATTGGTACAAAATGAAAAGAAGGCTCGAATGCTGAGAGAGTTGCACGATTAGATTTTTGTAAATTGTGAAATAAAATTCACGAAAGTTTTACAGAAATTTAGATTTCAACCGTCAGTTTTTATGATATTGTAGACTCTTTTCAACAAATGTGATATAATCTTCACAATTTCCAAAGCATATTGAGGGAGGTTCTGATTTCCTGCTTCCGGGCAGGTGCATAACGTTTCCTCAGGGGTACATAACAGGAACATTATGGATGCAAAAATTGAAACAGTAATCGAACGTCTTCTGTCCGGTTACCGGCGTTATTATAATGTGACACGGTTTGACGGCGGGTACAATCCGCCGCCGGAAGAGTTTAAGGGGATTTGTGAAGCAGAAAAACTGACTCCTCCGGGGCTGCCGGGGGATGTTTGTTTTAACGCCCTCTGCGAATATTACGAAAAGGCAGAGCAGTATTTTCTTTTTCGACACAACGAACTGTGGGCAACCCATCAGGAAGAGTTTATCTTTTTGTTTTCCGTTCCGGTACTGACGCTGCAGGTTTTTGAGGCCTGCCGGGATTATGCCTACCAAGAGGGCATGAAGCTGGCCCACATTGGTCCCGGTCATATGTACACGTACCTTTCGCCTGTGATTGTCTGTGAAACGGCGGAACCGGAAGCGGTAATGGCTCTGGAAAAATGCAAAATTTATAAAAGCTTCAAGTTTTCCTTCCACGGATGGATGGATTTTCATGCAGCCTGCTTTGAGGCGTCAAAGCAGAAACTGCATTTTAATCATAGTGGTCTTTGTATGAAAAAGAACCTGGAAAAAGTACTTGGGATCCGCTGATGTTTTTTATAAATGAAAAAACATTTATGAAACTTTCTGCAGCAGCGTGTTCCCCGGAGCGCAGCATACCAGGCGCTTCTGTAGTAAGGAAACACTGACTGAACCGTGTTTCCGTAAGTAAGGGAGGATTTATTGTGAACACACTGGTATTACTTCTCATTTCCATTGCTGTGCTGTTCTGCGGCTACGTCATGTATGGCGGCTGGCTGGTGAAACAGTGGGGCGTTGGGGAAGGGGACATTCCCACACCGGCCCATGCGCTGGAAGACGGCGTGGACTATGTACCTGCAAAAGCCCCCGTACTGATGGGGCATCATTTTTCGTCCATTGCCGGCGCAGGTCCCATCACCGGCCCGATCGGCGCGGCTATGTTCGGCTGGTTGCCTGTAACCCTGTGGATCCTGATTGGCGGCGTCTTCTTCGGCGGCGTCCATGACTTTGGCGCTCTGTTCGCGTCCGTACGTCATAAAGGCCAGTCCATCGGCGAAGTTATTTCCGCCAATATGTCCCGCCGGGCAAAACGGCTTTTCATTATTTTCTCGTACCTGACCCTGATTCTGGTGGTTGCGGCCTTTGCGGCTATCGTAGCCTCCACCTTTGGCGCCAAGGTCGTGAACGGCGCCGTTGACTACAAGGCCAGCGCTACCAACGCATCCGTGGCCATGGTCTCCATCATGTTCATCCTGATCGCTATCGTATTCGGTTTTGCCGTATACCGCCGTCATGCTTCCATGGTGACTTCTTCCATTCTGGGCGTCGTTGCCATCGTGCTCTGCATGGCCATCGGCATGAACTTCCATCCGTTCTACTTCACCGCCGGCACCTGGATGTGGATCATCGGTGTCTATATCACCATTGCTTCCGTAACCCCGGTCTGGATCCTGCTGCAGCCCCGTGACTACCTGAGCTCCTTCCTGCTGTATGCCATGCTGATCGTAGCCGTCATCGGCATTGTAGGCGCTCATCCCAATATCGATCCGAAACTGTTCCCGGCTGTGACCGGATTTGCGGTTGATAACGGCAACGGCGTGCAGCTGCTGTTCCCGATTTTGTTCACCACTGTAGCCTGCGGCGCTATCTCCGGTTTCCATTCCCTGGTTTCCTCCGGCACCACTTCCAAACAGCTGGATAAAGAAAGCGACGCTAAGCCGATCGCTTACGGCGGCATGCTGCTGGAATGCGTACTGGCCATCATCACTGTCTGCGCCATTGCGTATGCCCGGACCACCGGTCACACCAAAGGCGCTACGGATATTTTTGCCGGCGGCATCGCAGCCATGGTTGCGGCCATCCCCGGTCTGGAAGGCATGGAAAATTCTTTCTATACCCTGCTGGTATTGACCTATTCCGCTTTCTGCCTGACCTCGCTGGATACGGCCACCCGTCTGGCCCGCTTCATGTTCCAGGAATTCTGGCTGGAACCCGGCGAGACCGTACATGATGTAAAAGACGGTTTCCGTTCCTTTATGGTAAATCCCTATTTCGCTACGATCCTCACCGTAGTGCTGGGCGTTCTGTTAGGCCTCAACGGCTTTGCCAAGATCTGGGGCCTGTTCGGCGCGGCCAACCAGCTGCTGGCCGGTATCGGCTTACTGGCAGTTGCAACCTGGCTGGGTAATGCGGGCAAGAACAACAAGATGTTCCTGTTCCCCATGACCTTTATGCTGATCGTAACCATCTGCTCTTTGATCCTTACCATCAAAAACCAGCTGGGTATCATTGCCAAAGGCGCTGCCCACTGGGGTCCTTACGCACAGGCTGGCATCGGCACTTTGTTAGTGTTGCTGGCCTTTGTACTGGCTATTGAAGGCTACCAGACCATTGCCCATCCGAAAGAAATCGCGAAGAGATAATATTTGGTTCATAATGGCAGCAAGGTAAATCCCTGGCCTTTACCCCGCTAGCTTCAGGAGCTAGTGGGGTATCCTTACGGAAACGCATTTAATCAGCGTCATTTTTAAAAAATGATTGACGAACCACGTCAAGTGTGCTAATATAATTTCGTTGTAAACCATTTCTTTATGCGGTTGTGGTGGAACGGCAGACACGCCACTTTGAGGGGGTGGTGAGGGTAACCTCGTATGGGTTCAAATCCCATCAACCGCACCAAACATTTTGTTTACAGCGCAGGTAAGAATTGTTCGTAAAAAAAGTACTTGACAAAAAACAGAATCCGTTGTATATTATACAAGCGTTCTGAATTATGTCAGAAACATGCGGTAGTGGCGGAACGGCAGACGCGCTAGCCTCAGGAGCTAGTGGGGGTTGACCCCGTGGAGGTTCAAATCCTCTCTACCGCACCATTAGTAAACGCAAGGCCTCACATCGGGTGTGTGAGGCCTTTTTTATATTTCCGTAACTGAAACCACTTTGATTATACGAAACAGAATGGTATAATCTTTTTGAGGTGATCCTGCCATGAAATTGATAGAACGAAATACAAGAAATTGTAAGTTCCTTATGCTTTTACTTACTTTTGCAGTGTTAGTCTCTGCTTTCTGTTTTGGCTGTTCCGGGTCAAAAAAACCGGAAGCCAACGATCCTGTGTCAGAAAAGCCGAAAGCGCAAATGCCTGAAGTCCCCATGGATAAGACGGCTGCACGTTATGGCACGGTGTATCTGTATTCCGAACGTACGCAGGAATTCAATCTGTATCAGGAGCCTGCCAATGCAAAAAGCCCGGTGACCGGTAAGGTTAAGGCCGGCGATCAGTTCAGGATTCTGGATGAAAAGGACTTTTTTGTGCTGGTCGAAACAGAAGACAAGCGTAAAGGCTGGATTTTTAAGCACAACGTGGCGGAGTATTTCTTCTGGTCTCCGGAAGAGAAAAAGGAGGGGAAACAGCTGCCCGTTCCGGATGCGCTGGCCGTGTTTGGCCCCAGCTTTGAGGAGAATCCGGTGGAGCCTGCTGTCTGGTATGAAGTTTGTCCTAAAACAGATTTGGATTTGTATGAGTTCCCCCATGTTAAAGCGGCTGTGGTGGCAAAGGCAAAAGCCAATCACCGCTATCTGATCACGGATACGGCCATGGTGGGGTTCCCCAGGCTTTCCTACCGGGAATTCCCAAATGGATCCAAGGGCAGCCATATTGTGGGGCTGGGCTTTGAAGATTCTGTGTTCTATCATGAAGGGCGGGTGTTCCGAACCGGGCACGGTTCCCCTTATGCAGCGTACAGCGGGTTTAAGAATATAGAAAACTTTGATCCGGATTTTAAAAATCTGGCAAAATACCGGAACCACTGGCTGCGGCTGCAGACAGAAAACGGTACGGAGGGCTGGACAAAGAGTTACCAGTTTGAAAAGCCCAAAGAGGGCCTGTGGAACCGGGGCATTTTCTTTGCGGGATATGGAGGCCCGAACATGTACCTGCATGTGAAAGAACATCCTGTTAAGATTTTGTTCAGGACGTATAAGCAGCCCCTGTATGCAGACAGCGGCAAAGAAAGCGTTGCCTTTTCTGTCAAAGATAAAGCGTATTACGGTTTTAGCAACAGCCGTGTAAAAGTGTTGGAAGAAAAAGGGGATATGAGCCGGATCCAGTCTTATAAAAACGGTTTTACCGCCTGGGTTCCGTCCCGGTATCTGGTCGACTATAAACTGGCTTACGGGCATGAAATTGAAAAAGTCAGAGAGGGCCTGAAGATACGCGGAACCAAATCCTATTCCGATTTTGCGTTACGGGAGTTTCCGAAAGAAAGCGAGATGCCGAAACCGGATCCTGCAGTCGAATGGACCGGTGTGATTGCCGGCACGGAAGTGCGTATGCGCAAGGAAGGAAATATGCGGGGTGAAGTCCTGGGTTATTTCGATAAAGGCGAGAAAGTAACCATTCTGGAAACCAAAGAAGGATGGCATAAAGTGAAACGGGCCAACAACGCAGTTGGCTGGGTGTCCGGTCAGTTCTGCAAAGAGGAATTTGCAAGATAGTTTAATCAGCGTTTCCTTACTATGCAGCAAATATAAACAGCGTGGCTTTGCGTTTGTGTTCAAAGCCACGCTGTTTGGTTCAGGACTGTTTTTTCTTTTTCTTTTTGTTTTTGCTTTTGTCAGTGTTTTCAGTAGCCTCTTTTGGTTGGGCGGTTTTGTCTTCCGCCGGTTCTGCCTCTTTCAGCTTTTCTTCCAGCATGGGCCAGACTTCCGGTTTTTCGAAACCGTAGCGCCAGGTGGCGAAGCCTGCCAGATTATACTGTTTCAGCAGCCCGGCCTTGTGTGCCAGGCTGGTTTTGTTTTCCTGCCAGAAAGAGTAAGGCACGTCGTTTTCCACGTAAGAATAATATGTCACTTTTTCCTTTGCCAGCCAGCGGCAGCGGAAGGTCTCGTCGCTGCTTTTTTCTGCGATGAGCTTTTCGGAACCGGGCATGGACAGGGTTTTGGCGTAGAAACGCTTATTGTCATTGTCGTAGTGCCACAGCCGCATGTAGAGGGGCATTCCCAGCACCACTTTGTGAGGCGGAACTTCCTCCAGGGTGTTTTTGATACCCCGTTCCACCCAGTCGTAACCGGCGGTTGGACCGGCTTCAGGGCTGCCGCCGGAATACTGGTCATACGCCATTACCATCATGTAATCCAAATGCTCCGCCAAGGCCTTCCGGTCGAAGCATAAAGACCAGTTGGGGCTGCCCTTGGGCACGGTCACATCCATGCTCAGGATCAGCTTATCCTGCTGGGTGGCTTTGCGGATCTGCTTTACGAATTCCGTGATCCGGTCCTTATCCGCTTCGTAAATATTTTCAAAGTCCAGGTTGATGCCGTCGAACTTATGCTTCTGATACTGCTGGCGCAGCTGCTCAATGACAAACCGTTTTGCATTTTCATCATCTAACAGCTTTTTGGTACGATCCGGCTTGAAACCGTTGGTGATTAAAGGCCACACCTGGTAGCCCCTGGCATGGGCCCGTTCCACGTAGCCCTCCACACTTTTGTCTTTGATTTTGCCATATTCGTTTTCGATTTCGTACCAGCAGGGAGAGACCACATTGACCCCGGGCACCTTGTCCAACGTAGACAGGTCTACCTCCGGCTTATGATCGTGCTGCCACACCAGATTGATCTTGTAAGGCAGAGCCGGTTTAGGCGGAGGCGCAGGCGGCTTTTCCGTGGTGGTGCATGCCGTACAGGCCATACAACCAAGCGCCAGAAGGCTGATTAACACTTGTGCAAAAAGTTTTTTCATAATAAAACTCCGTAAGTAATAATAGTTACGCTACCATTATATCAAAAAAACGAAATCTGTGCGCAGGTGTTTTAATTCATTTTTTCTTGTGTTATAATGGTTTATACCTTAAAACATGATTCACAAACTTTATATTTTTAGTCAGGAGGATCTCACATGTTAAGAAAATTTAAAGGAATCAGCCCGGATGTTGATCCGAAGGCTCATGTATTCGAAAGCGCGGATGTAATCGGTATGGTAAAAATGAAAGAGTTCTCCAGCGTATGGCCCAACTGCACGGTGCGGGGCGACGTAAACCGCATTGAGATCGGCCGCTACTCCAACATTCAGGATAACAGCTGCCTCCATGTGGCAGACCGCTATGCCTGCATCGTTGGGGATTATGTGACCGTTGGCCACTGCGCGACCCTGCATGCCTGCACTATCGAGGACCATGTGCTCATCGGCATGGGCTCCGTGGTACTGGACGGCTGCGTAGTAGGTACCGGCAGTGTGATCGCGGCGGGAGCCGTGGTGACCAAAGGCACCATTGTAGAACCCTATTCCCTGATGGCCGGCATCCCGGCAAAATGTATTAAAAAACTGCCGGAAGCCAATATGAAAACCATTCACAGCCAGGCTATCAAATATAAAACCCTGTGGACGGAAGGCTACGGCATTCTGCCGGACGCGGACGGGGAGTCCTATCACGGCGAAAAGATTATGGACTGATGTGTCCTGCGGTCCGAAATGAGGGAGGGTTTGCCTGTGCGGATATAATCGCAGGAAAAACTGTCCCCGGCAGGGCGCATAGGTTATGCAGTGTTAAAATGTTTAGGAGATTGTGTTTACGTAATTATGGCTAAAAGGGAAAATAAATTTGCGAAGACGGTACGGAAGGAAGATGTCTCCAACGAGAATTTCGGTCTGGGCCGGCCTTTCGATTTTGATGACAGGTTTAACCGGGTCGCCATCATAGGCGCGTTGATTGCCACGATCCTTCTGCTGATCTTCCGTCAGGTAACGGGGAGCGGCACGGGCAGCGTCATGCTGGACGGCGTTAGTTATGCCGCCGGCTTCTTCTTCGCCTACCTCATCGGCAGGGAAGTGGATCCGGAACCGGGGCGTGAGTGGGGCGCCCTGCTGGGGGCTTTTATCACCCTGGGGCTGGAAACCTTTATGGGAGTGAACATCAACGGGGTCGTAGGCCTGTTGTGGATGCTGTTCGTCTGCCGCATGTTCAACCGTACCTCCGGTTCCCGGCACCGCATCGGGGACAATGTCATCATCCTGGGTTCCGCCTTTTGGATGGGGTATATCGGCTACTGGCTGTTCCCGGTAGTTACGGGTATCTGCTATGTGCTGGAAAGCCAAATTAAGGAAGGCTACTTCCGCAGCCTGTATCTGGCCGGTATCGCCTTTGCCATGTGTGTTGTTACCGGACGCGGCACGGAAGTCCCGGTGTTGTCCGCAACCTATCTTTATATGATGGGCATTGCGTTCATCCTGTTCCTGCCCCAGCTTACCATGGCCGCGTACAGTACGGCCCGGGATGACCGCCATAACCAGTATCTGGTTCGGACCCGTCTTCAGTGCGCCCAGGCCGTGTTCCTGCTGGCCACAGGGCTGCTGCTCTATTTTGGCGGCAATACGGCCGGTATTATTTTCCTGCCCTGCATTGGGACAGCCATCGGCACGGGCCTTTTCCTGCTGCTGTATCTGGTGAAGAAGAAGCAGGAGGAAGAAGGAAAGCAGTAAAGCGTATCTGTTTTACCGATAAACCGTTGCCGTTTCCTCTCGATCTGCTTCCGAAACGTTGGTTGAGAAAAGGTAAAATATATATAATTATATAATGAAAGCAAGGAGATTTTCAGATGGCAGAAAGAAAAATTCAGTTTACTACTAACAAAGGGGTATTTGTGGCTCAGATGTTTGAGGAAAAGGCGCCCCAGACCACGAAGAACTTTATTGAGCTGACGGAAAAAGGCTTTTATGACGGTCTCATTTTTCACCGTGTCATTGACGGCTTCATGATCCAGGGCGGCGACCCCACCGGCACCGGCCGCGGGGGACCGGGCTACCGGATCAAAGATGAGTTCGGCGAAGGGCTGGCCCACGACAGCGAAGGCATCCTTTCCATGGCCAATGCCGGTCCCAATACCGGCGGTAGCCAGTTCTTCATCACTTTGGCTCCCACGCCCTGGCTTAACGGGCACCATGCCATTTTTGGCAAGATCGTGAAAGGCATGGATGTAGTACGGGAGATCGGTTCCGTAGCTACCAACTTCCAGGACAGACCGGTGGACCCGGTAGTGATGGAAAAAGTGGAAGTGTTGGCAGAATAAAAATGTAGTTCCTATTTTTAGAAATGGAAACAAGCATTATTCTCCTGACAGGTATAAATGAACGCGCTGAATTTTGAATAACAATAATATTCTGTAAATATTTTGCTTGCATATTTGTCATCTTTGTCATATAATATGAACGTTGGCGAAAGTGATACATCGTCAGCTAAAGTATTTTTTTAGGAGGCCCGCAAGATGACAGGCAAAGTAAAATGGTTTAATGCAGAAAAAGGTTATGGTTTTATTGAACGTGAAGACGGCGGCGATGTATTCGTACATTTCTCTGCTATTCAGGTTGAAGGCTACAAAACTCTGGAAGACGGTCAGACTGTTGAATTCGATGTGGTTGAAGGCAGCCGCGGCGAACAGGCAGCTAACGTTCGTCCTGTAAAATAATCTGTTTTTCAAAATCTGATTGCACGATCGATCCGCATGAACCAAAGGGCATTCCTGAAAAAGGAGTGCCCTTTTTTTTATAGCGTTGTGACAGGCAGGATGTTATGAAGTGTTTTATTCTTTTTTTGGTTACCGTCTGGCTGCAGTGTGCTTTTTCGGGAGCGGGATCTGCGGAGATGCCCCTGGGCAGCCTCGGATGTTCCCCGGAAGACACGAAACTGGTACTGCAGCAGAAAACAGAATATAACAGAGCCTACTGGACTCTTTTTTCCCTGATTGCTTCTTCGGCGGCCTATGCGCCGGATGACGGGATCGAGGCCGTGTATCTGAAAGACCATGGCTGGGAGTTTACGCCGAACCGGATCACGGACGGAAAGACCACGGTACATTTTATTACGGCCAGAGGAATGATGGCGGACGGCAACCCGTTATATGTGATTGCCTTCCGCGGCAGCGCGGATAAAAAGGATTGGGCAGCGGACTTTGTCACGGGCCAGGTGGTCTATGGCGGCAAAACGCTGGAAGAGTCGGAAAAGATATCCGGTTCCTTCCTCGGTGGAAGCAAAGAACGGGACGCGATTCGGGCTGCAGCGAAAAAAGCTGGCTTTGCCAGGCCGCCCCGGGTGCACAAAGGGTTTAACAGCTACGCTGACCTGACTTTGCGTATGCTTCTGACTTCCGGTTCCTATGAGTTTCTGGAACAGTACCGTAAAGAAAAAGAAGCGCGCCTGCTGCTGACCGGGCACAGCCTGGGCGGTGCGGTAGCCACCATCGTAGGGCAGCGGCTCATTGATTTCGGCTTTGCCCCGGACAGACTGCAGGTCATTACCTTCGGCGCGCCGGCAGTTGGCAACACACCCTTTGCCCAAATGTATGGGGACCGTCTTGACCTGATCCGTGTCACAAATTCGGAAGACCCTGTGCCTCTGACACTGCAGGCAGTGCTGCGCAACTATAAACAGTTCGGGAAGGAGGTCCGCTTCCGCATTCCCAGGACTTTCAATAACATGAATCATTTCCTGCATCTGTATCTGGATGCGGGTCTGAAGAATTATTACAGCGCATTTGATGATACGGTAAAACAGGGGCTCATACAGAAGGAAACGGATGAGCAGCATACCGCTGCGGATAAGCCAAATGTGCTGTTGTATGTGGAAAGCAGCGAGTCGGGAAAGAAAAGGAGCAATACGTATGTAAAAACCACCATGGAGTTGCTGGAGCGGTTTATCCTGAATGAGTATAAAGCCCTGTTCCCCAATTATGTTGTGGTGCGGACTCCGCAAGATCCGTATGAGGCCATGCATACGCAGGCGGCGGACTATCTGCTGCAGGTAAAATTTGACGCCGTGACCAATCAGAATAACAATAACTGGTTCCTGACGGTGGAGCAGACCGTAACGGATAAAAATGGCAATGTGCTGCTTACCGACACTGCATCCAGAAGGACTTCGCCCCTGGCGGGCAATATCCTGGCGGCTATGGAAGTAATCGGGGCGCAGAAGACGGAACTGTTGCGGCAGATGCCCTGGCTGAAGAAGGAAGCGGAATGATAATACCATCTTCCCTTGGTCAGCGTGCAGACGAATTAATCAGCGTTTCCAATAGTTTTGGAAGCAATGTCTCCACAAATTTATTAGACATTTATGTAGGCTATGGTGTATAATATTTTTAAACGTTAATAAGAATTGTTCTTGATATGTTAACAATTTTTGCTGAGGAGGGATTGCTATGGATTCGAAATTTTACAGTTGCCGCAAATGTGGTGTGATCGTAGGATTGGTGGAAGGCTCTCTGGCTGGAGTGACCTGCGACGGCGAACCTTTGGAAATGATGCGCGCCAACAGTGTAGACGCATCCCGGGAAAAACATGTGCCGGTGGTGAGCGTAGCGGAATCGATTGTTTCTGTTAAGATCGGAAGCGCGGAGCATCCCATGACGGCGGCTCATCATATCAGCTGGATTTATCTGCAGACCCAGAAGGGCGGGCAGCGCCGGGCTCTCACCATTGATGATAAGCCGGAAGCAAAGTTTGCCTTGGTAGACGGGGATAAACCTGTTGCCGTGTTTGCGTACTGCAATCTCCACGGCCTGTGGGTGACGGAACTGTAATAACTATAAGTAATTACATAAACACAAGCGGCCGGAGAAAACATCGCAAAACCGTAAATGATTGCTATTTCATGGACTCATGTGCCTGTGGCTTCGAAACTCGGGGCTTTGCCCCTCGGACAGTCTCGCCACGACGGCACATTTCATCTCATGAAATGTCGCAATCTTTTCCGATGTTTTGCTTATGTTCTCTCCGGCCGCTTTCTTTTATGTGTACTTTTGATTTGCACCTATACCGTACGGTTTTGCGTTGTTTTATCCTTGCAGCATGATTCAATCGCTTATTATATAATTTTCGTCGTCCAGTCTTCTATGTTCCAGACCTCGTCGATCCAGTCCTCATAGAATTCCGGTTCGTGTGATACAAGAAGCACGGAACCTTTAAATTCAATGATAGCCTTTTTCAGTTCCTCCTTGGCTTCCACATCCAGATGATTGGTGGGCTCGTCCAGCACCAGCCAGTTGACTTCCTGTAACATCAGTTTACAGAGCCGCACTTTGGCTGCTTCGCCGCCACTGAGCACGAATACCTTGGTGGTGATGTGCTCGTTGGTCAGGCCACAGCCTGCCAGAGCGGCGCGGACTTCCGCATTGGTCAGACCGGGGTAGGCATCCCACACGTCTTCCAAAGCGGTCTTTTCGTTTTTGACACGTTCTTCCTGCTCAAAGTAACCGGGCTGCAGAAAATCTCCCTGGCGTATGGTTCCCGCAAAGGGGGGGATCATACCCAAAATCGTTTTCAGCAGGGTGGTCTTGCCCAATCCGTTGACGCCCCGCACCGCCACTTTTTTGTTGCGTTCCAGCTTAAAGGAAACCGGACGGGTCAGGGCGCTGTCGTAACCCAGCACCAGATCTTCCGCTTCTGCCAGAAAGCGCCCGGGAGTTCGTCCCGGTTGGAAACGGAAGTGAGGTTTAGGCCGTTCTGTGGGTTTCTCGATCATCTCCATCTTGTCCAGCTGGCGCTGGCGGCTGCGGGCCATGCCGGTGGTAGCCACTCTTGCCTTGTTCCGGGCAATGAAATCTTCCAGCTTCGCCACTTCCTGCTGCTGCCGTACGTAGGCAGCTTCCAGCTGGGCCTTGTGGATCTGGTACAGTTCCTGGAATTTGTCATAGTTCCCGGTGTAACGGGTCAGCTGACAGCCTTCCAGATGATAAATTACGTTGGCTACGTCATTTAAAAAGGCTACGTCATGGGAGATGAGGATGAAAGCGTTTTCGTAATTCTGCAGGAAGCGGGTGAGCCAGCGGATGTGCTCCACATCCAGATAGTTGGTGGGCTCATCCAGCAGCAGAATATCAGAATCCTGCAACAGCAGCTTGGCCAGCAGTACCTTGTTGCGCTGTCCGCCGGAAAGATCCGCTACATCCCTGTCCAGACCGATATCTCCCAGGCCCAGGCCGTTGGCAAAGTCTTCAATCTGGCTGTCCAGGGAGTAAAAACCGCTGTGCTCCAGGCGGCTCTGAATCTCGCCTACCCGGGCCAGCATTTTGTTCATGGTATCTTCATCCGCCTCTGCCATTTTGTCGTACAGCTCCAGCATTTCCTGCTCGGCGGCAAAGTCTTCATTGAAAGCCGTGCGGAGCACGTCCCGGATGGTCTTGCCGTTTTCCAGGCTGCTCATCTGATCCAGATAGCCTACCTTGATCTTGCCGGGCCAGGTAATCTGGCCGTCGTCAGGCAGCAGGTTGTTGGTGATCAGATTAAAAAAAGTAGATTTGCCTTCCCCGTTAGCGCCCACCAGGCCGATGTGCTCCCCTTTTTCCAGTTTGAAGGAAACATCTTCCAGAATCTGGCGCCCGCCGAAGGAATGGCTTACGTGACTTACGGTTAAAAAGCTCATAGGTCCCCCTGTAATACTAAGAATTCAAAAAGCAAACGGCCTCTGCCGTTACCTGTACGCGTATGCATAAAAAAATATATGCCTATTCTATCCTATACAGGTTGCTTTTGTACAGAAAAATTTTGTGGTACAATATAAAAAACGCGTAAGTATTTTGAGTAAACATTGGCAGGGTAACCCGGAAGGGTCCCAGTCGACGAAGGACGCTGTGCTGAGCGTAGCGATGCGCGACACTGAGGAGTGGGAGGCGGGTTGCCCGGCCAATTCGTCTTTAAATCATTAGAGGATTAAGTTTGACGGACAAGGAGGAAACACCATGATTACCGGTAATAAAAAGGACATTGCAAAACTGTTGCCGTATGTATCCCAACGGCTGAGAACCGCCCTGCAGTACATTGCGGAAACAGATTTTACCAACGTGAAGAACGGTGAATATCATTTGGACGGAGACGAGGTCTTTGCCCGGGTGGACCGTTACACTACAGAACCCAAAGACAGCAAAAAGCCGGAAAGCCACAATGCCTACATTGATGTACAGTATCTGGGGGAAGGTACGGAAAAGATTTATTATACGGCCAAAGCAGATACACATAAAGTCATAGAAGATTACGCTGCGGAACGCGATCTTCTCTTTTATGCGGATGCGGGAGAAAAGGACAGCGTTACCCTGGGCGACGGCGTCTTTGCTATCTTCTTTCCCTGGGAACTGCACCGTCCCGGCTGCCATGCCCTGCACGCCGGCTGCGCCGTGCAGAAGATTGTGGTGAAAGTGCTGGCCGAGTAAACCGGTTATGCCGGTTATCGACCCGGTTCGACTCTGTTTTCTGACAGATTTTTGCATTTTCAGAAAGCGCTTGGAAAATACATAAACGTGATTCTGAAAAATATCTTAAAAAAGTTGTTGACAAGGTCTTGTGATTGTGGTAATATAACTCACGTAGTCGTTGAGACTGCGAGCTAATTCCACCATAGCTCAATGGTAGAGCATTCGGCTGTTAACCGAAGGGTTGTAGGTTCGAGCCCTACTGGTGGAGCCAATGTGGCCGGTTGGTCAAGCGGTTAAGACACCGCCCTTTCACGGCGGTATCAGCGGTTCGAATCCGCTACCGGTCACCATTTTTTTTTGGGCGCTTAGCTCAGCTGGGAGAGCGTCTGCCTTACAAGCAGAATGTCAGCGGTTCGATCCCGTTAGCGCCCACCAATTAAAGACAGAAACGACGGACAGGTTCACAACCTGTCTTTTTTGTTTTTACAGTGCAATGTATACATGCGTTACGAATTTATTTTATGGACACTTTATGTTATAATTTAAGATAATATAGGTCACAGGCTGCTATGGAATGAGCTCAATGTGACAAATGAAAATAAAATGCTAAGGATGATTTTTGAAAGGGTGTTACTATGTTAACGGTAAAACGAGTTACAGCGTTGTTATCCATGGTTACGGTTTTGGCTTTTATGGCATTTCCCGCTATGGCAGCGGAACTGTCTGTGAAAGAAAACCGGACAAGATCGGGAATTGTCAATATAGCGGTGCCGTATATTTCCGGTTCTGTCGGAGGAAAACAGGTAGATAACCTGGTGAACAAGGCTGTGTTATCGTATGTGAATTCACAGATGAAGCAGATTATGTCCCGGCAGGAAATAGAAACCTTTGAAAGTACTCACGCAGATCCCCGTGAATTAGGTGAGATGCTGCGCTATAATTCGGATCTGGTCAAGTACACGGATAAGAAGATTTTGGATAAGAATACAGCGGGCAGAGTGACAGCCTCCTGGTATGTTCGCAATGAATATGAAGTCAAAGCTGCCAAAGATACGTTTTATTCTGTGATTCTTAAAACGAAAACATATACAGGCGGCGCCGGTGACGTGATTGTCTGGAAAGCCATGAATTTTGATTTAAAAGACGGGCATTTAATGGAACTGAAAGAGCTGTTTGATGCCAACGCAGATTACGCTGCCCGTTTACAGACACTGATCGGGTATCAGCAGAAGGGCAGGGCCCGCCTTATCAGACATATTAAAGGAAAGAATGTTTCGGAACCCACTCCCGTTACGATTACCGGTCAGGAAAACTTCTATGTGGACGACCATTATAATCTGGGCATCATCCTTTATTCGGGAGCATCCGGAGCGAAACGGTTGCCTGTGGACGGAGCTGTCGGTGATGCAAATCCGGCTGCTGAAAAGCAGCAATCCGCAACGGGACAAATGGAAATATATGATATTTCACTGAATGATTTTGCGGATCTGATCAGGCTGTAATGTTGTACGGAGAAACTATGCAGAAGAGAACCACTGTACAAAGAGAACGGTTGTACAGGTTAGCACGGATTGAATCATAATTCAAAGGAGCTGATTCCCATGGATAAAGAAGCGTTGAAAGCTGCGGTCTGCAGTGCCATCGATGCGGCAAAGGCTGACATCGAAAAGCTGGCCCTGTGCATTGAAAGCGAACCGGAGCTTGGCTTTAAGGAAACCAAAACGGCAAAAAAAGTAGAAGACTATATGCGTTCCTTAGGTCTGGATCCTCAGACCGGTCTGGCCCTCACCGGTGTCAAAAGCCGGGTCAAAGGCGGTAAGCCCGGGCCTTCCGTGGCGGTGCTGGCGGAACTGGATGCCATCGGTACCCCGGACAGTCCCAAAGCGGATCCCCTTACCGGAGCGGCCCACACCTGCGGCCATTTCCTCCAGACTTCTGTCATGCTGGCGGCCTGCACCGGTATCATCAAATCCGGTGTCATGAAGGAACTGGCAGGTGATGCCGTGTTCTTCTCCGTTCCGGCAGAAGAATATGTAGAAATTACCTACCGGAAGAGCCTGCGGGAGCAGGGGAAACTGCATTATATCTGCGGCAAAGGCCAGCTTATTTACGAAGGCCACTTCGACGATATCGATATGGCCATGATGATGCACTCCCAGGCTAATATGCCCCAGAAGGCAGTGGCCATCGGCAGTTCCAGTAACGGGTTTGTAGGTAAGACCGTGCAGTATATCGGCAAGTCCGCTCACGCGGCCAACGCCCCCCACGAAGGTATCAATGCCCTGAATGCGGCCTGCCTGGGTCTCATGGGCATCAACGCCCTGCGGGAAACTTTCCGTGAGCAGGATATCATCCGAGTACATCCCATCATCACCAAAGGCGGCGACCTGGTGAACAACGTGCCTGCGGACGTTCGCATGGAACTGTATGTGCGTGCCGCTACCATGGAAGCCATCGACAACACCCACAAACGGGTGGACGCGGCCCTGAAAGCCGGCGGCGACGCCGTAGGGGCCCAAACTATTGTGGAAACTCTGCCGGGTATGCTGCCCCTCCACTGCTGCAAAGAGATGAATGACCTGTTCGTGGCCAACGTGAAAGAGTTCTCTCCGGAAACGGAGATTGTGGATTCCGGTCACTTCAGCGCATCTACGGACATGGGGGATGTGTCTCATCTCATGCCGGCCATCCATCCGTTCATCGGCGGTACGGACGGAGCTCTCCACACCAAAGACTTTACTGTGACGGATTTTGACGCGGCGGTGATTACCCCGGCCAAGGCTTTTGCCCGCATGATCGTGGACCTGTTGTACGATGACGCGGCCTGCGCGAAAAAGATCCTTGCGGATAACAAACCGCTGCTGACCAAAGAAGAATACATTGCCAAGTGCGATTCTTATTTTTCTAAATAAGGTTGCGGACGCAACACATCTGAAAAGTTTATTAAGATAGTTGAAAGCGCATTGCACGGCAACAAATATTTTATAAAGTACAATACGTAAAAAGTTTTTCTCAATAATTTCAGAGAAGCAAAATTCATTGTGTTATTATCATTTAATTTTTCAGTTTCTCTGCGATTATAAAAAATTATTGTTAAGGAAGTGAGTGAAATGAAAGATTTCCGTCTCCATCTCATCGTTCTTATCCTGATCGTTGTGGCGGAAAAAATCGGCAACATTTCCATCACGGTGGGTGTCGGCAAAATCGTGCTGCTGCCCATGATGTATGCGTTGCTGATGGGCGTAGCGACAGCGCCCCGGTTTACGAAAATCTCCTCTGAAAAGAATGTCAAAACAGCCAGCTCGCTGTTAGGCGTTACCCTGATGCTGCTGATGGCACGGTACGGTACCCTGGTAGGTCCCAGCCTGCCGAAGATCCTGGCGGCTTCTCCTGCACTGATCCTGCAGGAATTCGGTAACCTGGGCACCATCATCATCGGTGTTCCCCTGGCAGTGTTTGTAGGGCTGAAGCGGGAAGCCATCGGCGCTGCCCACTCCGTAGCCCGTGAACCGAACGTAGCCCTTATCGGCGAACGGTTCGGTCTGGACGGCCCGGAAGGCCGCGGTGTTATGGGCGTTTACATCTGCGGCACGGTTATCGGTACCATCTTCTTCGGTCTGATGGCCAGTCTGGCGGCGGCATACCTGCCGTTCCATCCTTATGCCCTGGCTATGGCTGCCGGCGTAGGCTCCGCCAGTATGATGACTGCAGCCGTAGGTTCCCTGTCCGCCATGTTCCCCCAGATGGCAGACCAGATTGCGGCGTTCGGCGCCGCCTCCAATATGCTGTCCGGTCTGGACGGCCTGTACATGAGTATCTGGATGGCCCTGCCCTTCGCAGAATGGCTGTACAGAAAATCCTACCGCATGAAATACGGCGTGGATCCGGAACCCCCTGTGATTAAGAATCTGGAAGAAGGAAAGGAAGGTGAAGCAAAATGAAGATGAGTGAAACCTTAGGCGTTTTATTGATTTGCGGCTTCCTTTCGTTAGTTGCTAACGTAGTGGGAACGAAAAACGGTTTTGTGGAAGCCATTCCCGGCATGCTGTTCCTGATCGCCCTGGCTTTTGTGGGCATCTGGCTGGGCAAAGTGATTCCCGGCGGCATCCCCGGCGTTGCTTATGTGGTAACCATCGGTTGTATCCTGACCGTTCCCGGAGTGCCTTGTGCAGCCGCCATCTCGGCAGCAGTATCCAAGGTTGGTTTTATGCAGCTCTGTACCCCCATCCTGGCCTATGCCGGTGTGGCGATCTGCAAAGACCTTGACGTTTTTGCGGAAAGCAGCTGGCGTATCGTTGTGGTAAGTTGCGTGGTATTCGTGGGTACCTATATCGGTTCCGCTATCATCGCCCAGCTGATCCTGAAAGCGATTGGACAGATTTAACAGTTTGCGTGTACCGAATGTGAGTGCCGGACTGAACCGTTTTCATTACAAAGAAATTTTGAAAACGATAAGTCCGGCGCTTTTATTATTTCTGAAAGGTGTTATATTTGATACAGTTCAATTGTAAATTTAACTTTTAGAAAAATATCTTTCTAAGTTGTTCGAAAAATTGAAAGGTTTCTGCTAAAATTGTGATAATATCATTGGTAAACTATGAGCAGGAACTGTGAAGAAATCTTTTTGAGCAGTTCTTTAAGGAGAGGGGCGTTTCTATGAAAATCATTAATCTCTTAAAAGGAACAAAACCGGGCGTGTCCTGCGAGCTGTTTCCGCCCAAACAAGGGAGCCAGCTGGCGAATGCGCTGGAAATTGTAGATACCATTGCGGAACAGAAGCCTTCTTTTATCAGCGTGACCTACGGGGCCGGCGGGTCCAACGCCGGGGAAGCGGTGGCTGTGGCGGCAGAGGTGCACAAATGCGGCATTCCTTCCATGGCGCATTTTACTTGCATCAATGCGGATGATCAGGGAATCGAAGCCATGCTGAAGCAACTGCAGGCAAAAGGTATTGACAACGTCCTGGCGCTGCGGGGCGACCTGCCGGAAGGGACATCGCTGGAGCATGCGGAATATCAGCATGCCAGTGATCTGGCAAAAATAATCAAGTCTTTTGGTGATTTTTGTGTGGGCGGCGCCTGCTACCCGGAAGGCCATCCGGAAAGCGCCGGTCTCAATGATGATATTGAAAAACTGAAAATAAAAGTAGACAGCGGCGTGGAGTTTCTGGTGACCCAGATGTTCTTCGACAATGATGTGATGTACAATTATATGTACCGGCTGCTGGCACACGGTATTACGGTGCCGGTGGTGCCCGGGGTGATGCCTGTTACCAATGCGAAGCAGATACAGCATATCTGCAAGCTGAGCGGCACCAAGCTGCCGTTGCGTTTCCGGGCTATTGTGGAAAAGTACGGGGACGACCCGGAGGCTATGAAGCAGGCGGGGATCAATTATGCCACGGCTCAGGTGCTGGATCTGTTGGCCAATGGGTTTATGGATGTGCACATTTATACGATGAACCGGCCGGAAATTATTGGGGGGATATTGCAGAATCTTTCCTGCATAGTAAAATAATCTATAATTGTTTTGTTAGGAAAAGACATCGCAAACACGTCAACGATTGCTATTTTATGACAGGGCCCCAGCGGTGGTTTCTTCATAGCGCTCCGCTAACGCTTCGGAGTCGCGACGGAGGGCATCCCGCCTCCCACTTCCTCACTGCGCACGCTCACTCTGTTCGCGTTGCTCGGTATCGTCAAACTGGGAACCCTTCCGGGATGCCGTCGTCGCTTAACATAATAAACTATTCCTCGCGCCCTGCGGGTGCACGCTTCGCTTATTCAAAAGCCCCCGCTGGGGCATACTATGAATTGCAGTACACTATTAATACTATGTCAAACGATATTATTTATTTTAATAAAAAAGAAGCTCTTCGCTACTTCCGCGCACAGAGTGATGATAAATCTGCAGAAACGTTACTAGATGCAGCCTATCAGAAAATGAAGAATGAGTTGCAGCCCCGGTATACGGTGAAGCGGTTTGGGTGCAGGACGCTTTCAGAAAAAGAATGGTTGCAGGTAAGTTCAAAACCAGTTTTAGGAGTGACTCCGCAGAATGAAGCCGACGAGGTTCTTTCTCTCGTGTTGTTGGACAACGGCACGGTGTTCCGCAGCAAGGCGCTGGCCCGGTATGTGGGGGCGGCAACGGAACTGTTTCTGTTTGGGGCGACGTTAGGGAGCCGTGTAGATATTGCGTTGCGACGTATGGCGCTGACCAGTGTGGCGGAGGCCGGGGCCGGTCAGGCTGTGGCGGCGGCGTTGATTGAAACGTACTGTGATGATTGCTGCGTGGAACTGCAGAAGCAGTTGCCGGAAGGGAAGAAACTGAAGTGGCGTTTTTCTCCCGGATACGGTGACTGGGCGCTGGAGGAACAGAAGATTTTGTTCCCGGTACTGGACTGCGCCCATGCCATCGGTCTCACGTTGACGGAGAGTTGCATGATGGCACCGGTGAAATCCGTGACGGCGGTGATGGCAATCACGGAAGATGACGTAAAAGAAAATAAAGCACAAAAGGATAAATCTGGAAAAACTTTTTTCAAAAAGTTTAACTGCAATCAAACAGAAAATAATTTTCCAATTACAAACAACAAATGCCTGCACTGCAATAAGATTGACTGCGAATTCAGGCAAAAAATGATTTTATAAAGTTGTTTATGTTTTAATGGTAAGCTGTTGTTGCAAAGTTGCAGGGAATTTGTTTTTCCTTAAAACGCTGTGTGGAGGATGCAGTATGTCTGTCCTTGATTTTTTAGGAAAAGAAATTTTATATTTTGACGGGGCCATGGGCACGCGCCTGCAGGCGGCTGGACTGAAACCCGGGGAACTGCCCGAAGTGTGGAACATCACTCACGGTGATGTGGTGGCAGAGATTCATGCCAGTTACGTAAGGGCCGGAGCCAACATTTTAAAATCCAACACCTTTGGCGCCAACGCGTTAAAGATGCAGGGTTCCGGGTATTCTGTAGAGGACGTGGTGCTGGCGGCTTTTAAAAATGCAAGAGCTGCCTTTGCCCGGGTGTCCGAAGAATGCAACAGCAGGAGAAGGAATCAGACTGTTGTAGCCAGGGAACAAGCAGGTGCTGTTTGCTCTGACTCAGGTGCAGAATTCGCTGTTTCAAAACCGCAAGACAAACTGTTCATGTCTTTGGATTTGAATAAACAGTTTGTGGCGCTGGACCTGGGGCCTACGGGTAAATTGCTGGCGCCTTACGGAGATCTGCAGTTTGAAGAGGCTGTAGCCCTGTATGCGGAACAGGTCCGTGCCGGGGTGAAGGCCAATGCTGACCTGGTTCTGGTAGAAACCATGAGCGACAGTTACGAAGCCAAAGCCGCCATACTTGCGGCAAAAGAGAACAGCGACCTGCCTGTCTTCGTGACATTTACCTTTGACAGGGATGGCAAGCTGCTGAACGGGGCGGATGTGGAAACGGCTGTGCTGATGGCGGAAGGGTTAGGCGTGGACGCCGTGGGGTTCAACTGCGGGCTGGGGCCGGACCTGGTAGCCAGACTGCTGCCCCGTGCCCGCCGCGTTACGGATCTGCCTCTCATTGCCAATCCCAATGCGGGGCTGCCGGTGGAAAAGGATGGAAAAACGGTATTCACTACCGGCCCGGAAGAGTTTGCCGACTACATGATGGATGTGTACCGGGAAGGCGGCGCCGTCTTAGGCGGGTGCTGCGGCACAAATCCGGATTACATCCGTCTGGTTGCAGAGCGGACCAAGGGCCTGAAGCCAATGCCCCTGCATGCTGTTTCAGAAATAAATAATACAGATGGTGAAGAAGCGAAAATAATCATTGCAGATGATGTTGCAGCGACTGCAAATGAAAGTACCGTTTCACCGGCATATAAAAATAATAAGAAAGAAAAATTCAGTTTTATCACCGCTGTTGCCGGTTACGGCGCGCCGGTGTATTTCGGTAAAAAGCCTGTCCTTATCGGGGAGCGGATCAATCCTACGGGCAAGCCCTTATTAAAGGAAGCATTGCGCAACGGGGACATGGATTATGTCTGCCGCCTGGGACTGGAACAACTGGACAATGGAGCTCACATTCTGGACGTGAACACCGGACTGCCGGGCCTGAACGAAACGGAAACATTATGCAACGCTGTGACTGCCCTGCAGGCCATTACTCCCGTTCCACTGGAAATTGACACTTCCGATTATGAAGCCATGGAGAAAGCCCTGCGCCTGTACAACGGAAAACCGTTGCTGAACTCTGTCAACGGCAAACAGGAATCCATGGACAACGTGTTCCCCCTGGCGAAGAAGTACGGTGCGGCCGTGGTAGGTCTGTGCCTGGATGAAAACGGCATCCCGGATACAGCAGAAGGACGTCTGGCCATTGCGGAAAAAATTATCAAAACAGCAGCGCAGTACGGCATCAAAGCAAAAGATATCGTCATCGATCCTCTGGCCCTGACCGTGAGCACCGACAGCCGCAACCCGGCCATTGACCTGGCGGTGATTCAGGCTCTGAAAGCAAAAGGCATCCATACGGTGATGGGCGTGTCCAATATTTCGTTTGGCCTGCCCAACCGGGACGCGGTGAACAGTGCGTTTTTTGCCATGTCCCTGGCGGCGGGGCTGTCTTCCGCCATCATGAACCCCCAGAGCGGGCGTATGCTGGAAGCCTATCACGCGTATTGCGCCTTAAGCGGGGCCGACGAAGGCTGCAAGGAATTTGTGGCCCGGTATGCGGACGCACCCCAGCATAAAACGGCCGTGAAGGTGTCGGAGTACACCCTGTACGACGCCATCGTGAAAGGCCTGGTGGAGCAGAGCGGCATTGCCACGAAAAAACTGCTGGAAGAACAGAAAGCGCCGCTGGAAGTCATCAATCAGTTTATTATTCCGGCGCTGAACACGGTAGGGGAAGGGTTTGGCAAAAAGACACTGTTCCTGCCCCAGCTGCTGATGGCGGCGGATGCGGCAAAAGCAGCCTTTGACGAAATTAAAAAGCAGATGCAGGGGAGTGCTGCGCAGAACAACACAGCAGCATCCGCAGAAGGAAACGCTTCCGGCGCCGACGCCTCTCCGGGAGACACCATCGTACTGGCCGTAGTCAAAGGCGACATTCATGACATCGGCAAAAATATTGTCAAAGTGCTGTGGGAAAACTACGGGTACCATGTGGTGGACCTGGGCAAAGATGTGCCTGCAGAATCCGTGGTGGAAGCCGTAGAAAAGCATCACGCAAAGCTGGTGGGCCTCACCGCTCTCATGACCACAACCGTGGCCGCCATGGAAGACACCATCCAGGCGTTGCGCCGAAAGACCAATACAAAAATCCTGGTGGGCGGCGCTGTCATGACACAGGAATACGCGGACACCATCGGCGCGGACGGTTACGCCCCCGACGCCGTAGCCGCTGTGGATTATGCGAACCAGCTGTTTAAAGGAAAAGGAGAATAGAATAGAAAAGAAATATATTTTTAAAACAGGTTTCCACCGGTCAATCGTTTTTTCAATATTTTTATCTTAACCCATGCACTACAGCAGGAAAAACATATCCTGCTGTTGTTTTTTCTTTTATTTCGTAAAAAGATAAATTTTAACATGAAAAATAAAAATGATTTGTTTTTCTGGGGTGCACATGTCCACAATGAGTTTCCTGAAATGTATTTTACGAGTGAACCAAAACAATAAAAATCTTTCTGTATAACACACAACTTGTATCTTTCTTTCACAATTGTTTGCTAAATTTTAAAAAACAAAATGATTTTGTTACATTTTCTGCGGTGTTGCCTTGTGCGTCCAAAAATGCTATAATGCACATATGTCAAATGAGAGTGCATTTTTTATTTAAGTGGCGGTAAGAGACAATGTCAGTGTATCTTGTGATGTCCTCACGGTTTACAGCATTGCCTGTTCCAAAACGCAGCACTCTGCAAAAGTAAGGAAACGCTGATTACTCAGTGTCTCCTTAAAAAACAACAAAGAAGAAGGAGCGATTTAGTTATGAAAACGAAAAAATTTGTATCTGCATTGTTAGCTTCCGCAGTAGCCCTGAGCCTGGTTGCAGGTTGCGGCGGCGGAGACAAGAAAAAAGCTGACGAGAAAAAACCGGCGGCAGCTGCCGGCGCTGTAAAAGTTGGCGTGTTCCTGCCCCTGACCGGCGATAACGCAGCCGGCGGCGAACTGGAACTCCGCGGTATCAAACTGGCCAACAAACTGCATCCGGAAATCAACGGCAAAAAGATTGAACTGGTCATTGCAGACAACAAATCCGATAAAGCAGAATCTGCCAACGTAGTAGCCCGTCTCATTGAAAAAGATAAAGTTAAAGTTATCCTGGGTTCTTACGGTTCTTCCCTGTCCATGGCAGCCGGTAACATCGTAAAAGACAGCAAGGTTCCGGCTATCGGCACCAGCTGCACCAACCCCCAGGTTACCAAAGGCAACGAATACTACTTCCGCGCCTGCTTCATCGATCCGTTCCAGGGCACCGTTATGGCTAACTACGCTTTCAAGAAAGGCGCCAAGAAAGTGGCTATCGTGCAGGAAGTTTCCAATGACTACTCTGTAGGTCTGGCCAAATTCTTCAAAGAAGCCTTTGAAAAACTGGCCGGCCCCGGCAGCGTCGTTGATATCGCCAACTACCAGACCGGCGACAAAGACTTCACCGCGCAGCTCACCAACCTGAAAGCCAAGAACCCGGACGCGGTTTTCGCACCCGGCAACTTCACCGAATCCGCACTGCTGGTTAAACAGGCCCGTCAGCTGGGTATCAAAGTTCCCTTTATGGGCGGCGATACTTGGGAGACCCAGGACTTTGTCAACGTAGGCGGCAAAGATGTGGACGGCGTAGCTTTTTCCAGCGCATTTGACAGCACCAAGGCTGCAACTCCGGAAGCCAAGGCATTCCTGGACGCTTATGCCAAAGAATACAAGGGCGAACAGCCTGGCGGCCTGACGGCTCTGGCTTATGACTCCTACCTGATCGCTCTGAACGCCATGAAGGCTGCCGGCGTAGAAGACAGCAAGAAGATCCGTGATGCCATCGCTTCTACCAAAGATCTGGAAACCACCACCGGCAAGACCACGCTGAACGCTGACGGCGACCCCATCAAGTCTGCGGTTATCAAAACGGTTAAAGACGGCAAATTCACCTACATCGATATGGTTAACCCGGGAGATCTGAAAGCCAAATAATCGGTTTTGCTTACTAACCCAATCGTTTAATTCCCGTTTATGCCCTGCTTCCCTCCCTGCGGGGGAAGCAGGTATTTTTAGGTATACCGGTTCCCTGGATCTGTAAGATGATCTCTGGCAGGCAGGTGGATGAACCGGCGTATCCTTTTATTTGAGGTGTAACACATGGAGCTTTTTCAAGCGATAGCCAATATGACTGCGGCAAGCTTTGCCCAGCATATGGTCAACGGTATTTCCCTGGGCAGTCTGTATGCCCTCATCGCCATCGGCTACACCATGGTGTACGGCATACTGCTGATGATCAACTTCGCCCACGCGGATATCGTCATGATGGCCTGTTATTTTGCCTTTTTCGGCATCACGGCCTTCCACATTCCCTGGTACCTGACCTTTATCGGCACCATCATCGCCACAGCATTGTTGGGTGTAACCATAGAACGCTCAGCCTACCGTCCGCTGCGGGACGCGCCAAAGAATTCTGTACTGATTTCCGCTATCGGCGCTTCCTTCCTGCTGGAAAATCTGGCTAACTATATTTTCAGTGGCCGTCCCATGAATTTCCCGGAGATTCCGTTCCTGTCCAGCATCATCACTGTGGGCAGCATAAAAATCCAGGCCATCTGCCTGTTCATTCCTGTGGTAACGGTGGTCTGTCTGTGCATTCTGCTGCACATCGTCAACCATACCAAGACCGGTATGGCCATGCGGGCTGTGTCCAAGGACTATGAAATCGCCCGGGTCATGGGTGTCAACATCGACAACATCATTTCCATTACCTTTGCCATCGGCTCCGCCCTGGCAGCCGTCGGCGCCATCATGTGGGGCATCCGTTACCCCGGTATCACGCCGTATCTGGGGGTTATGCCGGGCCTGAAGTGCTTCATCGCAGCAGTGGTGGGCGGCATCGGTAATATCAAAGGCGCCGTGATCGGCGGCTTTATCCTGGGTATGGGCGAAATCCTGATCGTAGCTTTCTTCCCCCAGTTCTCCGGCTATCGGGACGCCTTTGCCTTCATTGTGCTGATTTTGATTTTATTCTATAAACCCACCGGTTTATTAGGCGAAAAAACGACAGAGAAGGTGTAATCATGAATCATAATAAACGAAACATCATGCTCACCCTTGCCGCTCTGGTCGTTTTGTTCGGCCTGGCGTGCTTTGTGCAGGCAGAAGTAGATTCTTATATCCGGCGTATCGTGAACCTGTGTCTCATCTACGCCATCATCGGTCTGTCCATGAACGTGACCAACGGCTTTGCCGGACAGTTCTCCTTAGGGCAGGCGGGTTTCATGGCCATCGGGGCCTACATGGTGGGCATCTTTACCGTACCGGTGGAACTCCGGGCGGACGTGTTCTATGCTATCCCCATGAACCCCCATCTAGTTAACGTGTACATGCCTCTGTGGATGGCGCTGATTTTGGGTGGTGTGCTGGCCGCCGGCATAGCCGGTCTCATTGGCACGCCGGTACTGCGGCTCCGGGGCGACTATCTGGCCATTGCCACCTTAGGTTTCTCGGAGATCATCCGCATCATCATCACCAATGCCACCAGCATCACCAACGGGGCCCTGGGCATCAAGAACATTCCGCCCCTGAACGATGTGCGGTACATTTTCCTGGCTACGGCCATTTCCTATGTGCTCATCACACTGCTGCTGAACTCTTCCTACGGCCGTGCCTTCAAAGCCATCCGGGAAGATGAGATTGCGGCGGAAGCCATGGGCATCAACCTGTTCTACCACAAAAACCTGGCCTTTATGGTCAGCGCTTTCTTCGCCGGCATCGGCGGCGGCCTCTACGGCGCCCTGCTGGGTACGGTAGATCCCAAAAACTTCTTATTTACCTTAACCTACAACTTCCTGCTGATCATCGTGCTGGGGGGCATGGGCTCCGTTACCGGCAGCATGTTCGGCGCCATTATTGTTACGGCAGGGCTGGAATACCTGCGCGTCTTTGACGAACCGCTGGAGCTGATGGGAGTCGCCATCCCCCTGTTCCGTCCGGGCCTGCGCATGGTAGTGTTCTCCATCCTGCTGATGATTTGCGTGCTGTTCTGGCGCCACGGCATCATGGGCACCAACGAACTCACCTGGGAAAAAATAATTCACTTTGTGAAGCACCCGCTGGCAGGCTTCCGAAAAAAGGGGGTGCAGGGTAAATGATCCGGACTGTATTACGTACCGAGCATGTGACCATGCAGTTTGGCGGCGTCATCGCCGTCAACGATTTGAATATTGTCGTCAAAGAACACGAAATCATTGCCCTCATCGGACCTAATGGCGCGGGCAAGACCACGGCCTTCAACGATATCACCGGCGTGTACACACCGACCAAAGGGCGGGTAATCTATACCAAAACAAACGGGCAGGAAATTGACATCACCGGCAAAAAGCCCAGCGAGATCGCGCAGCTGGGCATTGCCCGCACCTTCCAGAACATTCGTCTCTTCAAAGACCTGAGTGTGTATGAAAATGTACTGATTGCCAAGCACCTGCATTTAAAATCCAATTTTGTGTCCGCCACCTTACGGCTGCCGGGCTACAAAAAAGAAGAAGAAGCCATGCGGGCCGACGTGGAACGGCTGCTGAAAGAAGTTAAACTGTGGGATGTGCGGAACGAAAAAGCCAGCAGCCTGCCCTACGGCAAGCAGCGTTACCTGGAAATTGTAAGAGCATTGGCAACGGAACCGCAGCTTTTGCTGCTGGACGAACCGGCAGCGGGCATGAACCCGAAAGAGACCGCGGAACTGACAGACTTTATCCGGCAGATCCGGGACCGGTTCAAGCTGACCATCTTCATGATCGAACATCACATGGATCTGGTCATGGAAATTTCCGACCGCATCTACGTGCTGGACTTCGGCACCACCATCGCCACCGGCGACCCGGCTGCTATCCAGAACAACGAGCGGGTTATCAAGGCGTACTTAGGGGAGGATGAAGATGCTTAAAGTCAGAGACCTGGTTGTGGCCTACGGCGGCATTGAAGCCCTGAAAGGCATCTCCATAGACGTACCCGAAGGACAGATCGTCACCCTGATCGGCGCCAACGGGGCGGGGAAGAGCACCCTGCTGCGTACCATCATGGGGCTGGAAAAACCCCGGAGCGGTTCTGTGGAATACAATGAAGAAAACTTAAAAGGCCTGAACAGTCAGCACATTGTGACCCGGGGCATTACGTTAGTACCGGAAGGGCGGCGGGTGTTCCCCAATCTCACCGTGTTGGAAAACCTGCGCATCGGCGCCTACCTGCGCAAAGATGAAGACGGTATCCTCAAGGACATCCAACGTATCTATGAACTCTTCCCAAGGCTGGAGGAACGGAACTGGCAGATGGCCGGCACCCTGTCCGGCGGCGAGCAGCAGATGCTGGCCCTGGGCCGCGCCTTGATGTGCCGCCCCAAACTGATTATGATGGATGAACCCTCCTTAGGGCTGGCGCCTTTGGTCATCAAAGAAATCTTCAACATTATCCGGCGCATCAACGAAAGCGGTACCACAGTGCTGCTGGTTGAACAGAACGCCAACATGGCCTTGAAGGTGGCCCACCATGCGTACGTGCTGGAAACGGGACGCATCAAGATGGAGGGCAGCGGCAGGGAACTGCTGGAAAACGAAGAGATTAAAGAGGCGTACTTGGGGAAAAAGAAAAAGTAAAAGTAAGATTTTTGCAATGAAACATAAAAGCGTGCAGGGATTTCACAAAACTCTGCACGCTTTTGTTTTTACGCTGTTAACGTTACAATTATTAACAAAATTACAAAAACTGCAACGTTAACTTGCCTGTTTTTAGTTTTTGTCAGAAACAATGATAGCAAGCAGGTAAATTATTAATGAATAGTCCACTTGCCCAAAAAAATTGTGAACAATTAATTATTTGCTTGCATCCAAGGCAAAGACAGACTACAATATACATGTAGAGTCATAAACTGGAATCATGGAGGTGATATACATGGCAACTTCGACATTTGATAAGGTTTTTATCATTACCGATCCTGAAGATCAGAAACGCATTATTGATGTAGTGACTTCCGACAAGCCGGCAAAGCCGATTAAAGCGCCACTTTATACACAAAAAGAACGTGAAAGGAATGAGGAATTATTCAAACAATACGCATCTCGCTTAAATTCTTAATCAACTTTTATCAAGAGGACAAAAACAAGCTAAACGAGATTTTGTCCTCTTTTATTTGTACAGATAATACCGATATTGCAAACTTTCTTCATGAAAAAGCCATTAAGTACGAACAACTGGGAAAAGCGCGGACATATTTGTTTTTTGATGAAGAAAAACTGGAAAGAGGATTGTTTGTTATTGTCGGTTATTTTTCATTAGCCCTTAAGACTTTAATTCTTCCGGAAAGCACTTCTACAAACAGAAGAAAGGTTATTGATGGGTTTTACGGAAAGTTGCATGGACATCCTATCAGAGAAGTATCTTGTTATTTGATTGGTCAGATTGCTAAGAATTCAAGCCTGAATCAATATTCTCTTTCAGGAAAGGATCTGCTTGAGAATGCTCTTGCAACCATTATACCTGCTACAGAAATCGTTGGCGGACGATGGGTTCTTGTTGAATGCCAGAACATAGACAAACTACTTAACTTCTATAAAGAAAACGGATTTGAATATGTGGCAAGAGAACCTGACGATCAAGAAGAAATGGTGCAAATGATACGCAGGATAGGATAACAATATTTCGTTTATGATTCTGCAATTATAAACAACAAATGTGATTTAGATTTAACGTACACACACCACAGCCTTGCAGGCCAGCCAGACCCTGCAGGCTGCATTTATATTTCCGTATAAGAATAAATTTGAATATTTTAGACTTAAACATTTTGCGATTTTGTGGTAAAATACTTAAAAAGATTTTGCGATTTTGCAGATTTTTCGGTTTTTAAAAATTGCGAATGGAGGCGAAGGCTTGTGTTCAGAAGAAAAATTTATGATAAACTTCTGGAATGGAAGAAGGAGTCAGACGGCCGGACAGCGCTTATGCTTGAAGGCGCGCGCCGTATCGGCAAATCTACCATTGTGGAAGAGTTCGCGAAAAACGAATATAAAAGCTACATACTGATAGACTTTGCCGTGGCTTCCAAGGCAGTGCGTGAATTATTCCGAGATATGTCCGACCTCAACTATCTGTTCCTTCAGTTGCAACTGCAGTTTCACACAGACCTTTTTGCCAGAAAATCGCTCATTATTTTTGACGAAGTACAGCTTTGTCCTCTCGCGCGTCAAGCAATAAAAGCCCTTGTAAAAGACGGGCGTTATGACTACATCGAAACGGGCTCGCTGATTTCCATACGTAAAAATGTAAAAGACATACTTATTCCCAGCGAGGAACGGAAAATAACCATGTATCCCATGGACTATGAAGAGTTTTTATGGGCTGTGGGTGATAACACAAGCTATCATCTTATCCGTCGGTGTTATGAAGAAGGCCATCCTTTGGGGCAGCAGACAAATCGAAGGCTTTTGCGTGATTTCAGGCTGTACATGCTGGTGGGGGGCATGCCGCAGGCCGTAAAAGAGTACATAGAGACTAATAATTTTCGTAAAGTGGACCTGGTAAAGCGTGACATACTGAATCTTTACGAAGATGATTTTCGTAAAATTGATTCTACCGGCCGGGCGGCTATGTTGTTTGACGCCATACCGGCGCAGTTGAATAAAAACGCTTCGCGCTACCAAATCTCCAGCGTGCTGGATAAAGCGCGGGCAGAAGACCTTTTGCAGATTATTGCTGAGATGAATGACTCTAAAACAATTTTGCTTTCCTATCATGCCAACGATCCGAATGCAGGGCTCTCCGCCAACAAGGATTTAACAAAATTCAAAATGTTTGTCTGCGACACGGGCCTTTTCACCACGTTGATGTTTAAGGACAGGGATTTTACCGAAAACGTAATCTATGAAAAGCTCCTGAATGATAAGCTTTCGGCCAATCTCGGATATTTGTACGAAAATGTTACGGCTCAGATTTTAGTGGCAAACGGTAACGAACTGTTTTACCACACGTTTTTGAACGAAACAACGCGTCACAATTATGAAATTGATTTCCTACTGACACGCAAGAACAAAATCTGCCCGCTTGAAATAAAAGCTTCTGGTTACAAAACACATACATCGCTTGATATATTCTGCCGAAAGTTTTCAGCGCGTGTGATATGGAAATATCTCGTCTACACTAAAGATTACGCAAAAGATTCTGATATTATTTGCCTGCCGGTTTACATGACACCATTTATTTAGGGAAACGCTGATTAATTCGTCTGCAGGCTGTATTTTCGTGCTTACACGGCTCCGGCGGGGGAAACTCTGAATCACGCCACTTCTGGCAGTTAAAATGCACTGCCAAGCAGTAATATCTACAGCCAAAGCTTCCAATAAAGACTTTACCTTTATATATTGAGAGATGGGACGCCTTAACCTCGCTATCCATGCGGGTTCACGCTTTAAGGTTGGTCGTTTTAACGACCAGGGGGAAGAACACTGCATTTTTATCATGTTTGTGTTATAATAACAGGTAAAGAATAATCAGAAAGGAGCCATGTCATGACGAATCCTGTACTGACAAGAAACACAACCGTTCTGCGCGGCACCGGCGCTACCGTCCAGGGCATTGCCCTGATTACCTTACTGTATCTGGGCTTTGTTGTCTCAGCCGCCATGATGGCCTGGCAGCACCCGGAACTGTTTGCGCCCCATATCATCGTACTGAGTTTTGCCGGTCTTGGCGTCGGTTTGCTTATCAGCTATTTCCCAAAACGAGCCAGCCTGCTGGGACCGGTATACGCCATCTTGGAAGGTTTCCTGATTGGCGTGTACTCCATGCTACTGGAGAGCCGCTACCCGGGCATCGTCATGGAAGCCGCCACCTGTACCTTCGGCATCGCCTTTGCCTGTGCCGTGTTGTATGGCAGCGGTCTGGTGAAAGTAACAGATAAATTTATGAAAATCGTGTTCACCCTGACAGCAGGCATTGCCACCATTTACCTGATTGACCTGGTAGCCTGGTTTGCCTTTGATACCAACGTGCCCCTGCTGCACGAAAACTCAAAGGCAGGTATTATAGTCAGCTTTATTATCATCTGTATAGCTACCATGCGCCTGTTTGCCGATTACGAAATGGTGACACGGGCGGTGGAAATGGGTGTGGATGCAAAATATGAACCTTATTACGCATTTGCTCTGACCGTGACGCTGATCTGGCTGTATCTGGAGATTCTCCGGTTGATGGGGAAAACGAGGAGCAGGAAGTGACTATATGAAAATACAACGCGGTGGCGCCTGATACGTCACCGCTTTTTCCTTCTTTTGCCGTTGAAACGCCCGAGCCTTTTTGCAAATCTAGGCGCAGAGTGGGATTTTGTATTTGCTCTTTACTAAATAAGGGTTGAGAATTGCGATATAACCTATTCAATGATATAATTATTCTTATAAAAGCGTTTTTATAAAAGCATATAAGGCAGTTAATTTACAATTATAATAGAGGTTGCGGTATTATGTCTATTAGTCCGCTTTTTATTTACAAAAGCAGTGTACTATATCTTGTTATTCCAATCATATTTTTCTTTTTGGGGTGGACGAGATTAGGGACAGGATTATTGTTTTCTGTTTTATTGCTATTTGTAACATATATTTTTTTTGATAAAGCCAAAACTATGAAATCAAACAATAATTTCATAGTTTTGTCCAAAGACTATTTTATTGCTTTTGTTTTGTTATTTTTATTTTTGCTTAGCACAGGTAATACGGGATTTTTAGGCTGTTGGGGTGTTGACATTCCATGGCGCAACGCAATTTATCAGGATCTTATTCGCCAGTCATGGCCCGTTGTATATGATTACTCACAGAGTGTATTATGTTATTACATGACTTTTTGGTTAGTTCCTGCTGCAATTTCTTCCTGGTTGAATTTGGGTGAGACGGGAAGCAATGTGGCTTTATTCTTGTGGATGTATATTGGATTGATATTAATTTTTCTTTTGCTTTGCGAGGCGCTGATGCCCAAAAAGGAACAGGTAGTATTAATTGCAATATTGTTTCTGTTTTTTAGCGGAATTAATATAATAGGAATGCTTTTGAGGAGTTTTTTAATTGAACCTTCCCCGTTAATATCTGATTACCCGGGCTGGGCAAGCTGGGAGTTCACAAATTTTAACATAAATGGAATTGATGTCGTTTATATACTACGTAATACATACATGAATATTGCAGATGCGTATAATCAGTTTTTCGCAATAGCTATTGTTACGCTCCTTTTTTATCGTTTTCGATATAATCCGGGTTGTTATGCGTATATTGGATTATTGGTAGTGCCATATTCGCCTATAGGATTTATTGGCATCATTATAATTGAATTTTTGGAATTAGCAATTGATGTATTGCAAAGGAAGAAGCTGCATGGGTTGAAAAGTTTTTACAAACATTATTTATCAGGAATTAATCTATTAGCAATACTTGCGATTTTTCCGGTTTTTTTTCTCTATTACTCCATGAACTTGCATGCTTCAGTATATTTTGATACTGGTTCTACGATAAAAAACAGTTTTTTATATATTCCATGGGATAAGTTTAGCATAGGCCACTTCATCATAATTTTTTTATATTATTATTTATACTTTTTAATTTACGCACGTTTGATTTATGATACTTATAGAAAAGATAGTATTTTTTGGGAAATTCTTTTTTGTTTAGTGATTTTTCCTTTCTTTAAGGTAGGAAGCAGCGCAGATTTTAATTTTACTGCAACTATTTGTCCGTATTTTCTTTTATGTGTGCTGATTATAAAACATTTATTACAGAAACTGAATTCAAATAGCTTTGAAGTGAAAGACATGATTCTAGTCTTCTTTTTATCTGTTGCCATGCTCACGCCAATTACACAGATTACCTCTTCATTGCGTGGCGCTTATATCAATAATTCTATTTCTTATAAAAATAGTACTTTAAAGAATGCCTGGAGTGCAGATTTATTAAGTGACTCGTTGAGAGATAAGGGATTTGAAGGTTTTAGTAATTTTTTAGCAAGGAATTATGATAAGAAGGTTTTCTTCCGCTATTTTGCAAAACGATAACTTATTAATTATATATTTACACGTCAATTGCTAAATGGGAGCCAATATGAAAAAGAGTTTTTTATTGTTACTCATTGTATTTACTTTTTTGTATGTTTTAAATATTATGACGCCTATGTTGAACGAAGATTATTTTGCGGTTTTTGTGTGGCCGCAAGGTGTTCCTAATTTAGGAGTATTACCAGAAAACGTTAAGAGGGTTTCTTGTCTTACGGAATTTTTTGAAAATATAAAAACTGGTTATTTGAATGAAGGCGGAAGATTACCGGGAGGTATTCCTGGAGCAGGTTTTTCTTTAATAGGAAAAGATTTTTTTAATCCATTGAACGCTTTAGTAATGGTATTACTGATTATGGAAATTTATTGGATTTCCCATGAGGGAAAAGTAACATTTGATTTTGATGTATCGTATCTATTTTGGATTTTTTTTTGTTTGTGGGCGTTTAATCCCAGCTTAGTAGATAGTTGCTTATGGATGTCAGGCTCTAGTAATTATTTATGGATGATGGTTGTTGTTTTAGCTTTTTTAATTCCGTATGTACAAAGTTACTATAATGAAAGCTTACTACAAAAAGATTCATTAAGTTTAACTTTGGCGATGTTTTTTCTAGGTGTTTTTGCTGGTTGGAGTCACGAAACAACTGTCTGCTGGATAATACTGGCTTTATTTTACTGGTTATATAAATCAAGAGAAAGAAACAATTGCCAACATTGGAAGATTTTCGGTTTTTTAGGTTTATGTATAGGATATAGTTTATTAATGTTTGCACCGGGCAATTTTGCGCGCCTGCAGAATGCAGGTGAACAAACTGGTGCAGGGTTGGTTTTTATTGGGCATGATTTGTTTTTTCATAAGTTAGTAGAGTTATCCATTTTATTGTTTTTCCAAATATTTTTGTGGCATTTTTTGATTAGTTTTTTTCTTCGTCAAAAAGCACTTTACTGTTCGAAAGACAGTAAAGCCTTTTGTTATGTTACAATTGCAAAGTTATGTTGTTTTATAGCGCTTGGATCCTCATTGTTTATGTTTTTGATTCCTGTTTCTGGTTGGCGGCCATCCTTTCTTAGTCTTGTTTTTTTAATAATTGGAGCGGCTACTCTTTTTAGATTACATGAAAAAGATAATAATATAAAACGTATAAATGAAAAAGTAAAACTAATGCTGAAATATTTAGGCTGTACTTATCTTTTTTTAACAATAGCTATTTCTTTGTATGCAAATTATCTTAACTGGAATTATTGGAGAGAGGTTCTCGCAAATATTAATAATAAAAGCCAAACGCTTGCTACTCGTGTTTTAGAAATTACTCCGCCACCAACAGATAAAAATTATATGTTTTGGAGAATGGCTTCAGGAACACATTTAATTTATGTTCCGGTTGTTTCCGCAGACGAACAAGACAGGATTAATAAGATAGTAGCTAGATATTATAATATTAAAGGAATAAAAGTAGTACCTAAAGAAGATGTTAGCAATAATTGAAAACTTGTTGACTGCAAAAAGTTATTGTTAAAATGATATTGAATAAAATAATGTGCTTTTTATTATCATGGGAAGCATGTTACGAAACAATAATAATTAGGAGAATCAAATTGATATTATCTAACATAGTAAGTATCTGCTTTATAGTTTTTATATTATTGTTTTTCTTTTTTTTCAGACCGAACAATAGCTGGCATTACCTTTACATAAATGATATACAAAACTTCCATAAGGCTATCATATTGGTTTCTTTAGTTTTTACTATCCTTTTAACCGTAATACCAATGTCTTTGAGTCCTTATTGGAATGGTACAATGGTGTTCAAAGCTGATAAACAACAGTATGATCGTATGGGAGATGCATTGTTACAAGGCCGTTTATATATTGATAATAATGACATCGATCCCGCTTTAGAGGCAATGGATAACCCGTATGATGGGTTTGAACGGCAAAGATTAGGGGTTAGATTCAATTGGGACGAGGCTTATTACAATCACCACTATTACATGTATTTCGGCGTGGTGCCAACAATCCTTCTGTTTATTCCTTTTAAATTAATAACAGGACAAGCATTGCAATGTTATCAGGCAACGCAGTTTTTTGCTGCTCTGACCATTATAGGGATATTTTTCTTATTTTATATTATGTGCCAGTATTTATTTCCATGCTTTCCTTTTAGCCAATATATAGTTTTGTCTTCAGCTTTTTCGTTGTTGTGTATAGGTTATAGTATTTCTGCTCCTGCCTTATATTGTACAGCCATCGTTTCTGGTGTTTGCCTGATGGTTTGGAGTATTATTTGTTTTTTAAAGGGAGTATGGATTGAAAAATATAATAATTCCGGTACAATCTATTTATTTTTTGGTTCTCTTTTGGGAGCGCTTGTGTTTGGTTGTAGGCCGCCCGTTGCTTTGGCAAATATAGTTGTTGTGGCTGTATTATATCAACTATTTAAAGACAAAGGGGGTACTTCAGACAGGATAGTTAAGGAGGTTGTTTATGTTATTACTCCTTATTTTGTTGTTGGTGTTTTTCTTATGTTGTATAACTATGTACGATTTGATAATGTTTTTGAATTTGGGCAATCCTACCAATTAACTGTTACAGATCAACATTCTTATGGAAATGTTTTGGCTCGGTTAGATTTAAAGCTGCTGTTTTCGGGCATGCTTTCAAGTTTATATGGAAGTACTGTACCATTAGACAGCTTTCCCTTTTTGGTTTTTAACGGAGCGTTTGTCAATTTTCCAATTTTAATATTATCCATAAGAATTTTCTCTTTAGACATTGCGCGAATTTTGAAAACAAAAAAAATATATTTAGTTTCCGTATTAATGTTTTTGGTAACTTTTATAATTGCTTTGCTTGACGTTTATTGGACTCCGTTTTTATTGGAACGTTATCATCTTGATTTTTATTATTTATTGTGTATAGTTAGTTTTGTTACAATTGCGGCATGGTTAGAAATTAATTTATTCAATAATAAAAAGAAAAAAATAATATTATGTATTTTAACCGTTTTAGCGTTTGCTGTATTTGTGGTTGAGTTTTTGTTATTTTGTGTTCCTTTCGATTACAATTACACTTATTGGCATCCGGAAATTTTAGATGAAATTTACAGGGGATTGCGTTTTGGTATATAACGATTATCATTGCGAGGGAAAGTTTGGGTTTATGGAAAAGAGTATTGCTGTTTTAGTGCCGTGTTATAACGAAGAGAATACAATCAATGATGTTGTAAAAGCTTTCAAAAAAACACTTCCAAATGCGATAATTTATGTGTATAATAATAATTCAACCGATAAAACTGTATCTGTTGCTGAAAAAGCGGGTGCTGTTGTCCGTCACGAGTATCGGCAAGGAAAAGGTAATGTAGTTCGGTCTATGTTTAGGGATATTGATGCTGATTGTTATATTCTGGTAGATGGTGATAACACATATCCTGCCAAAGCAGCAATCATAATGAGCCGTCTGATACTTGAAGGGAAAGCGGATATGGTTATTGGAGACAGGTTGTCTTCGACTTACTTTGTAGAAAATAAACGTAGATTTCATAATTTTGGCAATAAACTGGTTCGCCAATGCATTAATTTTCTATGGAAACCTCAAGAGCCGATATTGGATGTTATGTCGGGTATGCGTGCGTTTAGTCCTTTATTTGTAAAAAGTTTTTCGGTATTGTCTAAAGGTTTTGAAATTGAAACAGAGATGACAATACATGCGCTCGATCACAACTTTTTAATCTGTAATGTTCCAATACAGTATAGAGATCGTCCTCAAGGAAGCCACAGTAAATTGAATACATATAGTGATGGCGTAAAAGTATTGCTGACGATATTCAATTTATTTAGAGATTATAAGCCTTTAAAATTTTTTGTCTCGTTAGCTATTATTTTGGGATTTATTTCAATACTACTGTTTTTACCTGTTTTTACTGAGTTTCTAAAAACTGGGTTGGTTCCGCGCTTTCCTACTTTAATAGTCAGCGTGGTTATGATGTTGGCTGCTTTTTTATCCATTGTTTGTGGTTTAATATTAGATACTAATGCCAAAAATAGCCGTAAAAATTTTGAAATTCAACTGAATATTATTAAGATGTTGCTATATAAGGGCTGAAAAGGAAGACAAGTTTTTATGAATCTGTAACATGTTAACAAAGAATTGAGTGATGTAATAATTATGAAAAAAAAGGCACTAATTACTATAACTTTTATTTTTTGCTTTTTGTATACTTTTAATCACTTTATGCCAAAGTGCTTTGGTGATGATTATTTATATTCTTTTGTGTGGCAAGGGCAACCTATGTATGTGCCTTTGTCCGAAAATGCTATCCGTGTTAATTCTTTTCGCGATTTATTTGACTCTCAATGGTCGCATTATCTGACATGGAGCGGAAGAACCGTTGCCCATGTGTTGATACAGTTTTTTTTGTGGGCGGGAAAAGACATTTTTAATATCTTTAACGCTATGGTAGGAACTGTGTTAATTATAGAGATTTATTGGTGCATTCACAGCGGCGAGGTGTCTTTTAGATTTGAATCTTGTAAGCTGTTTTGGATATTTTTTGTATTTTGGACTTTTGCTCCTGACTTTTCGCCAGTGTTTTTTTGGTTGACCGGTGCATGCAATTATTTGTGGACAAATGTGCTTTTACTGAGTTTTCTGATTCCTTATATTCAAAAATACTATGTTTCAAATAACACAATACGAAAAAACTGTTTTTTAAATCCTTTTATGTTTGTTCTGGGCGTGTTTGCAGGGTGGACTAACGAGAATAGTGTATGTTGGTTCATCCTACTATTAATGATTTTTGTTTTAAGGCAACAAAAACAAGACGATGTTGAGTACTGGATGTATGCCGGACTAGTTGGTTTGATATTAGGATATGCTTTACTGATGTTCGCTCCTGGTAATTTTATGCGACTACATACAGGGCATGGTCGTGATTTTATTAACATACAAGTAATATTTAGACATTTAAAAACTTTTTTCAAAATTTTTATCTACCAATTACTTTTGTGGTATTTCAGCATAAAATCAGTATGCCAGTTTAAAAATATATGCTTTAACGAAGCAGAAAAAATGAAATCATTAAAAAGAGAAATATTGTTAGTAAAGTCTTTTTTAATCATTTCTTTCGGGATGTCTTTTATTATGGTCTTTTCTCCTGAATTTCCAATTCGCAGTGGCTTCTTGGGAATGATTCCATTAATAATTGCTGCTGGTATACTATTACGATTACAAAAAGATATTGGAATTGAACTGATTACTGATTCTGCAATGAAGTTTTTAACTGTAATCGGAGTGTTTTATTTTATTATGACATCAACCGTTTCTCTTAACAATTATTACAAGATACATTTGCAAATGGACGAGCTATTACGAAAAGTTTCTGCGACACAAGCGATTGATAGAGATACAATATTAGTTGTGCAACCATTTGCCAAAGCAAGTCGTTTGGATTCATGTATTAGTGGATTTCACATAATAGATAATGATTTATCAGAAGATGAAACCCGGTGGGAAAATGTTGCGTTTTCTCGTTATTATGGCATTAAAGGAATAAAATGCATTAGAAAAATTGATGAAGAATAGATGTTAAAAAAGTTCTGTTTTCAGACTACTTGAGGGAAGGTTAATAAAGGTTAATAATTTATGAAAACAATTACATTATTAATTCCGTGTTACAATGAAGAAAAGAGTCTTGATATCCTATGTGAAAGATTGAAAAGAACAATTAATTGTTTGTCTGAATATCGAATCAATATTTTATTGGTGAACGATGGAAGTCAAGACAATACTTTAAAAAAAATGCAGGAATTGCATGCAAAAGACTTATCAGTTTCTTATATTAGCCTTTCACGTAATTTTGGTAAAGAAAACGCTATGCTTGCGGGGTTAGATTATGCGGAAGGTGACGCGGTTATTATTATGGATGCAGATTTGCAGGATCCTCCGGAACTGATTCCGCAAATGATAAAGGAATGGGAAAAAGGCTATGATGATGTATATGCCCGCCGTCGCAGTCGTACCGGAGAGACATGGTTTAAAAAAGTTAGTGCACATTGTTATTACCGTATTCTGCAAAAGTTTTCGGATATTGATATACCGGCAGACGTAGGAGATTTCCGGCTTCTTGATCGACAGGCTGTAAATGCGTTGTGCTCTTTACGGGAACGACAACGTTATACGAAGGGCTTGTTTAGCTGGATTGGTTATAATAAAAAAGAATTGTCGTTTGACCGTGAACCGCGGGCAGTGGGCAATTCTAAGATGAACTTTTTAAAATTGCTGGGACTTGCTGTTGATGGAATTACTTCTTTTTCCGTGGCTCCGTTGCGGTTGGCGTCTGTCCTAGGAATAGTTATTTCAACAGTGGCCTTTGTGTATCTGTTATTTGTAATTGGCAAAACGCTATTATTTGGTGATCCGGTTGCCGGCTACCCTTCCATGATTTCCATTATTTTGTTTATTGGGGGTATACAGTTAGTTGTATTGGGAATCATAGGTGAATATGTTGGAAGGATTTTTTATGAAGCCAAAAGAAGGCCGGACTATTTAGTAAGCGAATATAACGGAGAAAAAGTTTTTGCTCATGGCAAAGCTTTTTTAAGCGAACCACGTGTTTTATACAATAATACAAATTGTGAAAGAAAGAAGTAAATTGCATGAATAAAAAAGCGTTAGGTACACTCGCATGTATCTTTTTATTTCTATATTTTTTCAATTATCTTCATCCTATGAGTTTTGGCGATGATTATTTATATTCATTTGTTTGGCAGGGAAAACCCATGTATACTCCCATATCGGAAGAGGCTGTCCGTGTTTCTTCCCTGAAGGGGCTTTTGGCATCTCAATGGTCCCATTATCTTACATGGAGCGGACGTGTCGTGGCTCATGTACTGATCCAGTTCTTTTTGTGGATGGGCAAAGACATTTTTAATTTTTTCAATGCCTTGGCAGGTGTTTTTTTGGTTGTAGAAATATATTGGTGTATTCATAAGGGGAGAATATCAGCAGATTTTCAACCAAATGTGCTTTGTTGGATTTTTTTTGTATTATGGGCATTTACCCCTGGGTTTACCCCCGTCTTTTTCTGGCTTACAGGTTCTTGTAATTACTTGTGGACCACATTGCTTCTAATGGGCTTTCTAATTCCGTACATTCAAAAATATTATGCTTCTCAAGCAATAATTTATCGTAATCGTTTTTTCTCCTTAACGATGTTAGTATTTGGTATTCTTGCTGGATGGACAAACGAGAACAGTGTTTGCTGGATTATTTTGCTTTTACTGATCTTTGTTATACTCTGTAAGAGGAATCATGAAGCAGAGAGTTGGATGTATGCAGGCTTGGTCGGTCTGATAATCGGATATGCTCTTTTGATGTTTGCACCGGGCAATGTGGCACGGTTGCAGGCAGAACAGGGAAAAGGAATTTGGCTTGATGCGAAATTACTGAAAGACAACTTCAATACGTTTCTTACAATTCTTTTCTTTCAGGTTTTTTTGTGGTTTTTTTCGTTGCGTGCGATTTTTTGCTTGAGGCATCAATCTGTGCCGGGCGAAAACATTAAAAAAGATATTTTGCTGGTGCGAGTATTTTATTTCCTTGCATTACTGATGTCTGCCACGATGATCATGTCTCCGGGTTTTCCTGCCCGTAGCGGATTCCAGGGAACGGTACAATTAGTAATTGCAGCAGGCATTTTGTTACGTGTTCAAAAGGAATATGTAGTTGAATTGATACAAATCAATGCCCAAAAGTTTTTATTTTGTGTTTCTGTTTTATATTTCGTAATGACAGTAAGTGTATCAGCATATAATATATATCTGCAAAAAACGCATATGCAGGAAATCATTACGTCTGCACAACAACTTGCACGTTCAGGGGATAAAGATCGGGTTTTGGAAGTTAAGCAATTTAAGGAATTGACAAAATGGGAAGAGATGGCAGGGGGGTTCCATATACCAGGTTTTGAACTATCTGAAAATGAAAAGAATTGGATAAATGTGGCTTTTTCCCGTTACTATGGAATCAAAGGTGTTCGCATGGAAAAAGAAAAGTCTAAATTAGTCCCTTCAGCCAACCCAACAGAATCCCAATGCCGCTAAGCGCAAAGTAAGGACCGTAAGCAAAGTAATCATGTCTCTGTTTCTTTTTTGTGATTAGTAAAAGAAATGCTGCGACGCCGCCTGCCATAAAGCCATAGGCAACTGCAGAAAACAAGGGGCGAACACCTAGCCAAAGGCCCATAGCAGCAATCAGTTTAATATCTCCTCCGCCAATGGCTCCTTTGCTTAATAAGGTTAACAGAAAGAACAGCAAACCTCCTCCCAGTGCAGCAGCAAGGTGATCGGAAAGTGACAACTGCATATGAAGCGTATAACAAGCTCCTGAAACAGCAAAAGGAAGCAACATGGAATCAAAAATTACATATTGCTCAAAATCCGTAACTGTAACAAACACTAACAGTGCAATAGCTATTACATAATAAAACAGTTGTATCCCTGTTGCAATGTTCCAGGCTTTACTAATGCAGGTTGCCAGAAACAAAAACAACAACGGTTTACGAAACCGTGCGCGCTGTGTAACCCTTTCAGGAAAGCTTAATAAATCGCTGCCTTGTTCTTGTTCGAACAGTTTATTAATCCAATTCGATCCTGCCCAGGTAGAAACGTAAGCTACAAACAAAACAAGCAAATTTGTTTTTAATGTTTCGGAAAAATTCAACAAATCCATAAATTCAAGTCCTTTATTCTTGACAAATCCAGTAAAATAGCAGTATCATATAGGGTAAGTAGAGTAGAGAAATTGTGCCTTTTTGTAATTTGTTTTTGTTATTCTCTATTTTAACACAAATTTGACACATATTTCCAGTACAACTATAGCATAAAAGGGGGAACCTGCCTTGAAGTTACCAAAGCTGAGTACGATAATGGAGCGCCTGACGCCCCGACAGCTTTTGTTGCTATGCGGTATTATCGCACTGATAATCTTCCTGCTCATATATTTTACCCTGACGAGAATGACGGCAGAAAAGCCGAAACCGCAACCGATTCCGACCAAACCAGTTGTGACGCAGGTGAAAGACGTTGCAATCGTAACAGCAAAAACCAGCATTCCGGAACGTACGCTGATCAAGGAAGAAATGCTGAGCATCATTTCTATGCCGTCCAATAAAGTTCCAAACGGTGCATTAATGCGTACTACGGATTTGGTGGGCAGGCCTACCCGGGTTGCCATTAATCAAGGTGAAATCATTACAACCCAGAAAGTATTTGCCAGCATTTTGGATATGGGTCTCAGTGGTCGTATTCCTCCTGAATGCAGAGCTATTACGGTGGGTATCAGCGACGTGACCGGTGTGGCAGGTTTTGCCCAGCCCGGGGATTATGTGGATGTGATGCTGGTATCCAGCCAGGTAGAAAATAACAAAGTGGTCAGCGAAATGATTTTGCAGAATGTATTGTTGCTGGCTATTAATAAACAGGTTGAAAATCAAAGTAATGTTCCTGCACAGAATAATGCAAATAAAAATCAGAATGCAGGAAATCAGCCGAAGGTAACAGGTAGTCCGGCCATGGCTACCATGGCACTGGTTCCGGAAGATGCCTTGAAGCTGGCAGCTAAAGCCCAACTGGGGCAGATTTATCTGGTACTTCGTCCTTATCGCCCTTCTAACGGAATCAGTGATGATACGTATTATTCTGTGACCAAGGCCAGCGGCAAGATGCCGGTGACCCCGCCTCCAGCCGGAACCATTCCTCCGGGAGAGGATATCGAAACTTCCCCGATTGCCAATGTGCAGGTTATTCGTGGAACGACGTCAACGGTGGGGAGGTAACAGAAGATGAAGCATAATAGTGTTTTTACAAGTTTATTGCTCAGTACAGGCATTCTTCTGTCAGCTCCGGCTGCCATGGCAGCAACTCCGTTAAGTATAAGCATTAATGAGTCCCGATATGTTCAGGAAGCCGGTTTAAGTCGGGTGGTTATTGGGAATCCTGAAATTGCTGACGTTCAGTTGCTTTCTGCGAGGGAATTTTTACTGATTGGGAAGAAATCAGGTTCTACTTCCTTGCTGGTATGGGGTGCGAACGGACGGCAGGAATATTTGGTGACTGTTACCGGAGATAATTCCGGCTTGGCTGCCATGATTGAGAAGGCCATCAATCTGCCGGGCGTAACGGTACAGATGGTGGGAGACAAAATATTGCTTCGCGGTACGGTCATGAACCAGTATGAAAAAGACCTTGCCTTGAAGATTGCTGGGCTCTATACGGGCACGACTCCGGAAACTTCGGCATCTGGCAGCGGCAGTCCGGGCAAGGCGATAGATAAAACCGGCGGCAATGTAATTGATTTATTACAAATGGCCCGTCCTTCTCAGATAAGGTTAGAAGCTCAGGTTATTGAAATTTCATCCAGCAATAAACATGAACTTGGTATACAATATGGTACAAAAAGCAGTGGTGACAGTGACTCCAAGATTGATGCGGAGGGCACAATCTACGCAGGTGAAGACTGGAATACCCGCGGCTGGGGCGGTTGGTTAGTACGGCATTCGTCTACCATTAATGCGGCATTGAATGCATTGATTACGAAAGGAAAAGCCCGAATCCTATCCCGTCCTAATATTTCCACTTTAAGCGGAGAAAAAGCCAAGATTTTGATTGGCGGCAGTATTCCGGTCCCGGTAAATAATGACGGAAGAGTTTCCATTGAGTGGAAGGAATATGGTGTGAAACTGGATATTGAACCGGTAGCAGATCAGATGGATAAGATTACTTCCAAGGTGCATGCGGAAATCAGCCGCCTGGATTATGCTAACGGGTTAGTGCAGAATGGCTTCAGTATTCCGGCATTGGCTACCAGAGAAGCGGAAGCGGTTATCCATGTATCTAACGGTATGAGCATGGTTATCGGCGGACTATTGAATAGTGAAGACGGCAAGACAGTTTCCAAGATACCATTGCTGGGGAATATTCCGATTTTGGGTGAATTCTTTAAGCACACTAGTCGCACCCGAGATAAACGGGAATTGATTATTATCATTACTCCTCATCTGATTGCAGAAGATACCCAATGGCCTATGTCTGATCAGATGAAAGAAGCTTTTAACGAGGGGCAGACAGAATACGGTTCCATGAATAAAGTTAATGTAAATACAACGGAACCGGAAGTAGAAAAAGCCATAGCCCGGAACATTGAAAAGCGGGCTGCCGATAAAGCCAAGAAAGAACAGAAAGAAGCAGAAAAAGAAGCTAAACGGGCTGCAAAGGAAATTGCGAAACAGCGGAAAAAGGCCGAGGAAAATGGCTATGCAAAGGAAAGATCTGCTTTGCGTGAACGTATAAATTCCATTTTACGGAACGACGCTGCAAACAATAATTCCTCTTCTTACCGGCCGGCACCGGAACAAAATGTGACGGTGGTGTTGCCTTCAAAAGAAGAAATTGTAGTGGAACAGCCGGTGTTGGCAGAAGAGCCGGTAATCATGGAGCAACCTGCTGCCAACAGTGGCGAAGAAGCAGCGTTAGGCGATTATTTGAACCGATAAGTAACAGCCTGCAAAGGCAGGAAAAGGAGGGAACTGTATGGCAGATGCACGCAGAGGCACAGTCATTACGGTTTTCAGTACGGCTTCGGCCGTAGGCAAGACGTTGATTGGTATCAATATGGCGGCCGAGCTGGCCAAGCAGGGCTTCCGGGTTTGTCTGGTTGACCTTGATCTGCAGTTTGGCGATGTGTGCAATTATTTGCAGCTTCAGCAAGCCTATACGCTGGCTGAAGCAGCGAAAGCATTGGAACAGGATAGAGAAAACTTTAATGTGCAGCAGTTCTTAACTACCTATGATCGTTATGACGTACCTTTTGGTGTTATGGCGGCCCCCTTGAAATTGGAAGAAGCATATAACCTGCAGACTTCGGATATCAGGCAGATTATATTGCAGTTACAGTTGAAGTTTGATTTTGTGGTCGTTGACACGGCCTCCACTTTTAGTGAAGTGAATCTGATGGCCATGGAACTGAGTACCATTATCAGTTTCATGGGTATCGTGGATTTCATTCCTACTATCAAGAACATGAAAAGCGGCAGTGATACGATTCGTGGGCTGGGGTATGATACCAACAAGGTTCGTATGATTTTGAATCGAAGCAATTCCAAAACCCGTATTGACTTGCAGGATGTGGAACAGTTATTAGGCGAAGAGTTTTATCATGTATTACCGAACGATTTCGGAACTGCGACACGTTCCATTAAGACGGGATGCCCGCTGGTATTGGATACGAAGCCTTCGCCGTTGAAAACGGAATTACGTAATCTGGTGGCCCGATACACCGGCCGCCCGCTGGAAGAAGTGGAAGAAAAATCGGAAAGCAATTCTTCCTGGTTCAGTAAGTTATTTAAATAGGCAGGTGCTGACAGATGGAATATCGGGTAATTTTAATTGAAAGTAACCGGTTGATGTTGGAACGCCTGTCCAGTGTGATCCGGAATACAAAAGATTTTGAGTTGGTGTCCCGCTATCAGCGGGCCGGCGATGCCTTGGGCCAAGGGTTGGTTTTCAAGCCTAACCTGATTTTGCTGGATATTGATGAAGAAGATAATCTTTCCATGTTGGAAGATTTTACGAAGTCTTTTACCGAAGCAGATGTTATCTGCCTTAGTGCAAAATGGGCCCCCAGTGATTCGGAATCCATCGCCCGGGCCGGCGCAAAAGGTTTCCTGATTAAACCTTTCACCAGTGAAGAATTGCAGGAAGCCCTGCGTACATTTAATAAAAGTGGGCTTTCCTATGGCTCGAATGTCCTTTCCTTCTTTAGCCCTAAAGGAAAAAGCGGAAAGACTACGTTGATAGCTAATTTAGGTATGGCCTTAGCTCAGAAGACAGGGCAACAAGTTGGAGTTATTGATGCCGACTTACAGTTTGGTGATATGTCAGTATTTTTCAATCTGGCGCCCAAAACCACACTGATGGAAGCGGTACGGGATATTAACTTCCTGTCTCCGGTTACGTTAAATTCTTATTTTCTGCCCATTGCGGAAAATTTGCGGGTACTGTGCGGTCCCCGGCGACCGGAATATGCGGAAATGGTGGATATCGACGCATTTACGGAAGTAGTGGATATGGCACGCAGCATGTATCGCTATGTGTTGATTGATTTGCCTTCCGGGTTTACACCGATTTCTATTGCTACTGCGGAAGCCAGTGATATTACCTATTTGGCTGCCATGATCAATGGAACCTTTGAAATTCAGCATATGAAACGGGCGCTGGAAATTTTCAAAGCCTGGCCGGATTATGATCAACGGGTAAAGACAGTGTTTACCCGTGTAGAACCCTGTGATGCAAATGAACAGAACAAGCTGGCGGAGGCTATGGGATATCCGGTAGCTACGATTATTCCGAATGAGTATATGTTAGTATCCTCTGCAGCGAACAATGGGCAGATGGCTATTCTGGAGCAGCCGGATAGTCGGTTTGCACAGATGGTAAGCCAGATGGCAGATAGTATTATCGGACCCAAGGCTCATGTAAGGTTGGGATAAACCATGATTTTTCTTGTTTCCCTTATCAGCACTATATTTATTCTGCTGATTATGATTTTACTGTTGGAATATCGTTCCCGTAGTCGACGTGCTTTGGCTCGTCGTATGCGCTATTATGCCGGGGACATGGATAACCTCCAGGATAAACCCAAGGAGCGTAAGACCCTGTCAGAACGTTTGATGGGATTACTGAGAAGTGGCGGTAAACTACTCAGTAATATCCGCCATGCCCGCGGCTTAGACTTTAGAATGCAGCAGGCAGGGATTCCGTTGCTGGGTACAGAGTTTTTGGTTCTGCTTGGCGTTAGCATGGTTGTCGCTTTCTTTGTTGGCTTATTTATTACAAAGCGATGGCCGGTGGGGCTTATGGCAGCTGTTGGTGTGGCAATGGCCGAGTGGGTTTATGTGCTGCTTAAGATTGACAGACGGGAAGCAGCTTTCACCAATCAGTTGGGAGATTGCCTGACTATGGTAGCCAACGCTATGCGGGCCGGGTTCAGTTTCTTACAGGCTATGGAATTGATTTCCAAAGAAATGGAACCGCCTATGAGTACCGAATTTCAGCATGTAATGCGGGATATCAGCCTGGGCGCATCGGTAGAACGTGCCTTAGAGGATATGGATAAACGTGTGGGCAGTCCGGATTTTTCACTGGTTGTTACGGCTGTATTGATTCAACAGCAGGTTGGTGGCGACTTGGCTCGTATATTAGATACTATAAGTGAAACGATACAGGATCGTATTAGAATGCGCCGTGAAGTAAAGACGTTAACTGCGCAGGGGCGTATGTCTGGTTGGGTGTTGGCGGCATTGCCGGTTGCTACCGGATTGTTGTTGAGTACTATTAGTCCAGGGTACATGGATCCGCTTTTAACGGATCGTCTTGGACATATGGCGATAGCAGCAGCAATTGTTTTGGAAATTATAGGATTTTTTGTAATTCAGCGTATTGTTAATATTGATGTTTGAGCGTGTAATAACGCTTTAGCATATACATGTACATGTATAATATCTTTTAGGGAAAGGAGGATATGGACATGTTAGTTTCCTTAAGAAAATTCTTTACGGAAAAAGGCCAGGGCATCGTTGAATATGCAGTATTGTTAGCTTTTGTAGTTGCAATTGCTGCTTATCTGTTCAGCGAAAGCGGTGTTAAACCTGAAGTTAGCAAAACCTTCTCCAAGACGGTTTCTGTGCTCTCGTCAGGTAACAGCATGAAGTAATTTTAAACTAAAATTGGCCTCTCGGTTATCCGGGAGGCCAAATCTTGGATTTTATCTATTTGTTTTGTTAGGATTTATTATGATGTTAGGAGGGTGTGTATGAAAAAGCAAAAGGGGCAGGTTATTGTTGAATTTGCACTCATACTTCCTCTGTTTTTGTTAATGATTTTCGGATTGATTTACAGTGGTATGCTGTTTCACGACTACAGTACGTTAAGTAATGTTGCACGTTCAGCTACCAGAGAAGTTGCTATATCATCTGACCCATCAAACGCAATTACCAACGTAAGAGCGTATTATTATGATGAGACGGAGAACAGATTTACACAGGGCATAATAACAAACCTATATGTTCCGAGCTCTTCTAATCCTTTTACAATTGATCCAAATTCTGGCAACGATGGAAAAGACATAGTAACAACAATAAATATGACATTAAATGTAAAATTTCCATTAATAGATATGGTGTTGCCAGAGAATTTCAGTATAGTATATCATATGCGGAAAGATTCGTAATACTTTATACTTTTTAGGGAATATAATTCTTATGAAAATTTCAATTGTTATAAGTTGTTTATTATAGAGGAATACGATTTCGGATTGGAGTGACACAGATGTCATTATTGTTAGAACGACTGGGGCGTCCGGCAGGGGAACCCATTCAGCAAAAAACTATATTTGGCAGACGTCAGGCTGAAGCAAAGGAAGATAATTACCAGGAACTGAAGCTTGCCATCCATCGTCGTATTGTAGATGAAATGAGCGATCAGGAACAGCAGTTCCTGGCCAGCAATAACCACACTCGCGCCGAAGTAGAAGAATTGATTTCTTCCTATTGCCAGCGTGTTTTGGATGATAATCCCATGAACGTGCCCCGTGGTGAACGGGCTCGTATAGTTGCAGATATTTGTGATGAAATTTTAGGTCTTGGTCCGATTGAGCCTTTGCTGAAAGATGAAAGCATTACCGAAGTAATGATCAATGGACCCAAGAAGATATTTGTAGAACGCAAAGGTAAATTGCAGTTAACCAATGTACAGTTTCATGATGATGCTCACTTGATGACTATTATTGAACGTATCGTTTCACCGTTAGGTCGTCGAATTGATGAGTCATCACCGTTGGTCGATGCACGTTTGTCAGACGGTTCCCGTGTGAATGCAATTGTGCCGCCCTTGTCTTTGATTGGGCCTTGTGTTACCATTCGTAAATTTACAAAAAATCCACTTTCAATTGATAATTTAATTGGTTTTGGTACATTAAGCGAAGAAATGGCGGAATTTTTAGAAGCCTGTGTTAAAGCCCGTTTGAATATCATGGTATCCGGCGGTACCGGTTCTGGTAAAACTACAACGTTGAATGTTTTATCTTCCTTTATCCCAGACAGGGAGCGTATTGTAACGATAGAAGATGCTGCGGAACTACGGCTGCAGCAGCAGCATGTGGTTACTTTGGAATCTCGTCCGGCTAATTTGGAAGGCAAAGGTGCTATTACCATTCGTGATTTGGTGCGTAACGCATTACGTATGCGTCCGGACCGCATCATCGTTGGTGAAGTTCGTTCCGGCGAAGCGCTGGATATGTTACAGGCTATGAATACCGGTCATGATGGTTCTCTGACTACCGGTCATGCCAACAGCCCCCGTGATATTTTAAGCCGTTTGGAAACGATGGTTATGATGGCAGGCATGGATTTGCCTGTACGGGCTATCCGTGAACAAATCGCTTCTGCATTAGACTTGATTATTCAGCAGTCCCGTATACAGGATGGCAGTCGTAAGATTACCTATATTACGGAAGTGCAGAAGATGGAAGGCGATACCATTGTTCTACAGGATTTGTTTACTTACGTTCAGACCGGGATTAACGAAAGTGGAAAATCTGTGGGTTATTATGAGTCCAGTGGTTTACAACCCATGTTCTTGCAGAAATTTAAAATGAATGGTGTAGAGTTGCCAAAGAGTTTCTTACAACAAATTTCCGGTAAATATGATATGGAGTAAGAGTTATGATTTTACTCATTTCTTTATTACTGGCATTTCTTATTTTTTGCGTTTTATATTATATTATTAAAACGAAAGTTGTGCCGGACAATCAGGTTCATCAGCGCCTGAGAGATTTGCAGGGAAGCGGTGAACGCATTACAACTTCACATGCAGACGAACTGGCGAAAACACCTTTTTTAGATCGTACCATTGTGCCGGTGTTACGTAAATTTGAAAAATTTATGGTACGTTTTGCTCCGTCTGGTATACACAACACTGTAGAAAATAAGTTGATGTTGGCAGGGTTATCAAATACATGGAGCGCTAATGGTTTTATCACTATTTGGCTTATATCCATGGGTATCTTTTTTTGCATTGCTTACATTGTGACTACCAAAAAGGCAACTCCGTATTTTCAAAGTCTGCTTTTTTATTGGTTAAGCGTGGCTGTTGGTGCGTTGTTGCCATTTTCCATGCTTAATTCAAGAATCCGAGAGAGACAGAAGTCGATAGAAAAGCAACTTCCGGAAGTATTGGATTTGTTAAGTGTAAGCGTCCAGGCTGGCTTGTCGTTTGATGGTGCGCTACGAAAGATTACAGATCGTTCTGTCGGTCCTTTAATTGAGGAATTTAAACGTATGCAACAAGATGTACGTATGGGGGCACCCAAAGCTCGTGCGATGCAGGCAATGGCCAAACGGTGCGATGTGGATGATTTGTATCTGTTTGTTACAGCTGTAAATCAGGCGGAACGTTTGGGTACAAGTATGGGAAAAACTTTGGTGAATCAGGCAGACAATATGCGTGAGCGCAGGAGGCAAAAAGCAAAAGCAGAAGCATTGAAAGCACCAATTAAAATGGTTTTTCCGTTGGTCATCTTTATTTTCCCTGCTATTTTTGTAGTTACTTTGTTGCCAGCAGTTTTGTCTATTCTTCATGAAGTTACCAAATAAAATGATATGCAAAAACGAAAAATGAAAATATCAGGAGCACCACAGGGTGCTCCTTTTTTAGAAATTTTAATAGCAGATTCTTTTTTTATGCGTTTGGCAGGCTTAATGTTTCGTAAACCATTGCCTGCAGCAACCGGTTTATTGTTGGCCCCCTGTAACAGTGTGCATATGTGTTTTATGCGTTTTGCCATTGATGTAGTGTACTTGGATAAAGAATATAATATTATAAAAGTTGTTAAGAATCTTCGACAGTGGATTGACGTAAGTATGTGCAATAAGGCCTGGGCTGCATTGGAGTTGACTGCCGGCGAGGCAGAGCGGTGTGGACTTGAAGTGGGGAGAAAACTTATCAGAGAGAAGGACTTATAGTATGAAAGTCGTTTTATTAGCCGGTGGTTTTGGTACCCGGATTTCGGAACAATCACAATACAAACCGAAACCTATGCTGGAAATTGGCGGGAAACCGATTCTCTGGCATATTATGAAAGAATATTCTTATTATGGTTTTAATGAGTTTATTATCTGTGCCGGATATAAACAACACATGGTCAAAGAGTGGTTTGCGGATTATTTTCTGCATAACAGTGATATCACCTTTGATTTTTCTCAAGGCCGGAATGATATGACGATTCATGACCAACACTGCGAGCCGTGGAAGGTGACGGTGGTGGATACTGGCCTGCATACCATGACCGGTGGTCGCATTAAGCGGATTCAAAAATATATTGGCAATGAGCCATTTATGATGACTTATGGTGATGGAGTCTGCGATGTAAATATTCAGAGGCTGTTGGAGTTTCACCAATCCCACGGAAAGATTGCAACCTTAACTGCAGTAAAGATGGAACAACAAAAGGGCGTACTGGAAATTGACGGTTTCAATGCCGTACGGTCTTTCCGTGAAAAAAATGCAGATGACTCTTCTCCGGTAAACGCGGGTTACATGGTGTTCAATCCAAAAATTTTTGACTATCTTGATGATGATGAAACCGTTCTGGAACGGCAGCCTTTGGAACGGTTAGCGAAGGAAGGACAGTTGATGTCCTATCTTTACAAAGGTTTTTGGCAATGCATGGATACCCAAAGGGAAAAAGAGATTTTAGAAAAATTATTGAGCACAGGCAAAGCCCCGTGGGTAAAGTGGAAAATGTAACGTTTTCTATATAGATGTTGTATAGCTTTTCTACAAAGTTGTTTTGACGAGAATAAATAATGTTGAAAGAAAATTCTACAAAAAAACAATTTAGAAAGAACAATTTTTTTAGTTTTTATAACAACAAAAGAGTTTTGATAACTGGTCACACTGGTTTTAAAGGTACGTGGCTTTGTCGTATGCTGATTAATGCCGGAGCTATTGTTACAGGTTACAGCTTGCAGCCGTCTACACAGCCTAATTTGTTTTCGCTTGCAGATGTTGAAAGCAATATGAAAAGCGTAATTGGTGATGTGCGCGACTTTGAGCACTTGCAAAACGTGTTTGCCGAAGTGCAGCCGGAAATCGTGTTTCATTTGGCAGCGCAGCCTATTGTAAGGGAAAGCTACAAAAAACCTCGTTATACCTATGAAACCAATGTGATGGGTACGGTGAATGTACTGGAATGTGTGCGGCAATGCAGTAGTGTAAAAAGTGTTTTGAATGTAACTACTGACAAAGTCTATTTGAACAGGGAAAGAGCAGAAGGTTACAAAGAAGACGAACCGTTAGATGGTTTTGATCCTTACTCTAATTCCAAATCCTGTTCAGAATTGGTGACCCATTGTTACAAAAACAGCTTTTTTGCAACAAATTCCAATTCGAAAGAGCAGACTGGTAATGCAGGGGACAGTGTTAAACGGCAAGTTGCAATCTCTACAGCTCGTGCCGGAAATGTCATTGGCGGCGGAGACTTTGCACAAGATAGAATCGTTCCGGACTGTGTGCGAGCTTTGCAAGAGAGAAAGGTAATAGAAGTGCGTAATCCGCATTCTGTTCGTCCTTATCAGCATGTACTGGAACCATTGGCAGTGTATCTGATGATTGTAGCAAAGCAATATGAAGATGCTTGTTATGCCAGCTATTACAACGTGGGCCCTGATGATTGTGATTGCATTACGACTGGTAAATTGGCAGATTTATTTTGCGATTATTGGAATCTTGAAAAGAGCCGAAACGATCAAGTTGAAGCCGATGAACTGTTTAAAGCCAAGTGGCAAAGCAAAGCAGAACAAAACGCTCCCCATGAGGCAAACTTTTTAAAACTTGACTGCACGTTATTGAAGAAAACATTTGGCTGGCAACCACGCTGGAACATTGAAGAAGCGATACGAAAAACTTGTGAGTTTAGTAAAGTGTGGCTGCAGAGGGGGAACATTCCCGCAGAGATGGATAAAGAAATAGAAGAGTTTTTTGCAAAGTAACTGAATAGAATAGCTTGTGTTTGTATATCCATATTAAGTCTAATATATAATGTTTTAGAATCATATTTAAGTTAGCATTTATCAGAGGCAACTTATGAAAAACTGGAAAAATGAAACGGAAGCAAGGGAAGCGATAAAATCATTAGTACGTGAATACTATCGCAACTTCAAACAAACTAAAGCAGAGTTTAAACCGGGAGACCGCATCAGCTACGCCTCCCGTGTTTTTGATGAAAAAGAAATGTGTGCCCTGACGGATGCTATGTTGGATTTCTGGCTGACCACGGGCCGTTTTTCCGAACAGTTTGAAAAAGAGTTTGCGCAATGGATTGGTGTAAAGTACGCTCATCTGGTGAACAGCGGTTCTTCGGCCAATCTCATTGCGTTTTCTGTTTTAACGGCGCCAGAATTAGGGGAGCGGCAGATTAAACGTGGCGATGAAGTGATTACCGTAGCCTGTGCCTTTCCTACAACGGTTGCTCCTGTTTTGCAGTATGGCGCAGTACCGGTATTTGTAGATGTGACGGTTCCGCAGTATAATATAGATGTAACACAATTAGAAAAGGCGTTGTCTTCTAAAACGAAAGCCGTGATCTTGGCCCACACCCTGGGTAATCCCTTTGATTTAAAAACAGTCAAAGCGTTTTGCGAAAAGCATAACCTGTGGCTGATTGAAGATAACTGCGACGCCTTGGGAACGCAATATACAATAGACGGCGTAACCAAATATACCGGAACCTGGGGTGATATCGGCACCAGCAGTTTTTATCCGCCGCATCACATGACTATGGGCGAGGGTGGCTGTGTGTATACAGATGACCCGCTCTTGCACAGATTGATTTTATCCTATCGTGACTGGGGGCGGGATTGCATCTGTCCTTCCGGACACGATAACTTCTGCGGTCACCGTTTTGACGGGCAGTATGGCCAGTTGCCGAAAGGCTATGACCATAAATATGTGTACAGTCATTTTGGCTACAATTTAAAAGTGACAGATATGCAGGCAGCCATCGGCTGTGAGCAGTTGAAAAAATTTCCTATGTTTATAGAACGTCGCCGTCATAACTGGGAACGGTTACATAAAGCGTTGGAAGATGTGCAGGATAAACTGATATTGCCGGAACCGGCAGAGAACAGCAGACCGTCTTGGTTTGGCTTCTTGATTTCGGTAAAACCGGAGTCTGGATTAAAACGCAATGAAGTTATACGCTACATTGAGGAACATAACATACAAACCCGTTTGTTGTTCAGTGGTAATTTGATTAAGCATCCCTGCTTTGACCAGATTCGTGGAACGGATGCCTATCGTGTGGTTGGAGACTTGGATAATACAGAATTAATTATGAACAATACTTTTTGGGTTGGAGTGTATCCGGGCATGACGGATGAGATGATTGATTATATGGCAAAAGTAATCAGGGATGCAGTAAATAAGATTTAAATGGTGTATAAGTATTGAGTGATGATTCTATATGCGGTTAGGTGAAACCTCATGATAAAACTCTCTGACTATGTGATTAAACGCCTGGAAGAGACCGGCGTCAGGCATATGTTTATGTTGCCCGGCGGCGGCGCCATGCATCTGAATGACTCTTTAGGCAAAAGCAAAAAAATCCAATATGTCGGTTGTCTTCATGAACAGGCATGTGCCATTGCAGCGGAAGCCTATGCACGGGTTAACAATACTCTTGGTCTTTTGATGGTGACAACCGGGCCTGGGGGTACCAATGCGCTTACCGGAATTGCCGGAGCGTATCTTGAATCCACACCGGTATTTGTTGTGTCCGGACAGGTGAAGCGGGCGGACATGATTAACGGACAGGGCATACGCCAGCAGGGAATGCAGGAACTGGATATCATTTCTGTTGTTAAATCAATTACAAAGTATGCTGCCTTGGTGGATGATCCGCAAAGAATCCGTTATCATATAGAGCGTGCTTTATATGAAGCAACGCATGGGCGCAAAGGTCCCGTGTGGTTGGATATTCCGCTGGATGTGCAGGCAACCATGATTGATGAAGATGAGCTTACAGGTTACTCACCAGATGAACGCCATGAGAATCATCAGCTTACAGAAACAGTTCTTCGAGTAATAGAAAAGCTGAATCATTCCGAACGTCCTGTCCTTCTTGCAGGTAACGGGATCCGCATGGCGAATGCGATACCGGAGTTTGAAGAACTATGTAAAGTCTTAAATATTCCTGTGCTGACTACATGGAATGGCATTGATCTGATTGAAGAGATGAATCCTTTGTATTATGGTCGTCCCGGTGGTCTGGGCCATCGCTATGCCAATTTCATGCAGCAGAATTCGGATTTCTTTTTGAGTATCGGTGCAAGGTTAAATTTATTACAGACCGGTTATAATTTTGACGGCTTTGCGAGAGCAGCTTACAAGATTATGGTTGACATTGATGAAGCCGAGCTTCATAAGATAAATGTAAGACCTGATTTAACTGTTTGTGCTGATGCCAGAGATTTTATCTATTTGCTGCTGAAACACAAAGATTTAATAATAAAAAAAGACCGAAGTGCTTGGTTTGCTTACGGTAATAGGCTAAAAGAAAAATATCCAATTGTCAGGCCTAAATATTGGGAACAAAAGGAATTGGTTAACACCTACTGCCTGTTGGAAACCATCTCGAAGTACATGACAGAAAACGATGTGTATGTCTCCGGTAGCTCCGGAAGCTGCATTGATATTTCCATGCAGACCTTCCGGGTTAAGAAAGGGCAACGGGTTTTCTGTACCAAAGGCTTGGCCTCTATGGGTTACGGTTTGCCTTCTGCCATTGGTGCGTGCCTTGCCAACGGTGGGAAACGGACAGTCGGCGTCAACGGTGATGGTGGGTTTGTGATGAATATTCAGGAACTGGAAACCATCCGGCGTTTGAATCTTCCCATCAAATTGTTTGTACTTTGTAATCATGGCTATGGTGCTATTCAGGCTACCCAGACCAATTTATTTGCCAGGCATTTTGTAGATTGCAACGAAACTTCCGGGCTGACTCTTCCATCTATTGCCAAAGTTGCAAATGCTTTTGGTTTAAAGACAATAAGCATTTATAATAATAGTGAACTGGATGCAAAAGTTAAAGAAACATTGGATTACAGTGGCCCGGTTATTGTAGAAGTGTTTACACCAATTACATTAACAGCGCAGCCGAAGCAGGTTTCCTACAAACGAAAAGACGGGCAGATGGAATCCATGCCCCTTGAATATATGAATCCGCCAATCCCTGATGAAGAGATGCGGGAGAATATGTTGATACCGCTTTGGCAAGAAAAGTGATTACAGATAGTTAGTGAGGATTTAGTAGTTATTATTGTGTGTTTCTTACTGAATGAGTCAGGAGGCACTTTGTCATGGAGAAAAAGATTGAACTGTTAGACTGTACCTTGCGTGACGGCTCTTACATTAATGATTCACATTTTGGCACACCGGTTATAAAAGGTATTATTAAAAAAATGCAGGAAGCTCGTGTTGATATTATTGAATGCGGCTGGCTGAAAGATAAAGAGTATGAAGAGGGCAGTGCCTTTTACCATGTGCCATCTGATCTGGAGCAATTTTTTTTGAACCGATCCAAAGAACATATCTACGTGGTAATGATAGACTGGGATCGTTACAATGTGGATACTCTTCCTGTCTGTGACGGTAAATCCATTGATGCGATTCGTGTGGTTTTTCCTCACGGTAAACATCGGGAAGGCCTGGCAGTAGGGGAGAAGGTTAAGGCAAAAGGTTACAGGTTATATTTACAGGCAGCCAATACCCTTGCCTACAGTGATGATGATTTAAAGGACCTGGCTGCCTATGTGAGTCAGGCACATCCGGTGGCTTTATCTGTGGTTGATACCTTTGGGGCCATGCTGTTTGAAGATTTGGAACGCATTGTCAAAGTTCTGGATGAGAATTTGGATCCGGATATTAAGCTTGGTTTCCATTCCCACAATAATCAGCAACTTTCTTTTGCCCTGACAATTCATTTTATCAATCTGCTAAAAAGCAGTAAACGCAATATTGTTGTAGATGCCAGTCTTTGCGGTATGGGGCGCGGAGCTGGAAATGCTACTACAGAACTCATGGTCAGTTACCTGAATCGTAAAGAGCATGGCAATTATGATCTGGATGCGGTGATGGATGCCATTGATTTATATATAACCGGTCTGCAGGAAAAATACACCTGGGGTTATTCCACACCTTATTTTATAGCAGGCCTGTATCAGTGCCATGTTAACAACATTGCCTACCTATTGAACAACCACCGTACCAATGCCAAAGATATGCGCAATGTAATCAGTTCGCTTTCTCAGGCGGAACGGCGGAAATATGATTACGATTTGTTAGAAACGAAGTTTTTGGAAAACCAGAATCGCATCGTGGACGATGAGGCAGTAATAGAAAAAATACATAATGCATGGAAAGATAAAAAGGTGTTGCTGGTTGCACCGGGTAAATCCATCAATACGGAGGAGGAAAAGATTAAAAAGTTTATTGCAGAAGAAAAACCGGTCGTGATTGGAGTCAACGCAATAAACCCACGTTATGATTACGATTATGTGTTTTTTGTAAATGCAGCAAGATATGAGTACGCTGCTTCCACATACAAAGATATATTTGCAAAGACAAAACGCATTGTGCTGTCAAATATTAAAATGGAAGCAGATGTCAATGAAGTGGTTGTGAACTTCAATCGAGCCATCAAACGAGGCTGGCCCCATTTTGATAATGCTGTGATTTGTTGCCTACGGTTAATGAATCAGCTGAACATTAAAAACATTGCGATAGCCGGTTTTGATGGGTTTAAGACGAAGTACAATGAAAGCTATGCGGATGAATCGCTGCCTACATTAAATCCCGATAACAAATGGGATGAACTGAATGAAGAAATTAGGGAAATGTATGGCGATTTTGTTGAGTCTACAAAAGGCAAGATGAATATTAAGTTTGTTACTAATAGTTATTTTGAAAAGTAATAAAGAAAATGTGCCTTTGTGGGCAACATGGTATTAATTTTGAGCAATTTGGACAAGTAAATTAATTGGAGTATAAAGAATGTTATATTCAGAACTTACGAAAAACAGAGTCTGGCTAAAAGACAAAATACCTCTTGCGACGCCGTTCGGTCTGTTTATAGATCCAAGCAATTTCTGTAATTTTAAATGCTCTTTTTGTCCTCGAAATTTGCCGGACTTCCATCATTTTGCAGGATATTATACACATATGAGTATTGATTTGTTCCGCAAAATAATTAAGGATATTCATCAATTTGATGAAAAATTAAAGGTCATACGTCTTTATTACTTAGGTGAGCCATTGTTGAATCCGAATTTTTCTGATATGCTTGATATGGTTATGACTGAAAGCATTACAGAAAGAGTTGAAATTACTACGAATGCAAGTCTCTTAACAGATAAAATTTCGGACAGGATTCTTTCTATTTCTCAATCTAATTCTGATGTTATGCTTTACATGCGCTTTTCGATTTATTCTGTACTTCAGGAACATAATAAGCGAATTACAAAGAATCCAATTGATGTATCTATAATCAGAAAGAATATTCAGACGTTCCAAGAAATGCGGGACATTCGGCAAATCAAAAATGTTTCAACCTATGCTAAAATGATAGACTCTTTTAACAGTGATGAAAATGATATGTTTAAGGATTGTTATTCAGGTATAGTAGATGAGGTCCAATTGGAAGAACCGATGAACTGGAGCGGAGCAGAGAATACAAATTTACTCAGAAAAGAATACGGTAAGAAAAATAAAGAAATAGAAAGATTATCTCATAAAGGTAGTGGAAGAGATGCTTGTCAGTATCCTTTTACTACATTAAGCATTAATTCGGATGGCACTGTTGTAACTTGTTGCGTAGATTGGAGTAGGAAGACGATTGTTGGTAATGTGAATTCAGAGTGCCTATATGACATATGGAATGGAAATGCATTGAGAAGATTGCGATGTATCCAACTGGATGGAAAACGTTTTCTGAATGAAGCATGTCGTAACTGTGTGCGTCTTCCTGGTTTTATGCCTGGACATGAGGCGGATGATTTAAGTGGACTTACTAGTGCAGAATTATTAAGTAGGGAATCTAAAATGTTGTAATCTAGGAGCGATTGTTGTGGGAATTAAAGATGTAGACTTAATATTAACTGAAGCTTTTCCTGAAATTGAAAATAAAGAGCTGTGGATTTTTGGTGCTGGCAATACGGCAGCATTATATTACAATGGTTTGCTTCGTTTAGAAAAAGAAGGGTTCTACATTAAAGGCTATATAGATAATGATAGGCGTAAATGGGGACAGAAATGGAATCATAAAGATGTAGTTTCACTTGATAGTTTGAAGAACAGGAAGAATAGTATTTGTGTCTTGATTTGCTCAATACAGAGTAAAGTTGTTAGCAGTATTTCTAGACAATTAACTGAAGACGGATTTGAACATTATCACATAGACGAAGTCATTTTCAAGTTGCACAAAGAAGAAATTTTACAAGTTTATGATTTATTGGATAATGATTCTAAAAAAATTTACGCAATTCTGTTAAAAGAAAGAATGCATTGTGAAGGTATACAGCTTCCTGTTGATATGAATGAGCAATATTTTGCTTTGCGTCCGTTTATGTTTACTAATCCGGGGGAAGTTTTTGTGGATTGTGGCGCCTATGTTGGCGATACTATTGAGCGCTACATTTGGAAACGGGATGGCGTATTTAAAAAAATCATAGGTTTTGAACCGGATAAAAAGAACTTTTTGGCAATGTGGCATAGAGTAAAGCGGTTGGATCAGGAGTGGGGACTTGATGAGAATGCAATAGAAATATATGAAAAGGGTGTTGCAGATAAGGTATTGCGTGGTAGAGTTGAAAGATATGAAGATAATCATGGATTAGGCTCGAGAATCATTGATACTGATGATGGGAATTACACAACTATTTCACTTGATGAATTTATCAAGCAACCATATTCGTTTTTGAAAGCTGATATTGAAAGCTGGGAATACAAATTAATACAGGGTGCGAAAGAGGGAATAAAATCAAGCCGACCATTATTGGCAATTTGCATTTATCATAATGCAGTCGACTTTTATCAGATTCCTTTACTCATACATCAAATAGTTCCTGAATATAATTTGGCAATTCGCCATCATAGTCATACGCTTGCAGATACTGTTTTATATGCGTGGATACCATAAAGGGTAAAACATATATTTTTTAATGGGTGAAGAAAATTAAAAAGAACACGATTCATTCGATGCCATGCAAGAGAGGATTAGTTTAAATTAAACATAATAAAGGCTATTTTTTATTATGGTGACAGGGTAAGGAACTACTATGAAAAAAGTTGTTATTACCGGTGCGACAGGTGCCATTGGCCGGGCCTTGATTAAAGTATGTATTGAAGCCGGTTATGGAGTGCTGGCCGTTGTGCATCATACATCGGAAAGAACTGCAGAGCTAAAAACAATAGATAATTGTTGCGTTTTTTATCTGGATATTTCAGAATATGATAGCGCAATGGAAGAAATGACGAAGCAGGACATTGCAACGGATGGCTATGAACTGTTTTTCCATTTGGCTTGGATGGCTCCCTTTGGAGAAGGGAGAAACAATCTGGAACTGCAATTAGAAAATGTTAAAGCTTCCCTTGATGCTGTTCGTTTTGCCAAGGCATTGGGCTGTACATCATTTATTGGAGCAGGATCTCAAGCAGAATATGGTAGAGTAACAGGAAGGCTGTCGCCCGACACACCAGTTTTTCCTGAAACCGGCTATGGCATTGCAAAACTTTGTGCAGGACAAATGACAAGGTTGGCCTGTGAACAGATGGATATGAAGCACATTTGGACGCGAATCTTGAGTGTATATGGTCCCCATGATGGAGCACAGTCATTGATTAGCGTAGCAATTGATGATATGCTGCACAACAGAGATACTTCATTTACTCCCTGTGACCAGATTTGGGATTATATTTATTCTGAGGATGCAGCAAGAGCGATGTTATTGGTTGCACAAAAAGGAAGCCATGGTAGCGTGTATGTGATTGGCAGTGGTGAAGCTCATCCTTTGAAAGAGTACATTCAAAAGATTGCAGAACTTGCTAATTATAAAAAAGTAATTGGTTTTGGAAAACGACCTTATAATGAAAAACAGGTTATGTATTTGCAGGCAGATATTAAAAGTTTGAAGACGTTGGGATATGAGGTAAAAGTGAAATTTGAAGAAGGTATTGAAAGAATTATTCATGAGGTCTGATTATGAATTGTTTGATATGTGGCTCATCAGACATTGAGACTATAGATACTGTAGTGTCAGATTTTGTAATGGCAAGAATATGCGAGAACTTTAAGCCGGGAGAAAATTATAAAACCAAATTATGTTTTTGCAAAAAATGCACTTTTGCATATTATGATTACAGATTTAACGAAGAAGAAGATTTAAAATTGTACAGAAATTATAGGGACGAAGAGTATCAAAAAACACGTGAGTACTACGAATACTGGTATACATCAGGGATTAACCAGCTTCTAAACTCAGATTTAATTGCGTTAAATGAGCAAAGAAAGCAAATTAACACAATGTTGTTTTCAAATACAAATCAAGAAATAAGAACAGCTCTGGATTATGGTGGAAACGAAGGAAGAACATTTACTGATAGTATAGGAACAGTTAAAAAGTTCGTTTATGATATCTCTGGAATACAACCCATTAATGGGGTTCAAAATATCTCTAAAGAAGAAGATTTAATGAAATATAATTACGATTTTATAATGTGTAACATGTTGTTTGAGCATTTGTCATATCCTGCAGATAATTTGAAAAGAATAGCAAAACTCGGAGATGAAAACACTTTTTTTTATATAGAAGTACCGGATGAGAATCCGTTTATCAAAGGAAATAAGTTTTCAATCATTAAAAACTTTAAGTTAATTACCAATCCAAATTACTCACTCCTTCGTTTAATTAGGTTTTATATAAAAACACGCCGTGGATTGTTTATGCCGATGAAAGAGCATATTAATTTTTACACAAAAAAATCTATGCAAAAAATGTTAGAGTTAAATGGATTTACCGTTATAGATATGTCTGTAACAATGCGAAAAAGTAGTCTTGGTAATGCAGAGGTTTTGTCGGTTCTTTTTAGAAAGAATTATTTATAAAAGTAATGAAACTTTGATATGAATGGTAAAGATTCTTTTTTTACAAAAACAAATATTATGCAGTTTATAAAGTTTGCCATCGTTGGAATAACCAATACCATAATAGCTTTTGGCGTTTATTATTTGCTATATTTTTTAGGTGTACATTATATGATTTCTAATTTATTTGGATGGGTGTTGGGCGTGTTTAATGGTTTTTACTGGAATAACAAATATGTGTTTCAAACGGATGGTAGTTGGTGGAATAATTTGTTTAAAACATACATTTCGTATGGGATTAGCTTTTTAGCAGGAACATTATTATTATTTTTATTGGTTGAATATATGCAAGTATCTCCAGTTATGGCGCCAATTATTTGTTTACTGATTACTGTTCCGCTTAATTTTTTAATGAATAAATTCTGGGCATTTAAGTGAAAGAGGTTTTAAATATAATATGAAAACAATCAGTGTCCTCATTCCCTGTTTCAACGAAACGGATAATGTCATCCCCATGAGCGAGGCCGTGGTGCAGCAGTTTAAGGAAAACCTGCCTCAATACGATTATGAGTTGATTTTTATTGACAATTATTCGACGGATGGGACACGGGAAAAGTTAGAGGATATTTGTGCACAAAACAAAAAAATAAAAGCAATTTTTAATGCCAAAAATTTTGGTCAGTTTAATTCGCCCTTTTATGGTTTGTGTCAAACATCGGGCGACTGTGTTGTGACGCTGTGTTGTGATTTTCAGGATCCGGTAGACCTGATTCCCCGTCTGGTACATGAGTGGGAAAAGGGTTATAAAATTGTTTCTGCTATCAAGACGGAGAGTGAAGAGAACGGTCTGGTACGTTTCCTGCGTACCTGTTATTACAAGCTCATAAAAAAAATGTCCCAGGTAGAGCAGATTGAGCACTTCACCGGGACAGGTCTGTATGATAAAAGTTTTATTGATGTATTGCGCAACCTTCATGATCCTACGCCCTTCATGCGGGGCATCGTGGCGGAACTGGGGCCGCTGCGCAAGGATATTCCCTATAAACAGCAAAAACGCCGCGCCGGCAGGACCCATAATAACTGGTATTCCCTGTACGATGCGGCGATGTTAAGCTTTACTTCCTATACAAAGGTTGGGTTGCGTATTGCAACGGTACTGGGGTTTATATTAGCGTTACTCAGCTTTTTGGTAGCTATGTGTTACCTGATTGCCAAACTGATCTGGTGGGATAAGTTCCCGTTGGGCACAGCGCCTATCCTTATCGGCATTTTCTTCTTTGGTTCGGTACAATTGGCTTTTATCGGTCTGTTGGGCGAATACGTCATGAGCATCAACACCCGGGTCATGAATCGACCGTTGGTAGTGGAGGAGAAGAGGATTAATTTTGAAGAAGATTAAGACGACTTCCTTAAATGGATCATTTTAGGCGTCAACTAACTCCTCGGTAAATTTGGATTCTTAACATAGTCTTTATCGTTTACTGTATAGCCTTGATTTGTAACATTTAAGTTTAATCCTTCAAGAACATTTCCGCTGTAATTACCCTGCCGTGCAGTTATATCAACGCTGTCTACTATGCCGTTTGTATAGTGGAGCCGTAGATTGACCGTCCTCAGCGTATTTCCGACATCGGATATGATTCCATCTGAGTATAAGATGCCGTCTTCAACTTTTGTCCTCGCAATACCGGATTGCTCTTTACTAACGATATCTGCGTTACTTGCTAAAACATTGCTTACAAGGTTTTTGTTTTCTTCTGTTTTAAGCCATGTATAATAACTTCCGCTTTCATCACGTACCAATTCGAACGCCAAAGGAACTAAAGTTGCTTCTGAATACCCGTTGAGACCATCCGCAGGATCAAACTGCTCTATTTTTCTCAAGTCTTCTCCCCGGGTAAAAGTTCTCATTAACTCTTTTACTCCGTTAAAATCTTTTCCGATAAACGCCCTTGCTATCAGTTCCAGCGCTTTCTGATCCGCTTTTATCCGTTCTGCAGGGTCTATGGTTTGAAGCTGATTTAAAGGGGTGTCACGCCACAAGTTAAAATAATAGGAATAGGGATGATCATCGCCCGGCAAGCTCTCTATTTTATCAAATTGCACTACTGCTTCGGCTTGTACCAGCATATCTTTCGGGTAAATAATCTGGCCAAAATAAAGAGGAAGTTCATGGCCGACAATCAATTCATAAAAATAAGAATACTTGTCATCACTGTTCTTAATGCGGTAAATTGCTGTTTTAAGAACTTTTTTATCATTTACATTTTCTAAATTGAAGACATCTCGTTTTTACGCAAGTATTCATTGGCGCCTGTATTCGCATCCTCTAACAGCTCTTCTTCATCTGCCGTTGTTGCACCTTCAGGAACTCTGGTAATCAGCTTTCCGTTTGCTTTGTTATGCGCCTTTAATTCTGCCAGTCCTGCCAGGACCGCTGCATCGGCTATGTTCTGAAGTCTTCCTTTTTCCATATATAAACGTCCAAAATCTACGGCGAGGCCTGTAAACCCAAGTAAAACTGGCAACAGAATTGCTAACAGAGCCAATACAGAGCCTTTTTGATTTTTTAATCTTTTCATAGCAATAACCTCATTGTTTTTCCTGTTTACCATAGCTAAAAAAATCAAATTAACCCACATTAATTATAATATATTATTTAATAAAATTCAAAATATAATTTATCATCTTTGATAATCGACAAAAACAGTTAAATTGTAAAAATGATTTTTTTGCTTAACTGAAAACTAATATAGAAGAATATTGCAATTCGTGTTGATTTATGAGTTTGGGTGATGTATAATTAATTTGGACTCGTGTAACATAATTATATAATGCAGTTCCTTACAGGAGGCAATAAGTCATGTCTTTGTACCAAATGGTTTTGGAAAAATTGAAAACTGTTAAATATCTGAAAGGATTGCAGAAACTGCGCAATCAGCATGGTGCTGTTTTTGCATTGACTGCATTGTTGGTGCCTGTTCTGTTTGGCTTTATGGGGCTGGGTTATGATGTAGGTAATCTGTATTTGCATAAAGCGAGACTGCAAGATACAGCGGACGCAACTTCTTTGGCCGGAGCAAGAGGTTATGTAAATGAACTGAAGAAAGGTTCATCAACCGGAGTTATTTCCCTACCAACGGAAAGTGATGACACTCAAACCAAAAAGAATAACGCAATTGCGGCGTTAAAAACTAATGCAGATAATTATATAGTAAAAAATAATCCGGTCTTTCAGGATAAACTCCAGAACGACAACAGAACAGAAAAGTTTTATTCAATTGGCAAAGAAGTGACCAGTCCCGACAAGAAAAAAAGTACTGAATATTTTCGTGTTGTTTTATCTGAACCGGTTCAGCTTTACTTTTTGCCTGTGATTGGAATTAAGAACAGTGCGAATGTGCATGTGTATGCAACGACGAAACTGTCTGATAATGAGATTGTGGAAGTGGCAGGAGGAACGAATCCTAACGATGCAGAATACAAACCTGTAGTTATTGCGGGGCATGGTTTTTATGATGAAAAGAATGGAAATGATAGTGGGCACGTGTATAACCATTATAATACCAGTACGGTCTATATTTCTACTGGTGCTGAATTAAGGGGAGATAATAAAAAGGATGCTGAGGGAGACTATGCTGTTCCTTCGGAAGGTGGAACAAGCACAATTATATTAAAGCGTGGTAATGACGAGATACCTATTAGTGCAGCAAAAATTGTGGAAACCAATTATGATATGAATGCTTTTGGAAATGAAATTAGAAAATTATTTAGAGATAAGCAAGCACTCCATATAGATCCAAGCAAAGTTGCTCTTTATAATGCAGCTAAAACTAAATGGGATACAGGTTATTTAGCATATCAAGAAGCCTATGCAGCGTGGCAAACAAGGATTGCTTCTGGGAATTCCTCATATACTTTTGAATCTGATTTTCAAAAGGCTAAAATGGTTTATGAATTATTGCAAAAATATGTTAATTTATATCATAATAGTTTCGATGTTGCAAAAGAAGAGTGGCTTAAAGATGGAAAACAGCTAAAAACGAATCAAGAAGATTTTAAAATACTGCTTGATAAGTATTATAATTATGTTCCACCAGTGAATAGCGAAAACGACTGGAACTCTTGGCAAAAGAATCAAGATTGGGCGAATGAGTACTTAAGTTTAAGTGTGGTTGAACCTGCGCCTTCCGTAGTTTCATATACTGATGGTCTTGATCACGAACCTAAGCCGTCAGAATATTATGATGAATATTATATGACCTATCATGGGAATAATACTCAAAATTATTACACAAAGAGTATTTCTAGTGATGTAAATCAATCAGGTCCAGAACATTCATATTTCTATTTGTCGAAATCTGCTTTTAGACCGGCTACAACTGCTGGCGCAGTACATATTTATATAAATGGTTTTTATACAGATTCTGTTATAACTAGAAATACTCCGTTTTATTTGTTTTTAGAAGAAGATATTGATGAGGTGCATCTTGATTTTGGTAGTGGTAGTGATGAGCGACCTCTTGTAGTATGTTATTTTGGTACTAATAAGGTTCATTTTCCTAATGGCAATAATATGACGATACGCTCTATAATTTATTTGCCAAATTGCAATCAAGATTCACATTTTAATTGGACTGGTACCACGTTTATAGGTTCAATTGTTGCCAATAAAATTCATGTAAGAGGTCAAGGTTCTACGTTTACCTATGACTCTGAAGAAATTGCTAATTGGAAGCAAAATGATGTAACTAATGTGGAAGGGCTTCCGTCTACACCAAATGTAGGTTTTCCTGATTCTGGTGGTTCCGAGGGTGGAGAAGAAACTAAGGTAAAAACCGAAAAATTCACAATTCCTGATCATTTGCGTCTGGTTTTGGCAGATACTAGGACCGATGAAAGCCATTATAATAAAGTAAAAGTGACTTGGACGCCAGTAGATTAATTGATACTGTCTTTCTATTCAACTCTTTTATGATAATATAGTTTCGGTTAAGTGGCTGAATTATTATTGTCATCATATTATTGACGTGTTTTTCATAAAAAGAGAACTGTAATGACAAGAGGTGATTCTATGTTGGAAAGGATCAGAACAATAACAAAACAGAAAGGTCAGGGTATTGTTGAATTTGCCCTGTTGCTTGCATTTGTTGTGGGTATTGGTGTGATGGCAAATCTTGGCGACTCGATAATTGATAGATTTAACAAGGTGTTGGACATAGTGGGGGAAAAGAAGGATTATACTTATGCTTTGGAGAATTATTCAAAACTGTCAAAAGAGAAACTGCAAGAAATAGATCCGCATTTACGTGTTCAAATAGATCAAGAAGCATTGGCAAATATTGGGAGATTCTTTATTGGCCGCGACAAAACTTTTGTTGGCAAGTATCTTTGGAAAAACGATCCAAATAATACCCCTTTGTTTCATTATGGGGAAACGGTTGCTGAGGACGGAACAGTTAGTTCATATTTATACTACAATAAGAATGATAAAAATACTCGTTCCTCGGTGGGAGATGAGTATGCAAAGACAGCAGATGTAATTCACTGGATGCAAGGGGATTTTGGAACATATGATCCTAATACGAATTCTATTGTCGAAGGATCTTATACGACGGCATCGTTTGACAATAAAACCCGATATTTGTTTTCCGATTACCCGGTAACGAAAGATCCTAGTAAAGCCGGTAACGGTGTTAAGCTTTGGCTGACTTATGATAAGAATGGTATAGTAACTGAAGCAAAAGTAGCAGACAATCCTGCGTCTAACCAATCATTAAACGTGACAGTTGATAAAAATAAAAATTATAAGCCGACGAATTCATAGTGAATAATGTTTTAAGTTACTACTTACGTGTAATAGGTTTTTTTTACTACTACCCATAATGAAAGAGGTGATTCTATGTTAACAAGAATCCTAACAATAACTAAAAAGAAGGGTCAGGGCATAGTAGAGTATGCCGTATTACTTGCTTTTGTTGTCGGTCTTGCAGTAATGTTGCAAGGTGTGGGTATTCGTGGTGCTATAAAAGATACGTTTGACAATGTGGTTGTATTGCTTAGGGGGAATCCGTATGCCCCATATTTTCAGGCATGGCATGATAAAACATCGGAATGGCTTAGTGAGAATATAAGTTCGGAAGAACGCTTGCAAGCTGATCAGGAAGCGCTGGCCAGAATTGCACGTGCATTTATTGGCTTAGACGAAGGCAAAGTAGGTGACTTAATTGGAAAATTATCCCTTAATAAAGATAAAAAAGCTCAGTTTGATAATTTAAATAACTACAAAGAGGTGCCAGGGAAGGATGGGTGGTCAAATACATTGGTTCCATTATCATACACATCAAACGGTTTAGATGATAATGTGGAGAACAAACAGTATATTCATTTGGATTATAATGGTAATGTTGATACAGTGAATCTTTTAACTAATGGTGTGGAAGCATATAAGGGCGTGAAGAACAAAAATGACCCAAGCGATAGTCCATTTGACAATAAAACTAGTGCAGCTGTTGGCGACAGAATTTTTTATTCTGATGGTATGATAAATGCTAATGGAAATAGTGCTGAGAATAAAATGGTAACTTTAAAAGTTCATTATAGTAACGGTGTAGTGGATCAGGTTCAGATACAAGCACGTGACGTTAATCCTGCTCATAAAGATAACTATGGGCAGAAGAATAGTAATAAGAATAATTATGATATTGTCGATGGTCTAAACTTAAATGTTACAAAAACGGAAATTACTCAAATTCAAGATTAAAACTAATTATGTGAATATTGGGTAATACGTTTTTGGGATAAGAATATAAGGCTTTAGAATTACGGAAAGATCATTGAGAATTCAGTTGTTATAAAAGGTGATTTTACACCCGTACGGTACATGTTTTTTTAGTACGCATTTTGTTTTATGATTAAATACTGTAATAAAACCAGGTGAGATAAGGCTATCCAAATTGAATGGACAAACGTAAGTTAGTCGTTTTAGGAGAAGGTGTTTTACGTGGCAAAGGTTTTGGCATCTTTAAAACATAAACAAAAAGGCCAGGGCATAGTGGAATATGCCCTGTTACTTGCGTTTGTTGTGGCCCTTGCTATGTTTCTAAACACTGGTGGAGGACTTAAGGACAGTGTAGTAGCCGTGTTTGATGACGTAGCGAATTTGCTTGGTGGCTACAGAACATATTCAGAGTATTATGGAGACTGGCACAGTCTTTCGTATAATGACCTTTCTGCTCAATCAAACAAAGATCGAATCAAGGCTGATCAGGAAGGGCTTCAGAAACTGGTTCAGAATCTTATAGGGTTGAACAAAGAAGATGCGTTAACAGAATTAAAAAAGCTGATGCCAAATGCTACAGATACTGAAGTTAATCCGAATGGACAAGGAGATTCGCAAGTACTAACTCTTTTGTCAACTTATGACCATTATTACGATACGCCAAATAACCCTTATATTACTCTTGGAGCAGATACCCAAAATGCGGCAGTGAATTATTTAAGCGACCAGCAGGCGACAACTTATAGAGATAGTAGTAGAATGAAATCAAAAGATAGGGTTTTCTTCTCTGATGATATGATAAATAGTACATCACAGAGGACTGTTACCGCGCAACTTCATTATGAAAATGGTAAAGTTGCAAGCGTTGATGTTGTTGCACATATTGGAAATGCAAATAGTACAACATACGCCGAGGGGCTTAATATGTCAGTCACAGGTTCAGGCAAGAAGGATTACACTGTAAAATAATGGTGCTTTCGAAATATACTTATAAGTAATATAATACCGGTGCGTTTTGGCAAAAGGTGGGATTCCATGCTGAAAAGGCTCAGAACAATTACAAAACAAAAAGGACAGGGCATAGTGGAATATGCCCTGTTGCTTGCTTTTATCGTCGGTATTGCTATGATGTTGAATGGTACTAATCTTGGCAGTGCGGTGAAGGGCGTGTTTGTTGATGTGGCAATGGTACTGGCTGGTGGAGAGGAATTTGATCTTAGTACGCCGGAAGGACGACACGATGCTGATGTTGCCAAAATGAAAACGATAGCTTGATGCATTAAGAGCATCTTTTAAAGCTAATAATAACAATGATACAGAGAATACAAGGCTCAAAATGGCAAAATACTATGTTCAGGTAGCAGTGTTCGCTGACGGAACAACAGACATATTTGTTGATGGAAAGGGTTGGGTTAGCAGAGATCCGGATTTAGCTGTATATGGGGATGCCTTTGCGCAAAAGTTTGATCTTTCAAGTATGAAGGTTAATTATACAGATGCCGATAGTGCGTGGAAAGATGGCTACATTGTTATGTACGATACGCATAATAAAGATGAGATTACTTATAAACCATTGACCTCGGGCGACTATAACGCATATAAAACAGGCGGTGTTAATACAGGTTCAGGTTGGTGGTATAAAAGTAATATAGAAGATTCTGCATTACAATAACAACGTTATAGGGAAGCTCATTCAATTTAGTTATACATTTCCTCCAACGTGACCAGCGTCACTTCACCCTTATCCTGTTTTTCCAACAATGCATCGGTAAAACCGGCTTTGGAAAAGATGTAGTAAAAACATTTGTCATTTGTATTGGTAATTAGTGAAGCATACCTGCGGATTAGATTTAACTCGTCAATATCTGTTTTTTCATTTCTAAATTTACAGGAACCAATCATAAACCGGCGTCCGGCTTGTATGTTGTTCTCTTTGGAAGAAAGAGCGACAATGTCAAGCTGGACTTCTTTTTTTTGTGCGGGATCCTGTCCCCACCATTCGCCGATTTCGTGGATGGCAAAGGGCAGATTCTCTGCGTAGTAGATAAGATATTGGCGGCAGATGTCTTCGAAGACAGGTTCCATGTAGGAGGAAAGGTAGCTGCCGATGGCTGCATCGTAATTTCGTGCAATGGTTCCGGCACTGATTTGCATCATGTTGCCGGGTACAAACCGATACCAGAAACGGAAGAAGGGATCGGCGATTTTGTACAGGGTTTTCCGCTCCGCCTTTTCTGTGACAGGTTTAGTCTTTTGAATAATACCCAGCTCTGTGAGCACATGAATATATTTTGTACATTTTGCGGTTTCCAGCCCCGTCCGCTGGGAGATTTCATGTAACTTAGCGGCGCCGTTGGCGATGGCGGTGATGATGGAATTGTAAATGGCAGGCTCGCGCAGCTCCTGCTTCAGTAAGTTTTGCGGTTCTTCAAAGAGATAGGCCGAGGTGTCAAAGAAGTTTTCCAGTAAGGCGTCTTTAAGGTTGTTTTCCACTTCCAGCTTGTTGATGTAATGGGGTACGCCGCCGGTAATGCCGTAGATGAGCGCATTGGTTGCCGGGGGTAGTTCCGGATGAAATTTTGCGGCGTCCAGATAGGTGAGGGGCTCGATTTTAAATTGCGCGGTGCGCCGGCCGAAAAGGGGACTTTTGTTGCTCAGTACTTCTTTTTCCATAAAACTCAGGGAAGAGCCGCAAAGGATCAGGTAAAGTTTGCTGTCTTTCCAGTCATGGTCTAATAGATGCTGCAGGCGTGACGGGATAGAGCTGTCCGCTTTGGCAAGGTAGGGGAATTCGTCAATGACAAACACAACCCGTTTGGTCTGCACGATTCTGGTAATCTCTGCAAAGGCGTCGTCAAAAGAGTTATAAACAGGGGCCGTGCCGGCATCCGGCTTCAGATATGCATGGATTGCTTTGGAAAGGGCAGTCAGGTTATCTTTTGCATTGGTGTTTAATGCCGGAAAATAAATGACTGGCTTGTCTTTCACAAATTCATTGATCAGTGCGGTTTTCCCCACTCTTCGGCGTCCGTAGATAATGACGCACTCTATCTGATTCTTGTTAAATCTGTTGTTTAATTTTTGTAATTCTGTTTCACGGCACAGGAACATGATGGTGTCACCTCGCTGAAAATGAACAGTTTTTTAACGCGAAAAAGACTTTTTTTGGTAAACAGGATCAAAAATAAAAGCACTCTTAAGTTAGTGAATTACAAGTTACTAACTTAAGAGTATATTAACATAGAGGGTGCTATATGTCAAGTGTCCTGCCACGACGGATTCTGTCATTAGTGGTCTATAATGGCGGTTTTAGGACTGACGGAACTAGCGGGCTCTCTTATTTCAATTTTGCAAGTGTAGTTGAAATAAGATTGTGGTTTTACCGTTCTTATTTCAATTTCATAAGTAAAATTGAAATAATGATTAAGGTTACCTTTGTTTCTTATCACAAAACTAGTTTCGTCATCTTTCGTCATCCTTCGTCAAGCTTCGTCATTTTATAATAAACTATGAAATAGTGGCAACTATAATTTATTGGTTAACAAACAGATCGTCCAAAAGAACTTCATTGGTCACAATGTTGCTATATTTGTTTTTTTGAATACCGAACGTAGTGATCATGGACAACTGTATTGTTTTTTTGCAATTGGTTTTTTGGCGGAAAACGGTTATTTTGTTACGAAGCTTTTGTTCATAGTCTTTGTCTATCTGGAATTCATTCATGGAAAATTTGATTTCGCAGATATTGATAACCTGATCGCGGCGATCAATCAGTAGATCAATCTGAGCGCCGCTGCTTTCGGTTTCTCCTTCACCTGCGGAGACGAACCAGGATGATTCTTCTGATAAGACGCCGGCTATCCCTAACTTGTTTTTGATTTGGGGAATATGGTCTTTACAAAGCTGTTCAAAGGTCAGGCCGGCCCATGCGCGTCTGGCCGGATTATCCAGCGTATGGCTCCAAAATTTTTCGTCTTTGCCAAAGCCGCCTTTTATGAATCGGTAATAGAAAAGCGAGTAGTAGTCCGATAGTTGGTACAATATGTCTTTTGATTTTCTGCCATAAAATGAATACTTTCGGATAAAACCGGAGTCTGTCAGGTCATGCAGCATTTTTGATAAGACGCCATTGGCGGGCAGCCTGGTTTTTTCTGCAATCTCGTTTCTTGTCAGTCCCATCCGTTTTTTGCTCACTTGCTCAACGATTTTAATATATTGTTCGCTGTTCGTAAAAAGCGTCTGGTAAAGATGGTCGAATTCATCCCATAGTTCTGCCCGCTTTCTGAAAAACAGGTTATCTATATTTGCATTAAAAGCCATTGCCGGATCAAGAAGACTAAGGTAATAGGGAATTCCTCCCATGATCATGTAGCATTCGGCAATATCGCGTCTTGACCATTCGATATTGCGTGATTGCAAATATTGTTCTGTTTCATACAGATTGAATGGCTGGAGATATAATCTGCAGGTCTGGCGGTTAAACAATCCGCCTTTGTTTTCCGCAAACTTTTCCACCATCCAGGAAGTAGCCGATCCGCAGACGATAAAAATAAGATTGTCCTGCGCGCATCCCCAATCATTCCAAAACCATTCAAAGGCAGGTAAAAAGTCTGAACGCTGTGTGTCCATCCAGGGCATTTCATCAAAAAAGACAGTGTGTTTTTCTTCTGCAGGAAGAGAGGACAAGTAGCTTCTTAATTGTGCAAACGCTTCAATCCAATCTTTTGGCGCTGCAGTTTCCTCGCCTGCTTGTCGGCCAAGCTCTGCCGCGAAGTATCTTAATTGTATTTCTTTGGGCTGGGCATAGGCTCCGGTCAGTTTAAAGTCAAACCGTCCGTTAAAAAATTGGTTTATCAAAAATGTTTTACCTACTCTGCGTCGACCATATACAATAATAAGTTGCGCCTGATCTGCTTTTATGCACTTATCGAGACGTTCGCATTCTGCTTTTCTGCCTATTATTTTATGATTAACCATTTTATGATTCTCCTTTCTCTTCTACTATAGGATAACATAGATGTAGATGAAATTCAATATGTTTTTTGTCTTTTTATTATGTAATTTAATGAATTTAGATAAATTAAGGAATTAATTTTATCTTTATATATTATTTATGAAGGGGGAGTGGTTCCGGTTTGAATGGGTTTCCCTGAGCTATTGTTTCAGGTCTGCTTCTTGTTAAGCCCTGCTTTCCTGCCCCCTTGGTCGTTAAAACGACCAACCTTATATCGCAAACCTGCATGAATACTGGATTCAAGCTCCTTTACCTCTTAATATATAAAGGTAAAGTCTTTATTGGAAGCTTTAGCTGTAGAAATGACTGTATGGCAGTGCATTTCAACTGCCGGAAGAGGCGTAATGCAGGGTTTCCCCCGTGGAATTGAAGTTGCATTATCTTAGCGGCGGAGTTTTTAGCCACTTACAGGTCTCTTATGATCCCTGTATCGTTTTGATATGCTTGTTAGCTGCTGCTTGGTTCGGGAATAACTTTTAGTAAAAAATCAAGGCAGCCCATTCAAATGGAATGAGCTGTCCTGTGGCATTTCGGTATCTTTTTTGGAATTGGTAATTGGTTATAGAATTTTACGTTGAAATCTGATAAAATATGTATCGCTGATTGTCGTTTATTCTTTATTGGATTATATTTGTTTATGAAGCATAATTGTTTTTTATTTTTGCGGCGTCATCGTCACGCCTTATTGCTAATTATATATTTGCTGATTATCGCCGCTCTCTGGTATCTGCCCGGTGTGTTCCACCCCAAGTCGGTAGAGGATGTCCGCCGGTGGGTAATGGGATTCGGTGTATGGGGCCCGTTGGTGTATGTACTGTTGTACACGGTGCGGCCCTTGCTTCTGTTTCCCAGTTTGCTGCTGAATGTGGCTGCCGGAATTCTGTTTCCGCCTGCTATCGGCATTCCCTGTCTTTTGGCCGGAGGCCTGGGCAGTGCGGCGTTGCTCTTTTATATGGCGCGAACAGGAATCGGAAGCGAATTCTTTGACATCCACGGCGGCAAGTGGGGGACGCGCATTCACCACTATCTTTCAGACAGCGCCAAAAACTTTCAGCGCATGCTCTGGCTGCGAACAGTGCCCTTGTTCCCCTATGACGTGATCAGTCTGGTAGCAGGCTGCACGAAAATGCAGTTTGCGACCTTTGCCTTGACAACATTGCTGGGCATGGTACCGGGAGCCATTGCCTATAACATTTTAGGAGACGCCTTGGGCGGAAATTCAGGTCTGACACTATCTGCGCTCATGATCGTTGTTGCATTCGGAATCCCCCTGGCCTTCTGGTACTTTGGCGGAGAAAGGAAACAGTTGAAACTTTAATAATATTTGTTATAATTGAAGGGCAAGGGGGCACGTTACTTATGGAAAAAAATACAGAAACCGAAATCAAATTAATAATTGCCAAAAAAGACGTGAAAGCTTTAGTCGCTTCACCGCTGGTGGCCAAAAAAACAAAAAAGGGCAGCCACAAAACGGTGAAGCTGGTTAATATTTATTTTGATACCCGCGACCTGTTGCTGCACCAGGCCGGCATTGCCTACCGTGTGCGGCAGAACGGGAAAAAGTATGAAGCAACCGTCAAGCTGGGCCGCGCTGAGGCTGGCGGCCTTTCCGCCCGGCAGGAGTACAACGTGGCCGTGAAGAATGCCAAACCAAATCTTTCCGTGTTTGATGAAAGCGGACTGCAGGTGAATTTTGCGGATATTTTAGGTACAGCCCAGATTGAAAAACTGTTTACAGTGCGGGTGAAGCGGGAGCTCCGCCTGCTGCAAATCACGAAAGAAACCGTGGTGGAGATGGCCATCGACCAAGGCTTTATCTCTGCCGGCGGCAAAAAGGAAACCATTGATGAAGTAGAACTGGAATTAAAGGAAGGCTCTTTGGCGGACCTTTTGGCCTATACGGCAAAAATCGCCGCGGAGGTTCCGGTGTTTACGGAATCCCGAAGTAAATACGCCCGGGGTCTGGCGCTGTTGGACAAGCTGGAACCGGAAGGGGCCCGTCCGCTGCCGGAGGTTAACTGGGATAACGATTATTGCGAAGAATATAAAAAGCAGTTTTATCAGTATGGCACGGCCATCATGGAAGAGCAGAACGTATTTGCGGACTGCGGCAAGCTCCAGACAGAAGCGGACCGGATCTTTCTGCCCTATTTTGAACGGATGCAGGCCGCCTTGTACTGGCTGCAGCCGGTGATGGACGGCAGCGCGGGGATGCAGGCTAATCTTCAGGGAGCGCTGCGTTCCTTGTATAAGTTAAGAGATACAAAAACGCTGCTGCGGCGTTGGAAGAGTCTCTTCAAGCTGGCTGACGGACGCCTTGGGGAAGATAAAGTGACCCGTCTTCTGGAAAACCGTCTGGAAGACATTGGCGATGAAATTCAGCTGCAGGTGATGCGGGGAACCTATTCCGGTATCATCTTTTCCCTGTGGGCAGCCATGGAAGGCGCCGGCTGGAAAGCGGAAGAGTATCTGCAGGCCGGGCAGCTGCTGCAGGTCCGGGTAAAAGATATCCTGGAAAAAATAGAAGACGCCATGAACCGGGAAAAAGAAGCTGAAACGGAAAAAGCTGAAGCCATACTTACGGGAAAACTGGCGTCGGCGAAAAAAGGAAAGAAGATTCCGCTGAAAGAACCCGGATATGCAACCGTGACCCGTCTTGGCAAGGAGTTTTATTATCTGACGATGGCCAATGAAAGCAGCAAACTTACAGACCTGAGCAAAGAAAGCCGGAAAAAACTGGAAAAACTGGGCGAAGCCATGCGGGAACTTTTTGCCGTCAACAGCCTGGGCCAGTCCGTTCCGTCAGAACTTCTGAAATCCAACACAGTACTGTCTGCTCGCCAAAGCGGGTACCTCTTAGGTGATTTGGCTGCCGAACAGCTAATGGCGCGCAAAGCCGTGAACAAAACCTTTGCGAAATGGTTGAAGACAGTGAAAATGTAGTTTGTGTTTTGTTCATATAGTATGCTGGCAGGAAAAGACATCGCAAAAACGTCAAGGATTGCTATTCCATGGACTCATGTGCCTGTGGCTTCGAAACTCGGGCTTCGCCCTCAGACAGTCTCGCCACGACGGCACATTTCATCTCATGGAATGAAGCAATCCTTTCCTATATTTTGCTCATGTCTTTCCCATGCCTCATAATTTTGTGAACAATTTGCAAACAGTAAACAAAAAAGTAAAATTTCATTTGACTTTTTGACTTTATGTATTATAATAATATTAGGCAAACGAAAAGAGCCCCCATTTTTGGGAGCTCTTGTCCATGCCTTTTATTTTGGAAACGGGTTAGCACTCTTGCGATGAGACTGCTAACAACTTGCTTTCGTTGAGCGTTGACAGGGCAACCCGGAAGGGTCCCAGTCGACGAGGCGTAGCCACGCGCAACGTAGTGAGCGCGGCTAGCGAGGAGTGGGAGGCGGGTTGCCCGGAGCGACTACGCGGAATAGGCCCGAAGCGTTAGCGGAGCGCTATGAAGGCGGCATTAACTCTGAAACTTATTTGAAGAGTGCAATTCCCAGCAATATAATTGCAATCACAGCCAGCAGCGTAATATTGTACTTGCGCATCTGCTCCAGGTGATGACTGGTAACCGTCTCGTTCAGCATATTATAGCAGCGCTGCAGCACCTGCATCTTCAGCTCGATGTTCTCCTGCCAGACGGAAGCCTTAAGCAGCTTCAGATAACGGGTGTACACCTTGGCGTAGAAAATATCCTCCGTTACCAGCAGCGCATTGGTGATATTGCTGGTAAGACTGCTGACATCGGCCATGGTCTCCAGCAGTTCGTCCCGGATGTTCTGCAGCACGTCAATATTTTTGAGATTGGCTTTGTCTTCAATGACATCGTACGTCTTGTCGATGGCGTGATTCAGGAAGTTGTCGTAATAACGCAGTTCCAGATACTGGGCATTGGCAAACTCCAGCAAGTCCGGAATATCCATGCTGCCGGTAGGGTCATAGACTACGGCGCTGTCCCAGGCCAGCCAGGCTACGTCGTCTGCATAAGAGAACCGGTTGGCCAGCGCGGCCTCGCGGGTTTCTTCGTTTACCGGACTGGGATCCTTCAGCAGGAAAGGAACAATGTCCCAATCTGCAGGAATCGGGTCCTGGAAGTAATAGACTACGAAGTCTTCATCGTAACCGGAAATATTCTGGTTGGTGCAGGCCGGGCCGATGGTTTCCATGGTAGCGTCCACAAATTTGCGGAACTCCTCATCGGGCAGTTCTTCCACCGCCAGCACAAGATTCAGATAGTCTTTATAGGAAATGTCTTCTTCCGGCGGAATGTTGAAGAGGATGCAGATAACACCCAGGTCCTGGATGCGGGCCTTTACCTCTACCAGGTACTCCACGCCGCCGATGACCATTTCATGATAGCCTAGCTCTACGAGTACCGGCGGGTCATGGAATGTGATGGATTTTGTGGAAATGCGGTCCAGGCGCAGACGGGATGAAATTTTGTTGCGGCTGTGCCAGATAGCCTGAACCTGGTCAAGATTGATCTCGTCGGCTACGTCAAAAAGGCGGTAGGCGATGACAGAAGTTCTCATGATATTCCCTCACTGATAAAAAGACTTTGTGCAATACGATATTACGCACTACGTACCTGCTTAATTCAAAATATGGAACCAAATCATTCAATGATTATGAAAAAGTATTTACAACAATTAATTATAACATAAAAGCAAAGTGTTTTCTCATGTTTATATAAATTAAAGTGCAATACGCCAAAAGTTTTTTGGAAAAAACAGTTTAAGCCAGAAACTTTTTAATATGGTTAGAAATTAAAATAATAGATTTAGTCGAAGATTGGAGTGATCACTATGAATGAAAACTACACGGATGAAGTAAAAGCTATCATTGAAGCGGCACAGCAGCAGGCTTTGATGAATTACAACCAGGAAGTGACCAGCGCGCATCTCTTGCTGGCACTGTGCAGCGATGACTTCTTCAAGTTTTTGCTGCAGACGTTTAAAGTAGATGAAAATACATTTGCCGGCGAGGCCCGTGCTATTGTCAGCCGTATTCCGTCCGTAAAAGGACAGGACCGGCAGCTGCTCATGAGCTCGGATTTTGCCAGGGTCAACGGCATCGTGCTCCGCAAAGCGGGGCAGGGCAATGTGACGGTAGGCCACCTGGTTTCTGCATTGGCCAGCGATGGAAGCAGCGAGGTTACAGCGCTGTTTAAGAAGTACGGCATCGACAGCAACAAGATTGAAAAGCTGTATGAACACTACCTGAACAGCACTGCCAATGACGAAAGCAAGAAGACTTTGGAAAAGTTCGGCCAGGATTTGACGGCAAGGGCGCGGCAGGGCAAACTGGATCCGGTCATCGGCCGTGACGATGAGATCCGCCGCACCATTGAGATCCTGAGCCGCCGGAAGAAAAACAATCCGGTGCTCATCGGGGAACCGGGCGTGGGCAAGACCGCTATTGTAGAAGGGCTGGCCCGCCGCATCGTGGCCGGGGACGTGCCGGAAAGTCTGAAGAACAAAACCTTGTATGCTTTGGACCTGGCTGCTTTGGTGGCCGGGGCCAAGTACCGGGGTGAATTTGAAGAGCGCCTGAAGAAAGTGCTGAAGGCCGTGGCGGACAGTGCCGGTCAGATTGTCATGTTTATTGACGAGCTGCATACCGTGGTAGGCGCCGGCGCAGCGGAAGGTTCCATGGATGCCGGCAATATCCTGAAGCCTATGCTGGCCCGGGGCGAGCTGCGGTGCATCGGGGCTACCACGCTGAATGAATATCACAAATATATTGAAAAGGACAGCGCCCTGGAGCGCCGTTTCCAGCCTGTCATGGTCAACGAGCCCAGCGTGGAGGATACCATTTCCATTCTGCGCGGCTTGAAAGAAAGCTATGAAAACCATCACGGAGTGCGGATCAAGGATGCGTCCCTGGTGGCCGCGGCGGTGATGAGCCACCGCTACATCAATGACCGCTTCCTGCCGGACAAGGCTATCGACCTGGTGGACGAGGCGGCAGCCCGGCTCCGAACGGAAATCGATTCGTCCCCGACGGAGATTGATGAAAGCAAACGTAAGATTTTACAGCTGGAAATCGAAGAACAGGCCCTGAAGAAAGAGGAAGACCCCGCTTCCGCAGACCGTCTGGCCAAACTGCAGGAACAGCTGGCCAAACTGCGAGAGGAAAACGCGGCCCTGATTAAGCGCTGGGATGATGAAAAGGCCGGCATCGTCAAGGTGCGGGAAGTGAAGAAGGAAATCGGCGCCGTGAAGCAGGAAATGGAAAAGGCGGAGCGGGACTATGATTTAAACAAGCTGGCGGAACTGAAATACGGCCGCCTGCCGGAACTGCAGAAGCAGCTGCAGGAACTGGAGAATCAGACTGCCGGGGAAAATGCCCTTCTGAAAGAAGAAGTGGACGAAGACGACATCGCCCGGGTTGTGAGCACCTGGACCGGTATTCCCGTACAGCGGCTGGGTACCGGGGAGCGGGAGAAACTGGTACATCTGGAAGAAACTCTCCATGAGCATGTCGTCGGCCAGGACGAAGCGGTGAAGGCTGTGGCTGACGCGGTGATCCGGGCCCGTGCGGGCATCAAGGACCCCAATCGTCCTATCGGTTCCTTCATTTTCCTGGGACCCACCGGCGTGGGCAAGACCGAGCTGGCGAAAACGTTGGCAGAAGTTTTGTTTGATGATGTGAAGAACATGATCCGCATCGATATGAGCGAATACATGGAGAAGCACACCGTGTCCCGTCTGATTGGCGCCCCTCCCGGCTATGTGGGTTACGACGAGGGCGGCCAGCTGACCGAAGCGGTGCGCCGTCATCCGTACTCTGTCATCCTCTTTGATGAAATTGAAAAGGCGCATCCCGATGTGTTCAATGCACTGCTGCAGGTGCTGGACGACGGCCGTCTCACCGACGGACAGGGCCGCAGCGTGGACTTTAAGAACACGCTGATCATCATGACCAGCAACATCGGCAGCCAGCGGATCATGGAAGCAAAAGAAACCATGGACAGCGAAGCGGTGCGGCAGCTGCTGCTGACCCGGTTCCGTCCGGAATTCCTGAACCGCGTGGATGACATTGTAACCTTTAAAGCCCTGCAGCCCGACCAGATCAAGGACATTGTGAAACTGATTCTGAAAGAACTGGGAGACAGGGTGAACAAGCAGCTTGAAATCAAGCTGACCTGCACTGACGAAGCAGCGGCTTTGTTAGCCAAAGAAGGTTTCGATCCCCAGTTCGGCGCCCGTCCGCTGAAACGTCTGATTGTCCACAGCGTAGAAAACGTACTGTCTAAGAAAATCGTTAACGGGGAAGTCAAAGCCGGGGACAGTGTGGAAATTTATGTGAACAACGGGAACATTGATGTGAAGTAATTGGAACCACACAAAAATTAAGAACAGATAACAATGCCCGGAACCCGAAGCATTGTAAAACTGTAAAAAAATCACGAAAATTTTTAAAGAAAAGTTTTAAAGGACTGTGTCGAACGAAGATAACCTTTGTTTGGCGCAGTTCTTTTTGTCTTTTTTATGTTCATTTTATAAAATAATTTAGAAATATTTAAATGAGTAGTTTATTGCATCCCCTCTTTATGATAAAATAAAATGAATTCGTATAAGCTTTTGGATTAATGAGTTAGGAAAAGAAATGAACAAAACATCGACAACGATTGCGTAATTCCATGAGATGAAATTCGCCGTTGTGGCGAGACTGTTTGAGGGCGAAGCCCGAGTTTCGAAGCCACAGGCGAATGAGTCCATGGAATAGCAATCATTGACGGTTTTGTGAATTTCTTTTCCTAACTCGGATTAAATCAATTAAACAAATAGCGGGGAGGTTTTAATTATGGGAAAAATGAAAAAGATTCTGGCGGCCGGCGTGGTCTGCTACGTGGCATACAAATTAGGACAGAAATACTTAAAAGAAAACAACCTGACAGCCGAAGACGTATTTGATTCTGCCAAAAAGAAAGCAGAAGCTTTTGCCAAACAGGCAGCCGGCGTGGTTCCCACTACAAAAGACGGAGAACCGGAAGGCAAAAAGATTTACACTTTCGGCAAGGAAAAACGCATTGAGATGGTACACCTGGCAGACGGTGTCACCGGCCTGTATGACAATAAAAAGAATTACCCCATTGAAAAACAGGTGAAAGTCTACAGCGAAGACGGAGGCAAACTGTATGTGTACAGCGACGCGGCGGACTATGTAATTTCCGACGAACCTTTCTTCATGAACGTGTACGTGAAAGACAAAGATAAGACGGAAGCCATCGCTATTGCGCTGGGCAAACAGTATGACGCGGAAGAAATTGCTGTGTACAATTACGGCTCCAGCCAGAAGTTTGATGCCCAGGGCATGGCTGCGGAAGCGGAAGCGGAAAAAGTAGCGGCAGAACAGGCAGAAGCCAAAGCCAAAGAAGCGGAACTGGCGGCTCAGGCAGCAGCAGCCAAAGCGGAAGCCGCTGCGAAAGAAGCTGCAGAAAATGTTGAGGCCGCTGCGGACAAAGCCGAAGAAGCAGTGGAAGAAGCTGCTGAAAAAGTAAAAGACACAGCAGAAGACATTGCGGAAACTGTTGAAACCACGGCAGAAGAAGTGAAAGACGCAGTAGAAGAAGCTGTAGAAAAGACTGAAAACTGATATAGTTTACATAATAGCCGGGCTGATACCACCTGAATAAGCGATGCGTCCTCCCGGAGGGCGGTGTCAAGATGTTGAGTACTGGGGGCATCCCGGGAGGGTCCCAGTTTGACGACACCGAGCAACGCGAGGCTTGCCGAGCGTGCGCAGTGAGGAAGTGGGAGGCGGGATGCCCCGGAGCGACTACGCGGGTTAGGCCCGAAGCGTTAGCAGAGCGCTATGAAGGTGGTATCAGCCCAGGTGCAAGTTAATTGGTTTTAGAGGAGTTATAAATGCTTGGAATCGGCTGCGACCTGGCAGACGTGGAACGAATCGAAAAAGCCATAACGCGCAAGGGCTTTAAAGAACGCGTTTATACCCAGGAAGAAATTGCCTACTGCACCGGCTCTCACGGCGATAAAGCCCAAAGCTATGCAGCCCGGTTCGCCGCCAAAGAAGCCTTCCTGAAAGCCATCGGCACAGGACTTCGTGGCAAAGGACAACTCACAGAAATTTATGTAGTCAACGACGACCTAGGCAAACCCGAACTGAAAGTGACAGGCTACTACGCATCCCACATCGCAAAGATGGGTGTGAAAAAGATACACCTTACATTAAGTCACACCGCTACCACTGCAATGGCAGTGGTGGTATTGGAATAATATGAATGATACGGAGCAAGAATGATACCGCCTGAATAAGCGAAGCGTCCCCCGGAGGGCGCGAGGAATTGTTGTTTAAAGAAGATTGAACAAGAAACGCAACAATACTTTACACATAGCAATGCGGCGCGGGTTAGGCCCGAAGCGTTAGCGGAGCGCTATGAATGCGGTATCAGTCTGGGACATCAACCTTGACAGAAGGAGGCCACCCCATGCAGATTTTACTGGCAGAAGAAATGCGCGCCCTGGACCGCGCCGCAGAAGAAGAAATCGGGATCCCCGGTCTTGTGCTGATGGAAAATGCAGGCCGTGCCGTAGCAGATGCGGCGGAAAAACTGTTGGGCGCCTGCTGTCATAAAAAAGTCCTCATCTTTGCCGGTAAAGGAAACAACGGCGGCGACGGCAGCGGCGCCGGCCGCTGGCTCCACAATCGGGGCGCGGAAGTGACCCTGGTCCTGGCCTGTGCAGCAGAAGAATTGTCCGGCAGCGCGGCGGATGAACTGCAGTATTATATTGCCTGCGGTGCCACGGTGCTGGAAGTTACCGATGCAGACGACAATCTGCGGTTTGCGGAAATAGAAAACCTGGCTCTCCGGGCGGATCTGCTGATTGACGCTTTGTTGGGTACAGGCTTTTCGGGAAAGATGCGTTCGCTGTTCCTTCGTCTGTGCGGTTGTATCAACAGAGCAAAAGAAAAGAATCCTGCCTGCAGCATTCTGGCAGTGGATATTCCCACCGGTGTCAATGCGGATACGGGAGAGGCTGACGGCAGTGCAGTGAAAGCTGATGCCACGGTGACCATGGCGTTGCCGAAGCTGGGCCTGTACTTATATCCCGGAGCAGAACATGCAGGCACGGTTCAGGTAGCGGATATCGGCATGCCCTCCTCTTTATTGAAAGAAACAGAGGGAAACCGTATCCTGATTGAAAAAGGACTGGTAAAAACCATGCTTCCGGGCCGCCCGAAGAATGCCCATAAAGGCAGTGCGGGACGGGTTGCGGTGGTTGCCGGTTCCTACGGTTATGTTGGAGCTGCTGCCTTATGCAGCTTCGCGGCGGTAAAAGGAGGGGCCGGTCTGGTCACGCTGCTGACGCCGGAAAACACGAGAGAAATACTGGCGATAAAACTGACGGAAGTGATGGTGAAAGGTCTGCCTGTGTCGGATGACCGGCTGGTGGCAGAAGAAGCGCTGGAGGTTGTGACCGAAGCACTGGATAAAGCAGATGTGCTGGCCATCGGTCCCGGCTTTGGCGTTTCCGAAGAAGCAGGGAACCTGATCCGGGATATTCTGGTTACAACGGCGGTACCCTGTGTCATTGATGCAGATGCCATTACGGCGCTGAAAGACCATACAGAACTTCTGTCCCATATGCTGGCGGAAAAAGTGCTGACTCCTCACCCGGGGGAGATGGCGCGCATTACCGGCATACGGATTACGGAAATTGAAAAGAACCGGGTGGAAGTGGCCCGTCTTTATGCGGAGAAGTGGCAGGCGGTCGTTGTGCTGAAAGGTGTGCCTACCGTTGTTGCCCTGCCGGACGGAACTGTGTATCTGAATACCACCGGTACACCGGCCATGGCTACCGGCGGCAGCGGAGACGTATTGACCGGCCTGATTGCTGCCCTGATCGGACAGGGCCTCACCGTAGCGGACGCGGCAGTGGCCGGGGTTTATCTCCACGGCATGGCAGGCGAACTGGCTGCCGGAGGCAGCGTGGGCATGGCAGCTTCTGAACTGCTACTGAAATTACCTGAAGCGCGGAAACTCTGAGATAATGGTTTGAAATAATGTAAGAAAAAGATTTGAGCAAAACGTCGGCAACGATTGCAGTGTCTAGTTGAGTGTTGGCGGGGCAACCCGGAAGGGTCCCAGTCGACGAGGGAAGCCACGCTGAGCGGAGCGATGCGCGGCACACTGAGGAGTGGGAGGCGGATTGCTCCGCCAACGCGACTTCGAGTTTCAAAGCCAGATATGTTAATTAGGAAAACAGTTTGCACATAAAAATATTTTATGCTAAAATAAATCGTTATAGCATTTGACATGTATTGAAACGTACGTAAAGGAGGTACCGGTTTGCGTAGGAAATTTTTAGCGTTTCTGGTTTGGGCCGTCTGCCTGCTGGTAACCTGTACTGCTTCCGCGGCAGCTTTGGTAACCGATGTTAACTGGGGCGTGGATAAATATAATGTACTCCGTATGGTAGTGGACCTGTCGGAAAACACACAGTACAATATTAAGATTGCCAACGACAGAGAACTGCAGATCAAAGTCACCGGCGGACTGGGACCCAAGGTGGTGCGCCGCGGTTCGATCAAAAGTGATCTGGCGAAAAGCTTTAGTGTGGACCGGGAACAGAACGGTGTCGTGGTCCGTGTGCCTATGACAAAAAAGGTAGAACGTTCGGACGTGAAGAGCTTTATTTTGAAAAAAGATGCCTCTACAGGCCGGCCTCCCCGCTTAGTGGTAGATGTTTCTACAAACAAGGTGAACAATGCTTCCATGAAATATGGGGCTACTTCGGTGCGCCGTCCGGCGGTCCGTCCCTCCCAGGGACCATCCACCCCGGTAGGCAACCGTGTCAACTTTGCTACCACCGGCGGACTGAAAGGGAAACGCATCACCATCGACCCCGGTCACGGCGGTTCAGACCCCGGCGCTATCGGTCCTAAAGGCAACAAGGAAAAGACTTCTACGCTGCTGATTGCCAACTACCTGAAGAACTATCTGACATCGGCCGGCGCCCTTGTGTCCATGACCCGTACCACGGATAAAGATGTGTACGGAAGATTTGCTTCGGCCAGAAACGAACTGCAGGCCCGGGTGGATGTGAGCACCCGGAACCGGGCGGACGCTTTCGTCAGCATTCATCATAATGCCAATAACAACCGCAATATCGGAGGTATTGCTACATATTATTACCCTAAGTCCGGTTACGATTACAAGTTGGGCAGTGCCATTCAGAAAAAGATGGCGGCAGCGTCCAAACTCCGGAATATGGGAACCCAGCAGGCGAATTTCTATGTAATCAAGCGCTCCTACATTCCGGCAGTGTTGCTGGAGGTAGGCTTCCTCAGCAATTATCGGGAAGAGCAACTGATCAGCAGCGCCTGGTTCCAGAAGACCATTGCCAAAGCTGTGTTTGACGGATTGAAAGAGTATTTCGGCGGTTGAGGACAGGAGGCGCGTAATCATGTTGAAAAAAATAAGCATGTTGCTGATGCTTGTCCTGTTGTTGACAGTGACGGGATGTGAACCAACGGAGAAGATTACCGGCAAAAAAGGTGACGTGAAAGATGTGACGGGACAGCAGAATCCCATCACGACCGTAGTAAAAGACCCGAATCCTCTGACGAAAGAGTTTGTGGTGTACCGTGTACAAAAGAACGGGGAAGAGATCCTGATTCCGGAGAAGGTACGCTTTGCTGCGGGAAAAAAATCAAGAGAAGAAGCGGCGCTGGATGCCCTGATCCATACGGACCCGGTTTCCAAGCAGTTGATGAACCTGTTCCCGCCGGGAACGGATGTGCACAGTGTGAAGGTCAGCGGGGATACGGCAACGGTTGATTTCAACCAGAATTTTGCGTCCCGGGGGCAGGGCTCTTATACGGAACGGATGATGGTAAACGCTGTGGTCTGCACCTTAACGGAATTCCCTGAAATTAAAAAAGTTAAGTTTCTGGTAGACGGCAAGGAAATCGATACTATCAGCGGGCATATGGATCTGCTGGATCCTCTGACACGGAATCCGGACGTACTGAAAAAACCGGATAAGAAGAAAGAAGAGAAAAAGTAAGGAGAAAAATGATTTATGGATACTCACTCGCGTAAGAAGCAACATCAGGCTGAAACGACTTCTGACAATGCAGGGCCTGTACCCGAAACCCGGCCGGTTTTGACCGGCATAATCTGGCAGAAGGAGTCCGGGAATCGCAGTCCCCGCTTTTTTCTGGCTGATGAGAACGCGACAGAGCATTTTGGCAGACTGCTGGGAACGCTGGCTGCCGACGGAGACGTATATTGCCTCAGCGGTGACCTGGGCGCCGGCAAGACCTTGATGAGTAAGGGGGTCTGCAGGTCCCTGGGCGTGGAGGAAGAAGAAGTAGTGAGTCCGACCTTTGCCCTGATGAACATATATAATGGAAAGGTTATGGAAGTGCGCCACTTTGATCTGTACCGGCTGGATTCTCCGGAAGAACTGAACGATATCGGCTTCTATGAATATGTGGGCGGCGAAGGTGTCTCTTTGATTGAATGGGGTGATTTGTTCCAGTCGGAACTGCCCCCGGAGTATTTGCAGGTGAATTTGACGATTGTGCCGGAAGGGCGTGTGGTGGAGCTGATCCCCTTTGGCCTCCGGTACGAAGCGATAAGCAAGGAAGTGTTGCGGCATGTTAACGCTGGCGCTTGATACGGCGACGGGCGTATGTACGGTGGGACTGGTGCAGGACGGACATGTGCTGGCGGAATATGATATTTCCGTAGGCCTGACCCATTCGGAAGGGCTGATGCCCCAGCTGGACCAGATGTTTGCCCGTACAGGAATAAAAAAAGAAGAGATTGAACGGATTGCTGTCAGTATCGGGCCCGGTTCTTTTACGGGACTGCGTATCGGGCTGGCAGCGGCGGAAGCGATGGCCTATGCCTGGCAGTGTGGTATCTGTGGTGTCAATACGTTGCAGGCTATGGCCTATAATATTCCTTTGGCCGGTGTGGTGCTGGCGCCGGTGCTGGATGCCCAAAAAGGGAATTATTATACTGCGTTTTATGAATGGGTCAGTGGAGAACTGAAAGAACTGCAGCCGGTAGAGATGGCGGACAGGGAAACCTTGCTGAAGCAGCTGCAGCGCTGCGGCAAACCGGTGCTTCTTATGGGAGAATGTGAAAGGCTGCTGAAGCAGGATCTGCCTGCTGGCATTCTGGCTGCTCCGGAGCCGATGCGGCTGCCCAAAGCCTCTTCTGTGGCGCTGGCGGCGGAAGGCAGGAAAGTGCTGACAGGGGAAGAAGTATTTACCCTGCGCCCTTATTACATCCGGAAATCGGAAGCAGAGGAATTATGGGAGAAACGGCATCCGCAGGGATAATGCAATTTCAAAAATGGTCAGTACGAGTTGTAATACTATAGAAAAAAAGATATGGCCTGTGTTCCGGTTATGTGAAGAAAAGGATCTGCCGGCTGTGATGGAACTGGACGGGGAAGCGTTCTTCGATCCCTGGAGCCGGGACACCTGGCAGAGAGAATTGCAGAACAGGATTGCTGTCTGGATCGTAGCGGAACTGGAAAACCAAATTGCTGGGTATGCCGGTATCTGGAATGTGGCCGGAGAAGCGCAGGTCATGCGGGTGGCAGTGAAAAAGACAATGCGTAATCAGGGCCTGGGTCTTTTGCTGACAACGGAACTGATACATAAAGCCTGGGACGCCGGGGCGGAAGCGGTAACGCTGGAAGTGCGGGAAAGTAATATAGCGGCACAAACTGTGTATGAACGCTGCGGTTTCGTATCCAAAGGCGTGCGGCCGGATTATTATGAGGATACCCATGAGGGCGCGGTCATCATGTGGCTGTACCGGTAAAAGGATAATTATGGAACAAAAAGACATTTACATTCTGGGAATTGAAAGCAGCTGTGATGAAACGGCTGCTTCTGTAGTTAAAAATGGACGGGACGTGCTGAGCAACATCATTTCCTCCCAGATTTCCATTCACCGGAAATACGGGGGCGTGGTGCCGGAGATTGCGTCCCGCAAACATATTGAACACATCATGCCGGTCATTGACGCGGCCCTGGAAGATGCCAAGGTGACGCTGGACCGGATTGACGGGGTGGCTGTTACGTACGGTCCCGGTCTGGTAGGCGCACTGCTGGTGGGGCTGTCTGCTGCAAAGGCCCTGGCCTGGGCTACGGGCAAGCCGCTGCTGGGGGTCAACCATCTGGAAGGTCATGTGTTTGCCAACTTTATCAATGACAAAAATCTGGAGCCGCCGTTCCTGGCGCTGGTGGTGTCCGGCGGGCACACGGCCCTGCTGAAGGTGACGGGCTACAACCGTTTTGAGATGCTGGGGCAGACCCGGGACGACGCAGCGGGAGAAGCCTTTGATAAAATCGCGCGGGTTATGGGATTACCCTATCCCGGCGGTCCGGAGATTGAAAGACTGGCGCTGGAAGGAAATCCCAAAGCCATTGATTTTCCCCGTGCCATGCTGGACGATCCCTTCCAGTTCAGCTTCAGCGGCATGAAATCCTCCGTCATTAACTACCTGCACAATGAAGAGCAGGCCCGGCGCCCGGTGAACCGGGCCGATGTGGCCGCCTCGTTCCAGGAAGCGGTGACAGATGTGCTGGTGCAGAAAAGTGTGCTGGCCATTAAGGCTACGGGTTTGAAAGAAATCGTGCTGGCCGGCGGGGTCTCAGCCAATAAAACCCTGCAGCATAAGTTGGCGGCGGCTGCCAAAAAGGCAGGAGCTCGTCTGGTGCATCCTACCAAAATACTGTGTACCGACAATGCGGTAATGATTGCCTGCCGGGGTTATTATATGTATCAGGCAGGAGTAGTCAGCCCCTGGGACCTGAATGCGGTGCCGGCGCTGAAACTGGGATAAGGAAAATTTTGACACTTTCCGAGCGTTGACAGAACTGCCTGCTTGCATCAATGGTTCACGAAAAATGGTGTGGAATACAATAAAGTCAAAAAGTCAGAAGCAAAAAATCGAAAAACACGATTTTTTGAAAATCACAGGTAAAAATGCAAAAATTACCTGTGATTTTTGTATTTTCAACATGATTTTTGCCAAATTTACCTTCGTTTTTCAAAAAAACTATGAAAAAATTGTAAAATAAACAAGATTTGTCATTTTGACTATTGCATTTTTTTTCGATATGGCTATAATAAGTATTGGAAGTTGGCACTCACGGTTTTTGAGTGCTAATGATTCCGCAAAACTGTTTTAAATTTTAGCAGACGGCGAATTAAAGGAACGCTGCCTGCTGTAAACTCTCACAAAGATTTGAAGTCGCAAAATCATGGAGTGCGGCTTCACAAACAAGAAAGGGGACATAGTAATGTTAAGACCATTAGGCGCAAATGTAGTTGTTAAAGCAGACGCAGTGGAAGAAAAGACCAAAAGCGGTATTTTCATTCCGGATACGGCTTCCAAGGAAAAACCCATGCAGGGTACGGTTCTGGCAGTAGGAAACGGTGCCATTGTTAATGGCAAACGGGTTCCTGTTGACGTAAAAGTTGGCGACTCCGTAGTATTTGCAAAGTACTGCGGCACTCAGGTCAAGTACAACGGTGAAGAACTGCTGATCCTGGCAGAACGGGATATTCTGGCTGTTGTGGAACCGGACAAAAAGAAAAAATAATTTACAAAGGAGATAATCAATATGGCAAAACAGATTCTGTTTAACGAAGAAGCCCGCCGCAGCCTGGAACGCGGCGTTGACGCATTAGCGGACGCAGTAAAAGTTACTCTGGGACCGAAAGGCCGCAATGTGGTACTGGAAAAGAAATTCGGTTCTCCCTCCATCATCAATGACGGCGTGACCATCGCCCGTGACATTGAACTGGAAGACCCCTTTGAAAATATGGGCGCTCAGCTGGTAAAAGAAGTTGCTACCAAGACCAACGACGTAGCCGGCGACGGCACCACCACCGCAACCCTGCTGGCTCAGGCTATGATCCGGGAAGGCATGAAGAACGTAGTGGCCGGCGCGAACCCCATGATCCTGAAAAAGGGAATCAAGACTGCTGTTGACGCAGTGGTAGAAGCGCTGAAGAAATCCTCCAAGAAGGTTGTGACCAAAGCGGCCAAAGCTCAGGTGGCTTCTATCTCCGCAGGAGATGAAGAAATCGGCGGCCTGATTGCCGATGCTATGGAAAAAGTTGGTGACGACGGCGTTATCACCGTGGAAGAATCCAAGACCATGGACACCCATCTGGAAACGGTGGAAGGCATGCAGTTCGACCGCGGTTACATTTCTCCCTACATGGCTACCGATGCGGAGAAGATGGAAGCCGTTATGACCAATCCGCTGGTATTCATTACCGACCGCAAGATCAATGTAATCCAGGACATCATGCCCGTACTGGAAAAAGTAGTACAGGCCGGCCGCGAACTGCTGATCATTGCAGAAGACGTGGAAGGCGAGGCCCTGGCAACCCTGGTTGTAAACAAACTGCGTGGCACCTTCAAGGCTGTGGCTGTTAAGGCTCCCGGCTTCGGCGACCGCCGCAAAGCCATGCTGCAGGATATTGCTATCCTCACCGGCGCTACCGTAATCAGTGAAGAAATGGGCCGCAAGCTGGACAGCGCTTCCATGGAAGATTTGGGCAGCGCAGGACAGGTTCGCGTAAGCAAAGAGCTGACCACCATCGTGGACGGCGGCGGTAAGAAAGCGGAAATCAAAGCCCGCGTGGAACAGATTAAAGCCCAGATTCCGGAAACCACGTCCCAGTTTGATAAGGAAAAACTGCAGGAACGCCTGGCAAAACTGGCCGGCGGTGTTGCCGTAATCAAAGTCGGCGCGGCTACCGAAGTAGAACTGAAAGAAAAGAAACTGCGTATTGAAGACGCTCTGAACGCGACCCGCGCAGCCGTTGCGGAAGGCATCGTACCCGGCGGCGGAACCGCACTGCTGGAAGCTCAGACTGTGCTGGACAAAGTGAAAGCTGTCGGCGATGAAAAGACCGGCGTGATGATCGTCCGCCGTGCTATTGAAGAACCGGTTCGCCAGATTGCCCACAATGCGGGTCTGGAAGGCGCTGTTATCGTTGACAAGATCCGTCATTCCAAGAAAGGCGTTGGCTTTGACGCGCTGAATGAAAAATATGTAGACATGATCGAAGCCGGTATCGTAGATCCTACCAAGGTTACCCGCAGCGCGCTGCAGAACGCGGCTTCCATCGCGTCCATGGTGCTGACCACCGAGACCCTGGTTGCGGACAAACCGGAACCGAAACCGGCTATGCCCCCCATGCCTCCCGGAGGGATGCCCGGCATGATGTAACGCTCGGTTACAGGTAAATAAAGAAATAAAAATTGCGGCAGGTTGCAGTTTGCAACCTGCCGCTTTTAGCTATCAAACGCTTAAGACAACGATGATTAAAAATTGTTTTCTTCTGCGTCAAAGTAAGCGCACAACCGGGAACGGTTCTTTACATTGTATCTCTGATACAACTTGGCAAGGGCTTTTTTAATCGTAATTTCTGCCAGGCCGAATTCCGCGGCAATATCCCGAATCTGTATTCCGCTTCGGATCATGCGCACAAGTTTCTTTTCCCGATCTGTCAGGCCATTATATAAATGCGTGTTCCGACGGGTCCGATTTGCCTGCTGGATCGCCAGCATTTCCTCCGGTGAGAACCACTTGGTGGTGATTGAATTATGAATAAAGACCAGTTCCCAAGGGTTTTGGCCAATCTTTGCATCCTTACGACGGCGGAACAGCAATGCCTCATGCAGACATTCCTGTTCGGCTTCCCGGCTTTCTTCCGTCACCTGAAGGTCGCAGACAACTTCACAAAGCCAATGTTCCCATCCGATCCGCTTCGTCGTATACTTTTCATGTATCACGCTGCAGGGAAGCAGATTCCCGTAGGCTTTGGTAATAAAAAACTCGACCTTCTTTTTTCCTTCTGCCTGCATATTTTTGCCGGCACCCAGATAGTAAACGTCAGCAGCCAGTAAAGAAAAAAGATAATCTAGTTTACGGTCTATAAAGAAAGACCGGACCAGTTTTTTGGAAATAAATTTGATTTGATTTTCAGCAGTTCCTCTCATAATAACTATCCCTCTCAAAAAAAATTAATTATACACTACAGTTATACTAGTGTATAATTATCATATCGAAGACCGTTTTTTTTGTCAACAATTTTTGTCAATTTGTCACAAAATTTTTGTCATTTTTTCTAAGATATTTTATTGCCAAAGTGAGTTTTTTTGTGATATATTTTTCTTGTTTGAAACGGTATTTCAAACGGTATGATTGTAATTGACACAGGGTACGATAAGAATTAAGAAAAAATTACAATCAGTGTTCAGAGCTTTTATTTCGGATTGGTTTGTATTGTTTTGGTTTTTATGAGGAGGAACAAATTATAATGAAGAAAAATCACGAATTGGTACTGGTCATTGACTTCGGCGCCCAATACGCCCAGCTGATTGCCCGGCGGGTGCGGGAATGCAGTGTGTACTGCGAAATCGTTCCCTATTCCTGCCCGCTGGAAAAGATTAAAGAAATGCAGCCTGCGGCTGTCATTCTGTCCGGAGGTCCGGCCAGCGTGTATGTGGAGAATGCGCCTAAAGCGGATGCGGGTATTTTTGAATTGGGCGTTCCGGTGCTGGGCATCTGCTACGGTCATCAGTTCATGTGCCAGACGTTAGGCGGCAAAGTTTCTTCCGCCAACATCCGGGAGTATGGTAAGACAGCGATTGAACTGGATGTGAAAACGCCGTTGTTTGCAAACCTGATCGAACAGAATATATGCTGGATGAGCCACACGGATTTTGTGGCGGAACCGCCTGGGGGATTTGAATTATTAGCCGTTACCGGCGACTGCCCCGTGGCGGCGGTGGGCAATGCGGAGAAAAAATTCTACGGCGTGCAGTTCCATCCGGAAGTGGAGCACACACCGTTCGGCAAAAAGATGATTGCCAACTTTTTGTTTGAAATCTGCCAGCTGAAAGGCGACTGGTCCATGAAGTCTTTTGTGGAACGTAAAGTGGCGGAAATAAAAGCAAAGGCAGGAGATAAAAAAGTACTCTGCGCCCTCAGCGGCGGGGTAGACTCTTCCGTCGCTGCGGTGCTGGTACATAAAGCCATTGGCAAACAGCTCACCTGCATCTTTGTGGACCACGGTCTGTTGCGTAAAGATGAAGGGGATCAGGTGGAAAAAGTTTTCAAAGATACCTTTGATATGAACTTTATCCGGGTGAATGCGGCGGAACGTTTCCTTGGCAAACTGAAAGGTGTTACCGAACCGGAGCAAAAGCGCAAAATTATCGGGGCAGAGTTCATCCACGTGTTTGATGAAGAATCGCAGAAGTTGGGAAAGGTGGACTTTCTGGTACAGGGAACCATTTACCCCGACGTGGTGGAAAGCGGTGGCACCGGTACCAGCGCTACCATCAAGAGCCATCACAATGTGGGCGGCCTGCCGGAAGATATGGATCTGCAGCTAATCGAACCGCTGCGGGAATTATTTAAAGATGAAGTGAGGGCAGTGGGAATCGAGCTGGGTATCCCCGAAGAACTGGTGTGGCGGCAGCCTTTCCCGGGACCGGGGCTGGCCATCCGTGTGCTGGGAGAAGTGACGGAAGAAAAACTGAAGATTACCAGAGAGGCGGACGCCATCTTCCGGGAGGAAATTGCCAATGCCAGGCTGGACCGTACCATCTGGCAGTATTTTGCCTGCTTGCCCAACATTCACAGCGTGGGCGTCATGGGAGACGGACGCACCTACAGCTACACTGTGGCGCTGCGGGCCGTACTGTCCACTGACGGTATGACCAGCGACTGGGCCCACATTCCCTACAGTGTGCTGGATACTATCTCAAGGCGCATTGTCAACGAAGTGGAGGGGGTCAACCGCATTGTGTATGATATTACCAGCAAGCCGCCGGCGACGATTGAATGGGAATGACTTTTGTAAAAAACGGAAAGCATGCAGATGCGTGAATCCGTGATTTCGTAATAACAAACAGGAAAAGAATTAACCCCGGAACAGAAGAGGTCAATCTGTTCCGGGGTTAGCTTTTACAGAGGTATCAACACGGTAACAATATGATTAGGAAAACATATTTCAAATCACACAAACCGGCACACATGGTCTACGGCAATATCTGAGAAGCCGAACGCTTCCGCTTTCGTCATCTTGCCGTTGCAAATGTCATGGATGGCATCCACCATCTCCCGCCCCATTTCCTGATAGGTCTTTTCCCCCCGGATAATGGCGCTCAGGTCGATGTCCATATTGTCTTCCATCTTCTGGTAGGTGCGCCCGTTGGCCGTAACTTTTAATACCGGCACGATGGCATTGCCGGTGGGGGTGCCGCGGCCTGTGGTGAAGATGATGGCCTGGCAGCCGGCAGCGGCCATACTGGTTACGGAAGAAATATCGTAGCCCGCAGTATCCATGACGACAGCACCGCGTTTGGTCGGAGGCACTCCCTGTTCCAGTACCTCCACTACAGGACGGGTGCCGCCCTTGCGGATGCAGCCCAGGCTCTTCTCATCTAATGTAGAAAGGCCGCCTGTCTTGTTGCCCGGCGTGGGCTGGCCTGCACGGCAGTCCTGACCCGCTGCGGTCAGGTGCTCTTCATAAGCCCGGCAGACTTCAATGATCTGGTCATGGATTTCTTTGTTGGCGCCGCGTTTGGCCAGTACATGCTCGCCGCCGATCCATTCAATGGACTCGCTCATCATGGTGGTGGCGCCCATGTCGACCAGAATATCGCTGAGCTCCCCGACGGCCGGATTGCTGGCGATGCCGGAAGTGGCGTCGGAGCCGCCGCATTCAATGCCCATCAGGAATTCGGAAATGTCAAACAGTTCTTTTTGCTGCATGGCGGCCTCGGCAGCCATATCCCGGGCAGCACGCACTGCTTTCTCAATCGTTTTCAGGGTGCCGCCTTCGTCCTGGATGCCGAAGGAGACCACCGGTTTGGAAGTCATAGCCTGGATTTTTTCGCGGAGCTTGTAGTGGGGTACTGTTTCGCAGCCCAGACCGATAATGACCACGCCGTACACATTGGGATTGCAGGCGAAGCCGGTTAACACTTTCTGGCTCATCTCGGTGTTGGCGGCCACATCGGAACAGCCTGTGTTGAATACAATATTAACCGCTCCCCGCACCTGGGATGCCACAATGCGGGAACTCTCGCTGCCGCAGGCACAGCCCGGAAGGATCAGTACATGATTGCGGATGCCGGGACGACCTTCCGCCCGGCGGTAGCCCCAGAACTTAAATCCTTTCAGGTCCGGCGCGCCGTCGGACTGTCTGGCACACATCTGGAAATCAGCAGGCGCCAGCTCGCTGTCATAATCCCGGGGCACGCTGAACAGATTGTGGTCCGCTACCCAGCCGCCTGCCGGAATATCTTCCGATACCGTGCCCAGGCTTTCACCGTATTTGATGACGTGACTGCCTTTGGGAATGTCCGTCAGTGCGATTTTGTGGCAATAGGGGATATTCTCTTTCGCTACAATTGAGCAGATTTCCTCTCCCTTCCGGTAAACGGCCCTGCAGCCTGCCGGAACTTCCGTCACGCAGGTGACCACATTATCGGTGGTGTCCATCATGAGAGCATTGATTTCCATGGTGTGTTCCTCCTTCGTACATATAATTTATTGTGGAAAAAATGATAAAATAAGGCTGTATCTGACAAACGTGCGGACAATGGAAGCGGTAATTCTTTATTATTGTAACTTTCTATAAAAACAATAACATAGTTTTGTTGTTAAATCAAATTTGTATTTATTTATTATTATGTACTTTCTGTAAGAAACAAAAAATGTAATTAATAAAATGGGAAGCTTCTATCAGGAGCAAAAAAATGTTATAATTTCTTTATAAGTGTGACGTTAATTAATCGTGATTCATTGGTAAAACAAAAATCTGTGAAATTACATATATTTTATTCTTGGAGGTTGTTCATGGAAACGCTGAAAAGCATCGTGCTTATGATTGACGCGGATAATACGCAGTTGTCTAAAATTGAAAATGTGATTCAGGAAGTGTCTACCTACGGGCGCATCGTGGTCAAGCGCGCCTACGGGAACTGGAAGAAGGAAGCGTTAAAGAACTGGGAAAACGAACTGAAACGGCTGGCCATCAAGGCGGAGCAGCAGTTTGATTATGTGTCCGGCAAAAACGCTACGGATATTGCCCTGGTCATTGACGCGATTAATCTGCTGCACAAGGGAATCTACGATGCTTTTGTCATTGTTGCCAGCGACAGCGATTATACGCCTCTGGCTATCAGCCTTCACGAATCCGGCGTGTACGTCATCGGTATCGGCGAAAACAAAACGCCCAAATCCTTCCGGAACAGCTGCGATGAATTTATCTTTTTGGAAAATATCGGAGTGGAAAAAGAAACTGCTGTGGTGGAAGAGCCTTCTGCTTCCGAGAGCGTAATCGAAAGCAGCAAAGTGAAAGTGAAAAAGCATGAGAATATTAATGAAGTGCACAACCTGCTCCGCATTGCTTTTGATAAATTCCAAATCAATGATGACGACACAGACAATTATGTGAACATTGCTGCGGCCGGTCAGTTTATCCGGCGGGCCAAGCCGGACTTTGACGTGCGCAATTTTGGTTTTGAAAAATTATCTAAACTGATTGAAGCCTTTCCCGAAAAATATGAACTGAAGAATTACGAGTTCAACGGCAAGAAACAAATTGGTTACAAATGCAAAAAGGGAAAGAGCAGAGGGAAGAAGAAGTAAGAGTTGCTTTAATCAGCGTCTCCTTAAGGTTTTGTTTTGGATTGTTGTATTGAGCGCGGCATAAGCAAAAGGATAATTTTTAATTGTTCATTGTGGATATTATTTTATTAAAAATTATTGAAATTGAAATAACGCTTTCCCCGGAATGTTGCCAAGCATTTTCGGGGCTGTTTCTTTATAACTTTATCCGCTCTAAAGCTCAAATTTGCAAAAACTATGATTGACTTGTCCTGTGTATCAGTTTATAATTATTATAGTAATTCATCCGCTTTAAATGGAAAAGATAATAAAAGTAATATTAAAGTAGTCAGGGATTTACAAATGGAACATCTTGAAGAATATAAAAACATTTTTGATAAGTACGGCGGCATGATGCGCACGAAGGAACTGCAAAAAGAGAAAATCTTTTATCCTAAACTGCAATATCTGATTCGGGAAGGTTCGGTTGAACAGGTAAGATACGGATATTACCAGTGGGTTGACCCGGATGACTTCAGTGAAGTTGGAACTGTGATCCGCCTGTTTCCAGATGCTGTTTTTTGCATGAATACAGCGCTGTTTTATTATGGTTATAGCGACCGGACGCCTGCGGCATGGCATCTTGCTGTCAGCAAAGATTCGGGAAAATCCCGGTTCCATATTGACTATCCTTTTGTAAAACCATATTACATAGAACCTAAGGTGCTTCTGCTTGGTACGACAAAAGTTAACATGGATGGTCACGAAGTGTGTATGTATGATAAAGACAGAGTAATTTGTGACTGTCTACGCTATCGTAACAAAATGGATAAAGAGATTTTTAACAAAGCGATTCAGAGTTATATTAAAGATTCAAACAAAAATATTCCAAAGCTGCTTGAATACGCGGAACCGCTTCGTGTGAAAAGACTTGTAAAAGATTTGATTGGAGTGTGGCTGTAATGGCAGATGTTGCCGCTTCAGTTCTGGCAAAGCTGAAAGATAGAGCGAAAGCAACCGGTATAAGCTATCAACAATGCCTGCAACTGTTTTTTCAGGAAGAGTTTTTGCGAAAGCTGTCGCTTTCTTCCTATGCAGAGCATTTCATTCTGAAAGGCGGTTTATTCATTTACACACTGACCAACTTTGAAAGCAGGGCAACTGTTGATGTAGATTTTCTGATGCGCGGCTTACGTAATGACTTTGAGAATATGGATGGAATTATTGCGGAGATTATAAAGATTCCAACCGGTAATGATTTTATTACATTTAAAGCTACAAAAACGGAGCCGATAGCCTTGCAACGAAAGTATCATGGAGTAAGTACACAGATTACCGGTTGTATAAAAAATATTCGAGTTCCGTTTAGTGTTGATATCGGCGTAGGAGATGTTATTGTCCCTCGCCCGGAGAAAAGGTCAATTCAAACGCAGCTTACTGGTTTTGATCAACCAAGTATTTTAACCTATTCGATGGAAAGTACAATTGCGGAAAAATTTGATGCGATGCTTCAGCGTTTTGAACTTACAAGCCGCATGAAAGATTTTTATGATATTTACTATCTTTCACGGACATTTGATTTTGACGGTGGCAGGTTATTGTGTGCTTTTCAGCAGACGCTGCAAAATCGCGGTACTGAATTTGATAAGGAAAGCTTCAATCATATCCTGGCATTAGCTGAAGATGAAGGTATGCAGGTTAAGTGGAGGCATTTTCTTAAATCATTGGGGAATGCGGAGATTTCCTTTTCTGTAGTATTGAATGGGATAGAAACGTTTTTGGCTCCTGTTTGGGATGCATTAATACGCAAAGAAATTTTTGAGAAATGCTGGAATGCTAAAGAATTGGAATGGCATTAAATAGCACATAAATAGGATGCTAATTATGTATATCTACATAACAATATAACTGAGGTTTCTGATTTTCAGCGAAGTATTCAGCTTTTGGCAAGAGCAATACAAAAATCTTTTTTCGCAAATAAAATGCATGATAATTTTGTTGACTTACATAGGCCATAGACATAAACTCTTCTAATGTTGCTGTTCAACCTGTTGTATTTAGAAGTATTAGACTATTGGGTGATTCACATGAAAAGAATCCGCATTACTGTAATTCGCAAAGTCTGTCACAAAGATTTAATGGAAAAATATGAGAACCCGATGGAACACGCCTGCGATATGGAAGAGGGACAGGTGTTTATTGCCAATGGTTTGCAGCGACCAGACGGGTTATGCGAAAGCGCTTGGGAAACTATGTCGCCCTTCGTGATGGCGTTGGCCCATGGGGCAGAGAACTTTTATGATGGTTGGATGAAAAATCCGAAGTCTGCCATGCTTTCCTGCAATGACGGTTTCCGTCCGGTGAGCTTTTTGATAGAAGCATTAGACGGGGAAGCAACCACATAAATGTATGTGTGAGTGGGAAACGTGTCAGATTTAAGTAATCAGTGTTTCCTTAACATTTCAGGCTGACAGGAGCAAGTCATCATGGAAGATAAATTCGCAAACACGGCTGTGTTTTGTAAGGAATGCGGGCAGCAATTGAATCCGGGAGATAAATTTTGCCGGGCCTGCGGTTCTACGCAGACGCAGGAAGTAAATATTGAACCTATAAACGTAGAAAAGAAGATGAGGCGCAGGGCTGCGGAACTGCTGCCATGTTTAAAGCTTCCTGCCGGTTATATGCCGCTGATGTCGGACGGGCTGCCGGCACGGGGAGGTATGCCAGATCCGCGTGAAGCGCACAACCCGGATTATCAGCCTCCGGTATTCCGGCCGATGATAAAGGACCTCTCAATAAAACATGACAAACCGGTGGAAATCAGTTCCACGGAAATAGAGGTTTTCAATTTACGCTGTTCTTATTTTGCTCCGCCTTACGATGATGAAGAAAAGATGAAATGGTATCCTGCCGGGGACTACTGTTTTCATCTGATCCGTACATCCAAGGGCGCCCGATGCCGAATTGAATTCCACAGTTACAGCGATAACCGGGAAGAGGAGTTTGATGCGGACAGTTTTGCCTTGACCCGTTTGGACAGGCTGTTGAAAGAACGGGATGTGACGCAGTTAGACGGTTATTCTGTACACTCTCCGGGAGCTGCGAACCACATGGACCTGCTGGTGCAGTACACGGGCGGTGAGCGCATTGCGGCCACGGGGATTCCGCCACAGAACAACCAATACTTTAATGAAGAATGGTTTATTGATTTCTTCCGTAATCTGTCCGGTGCTTTCGGGAAAAACATCTTTACGGATTATTTTAAGGAAAGGGAACAGGCTGAGCGGGCATTTGCCGCCGGATGGAACAGTGCTGTAAATAATGCGGCCGGTACCTCTTCCGGTAATGCTGCGGACAGTTCCTGGCAATGCAATTGCGGTCAATATAATACCGGCCCGTTCTGCATCAATTGCGGACAGGTCAGGCCGAAGACGTAATACATAATCATCGGGAAAAGGGTAGATGCATCTTATGAATTAAAGTTCAATGCAGAGCTGAGTAGTGCAAGATGTTGCATGCCGAACTCATGTTGCTGCAGTGAATCCGGTGTATTGAAATTGAATTGACAAGGGGGTCATGCAATGAGAAACTGGAAGATTATAATGATGGTTTTATGTTTGGCTTTGTGCCTGCCCGGATTGTTTGGCATGGCAGAGGCCAAAGGCGGCAAGGACATGGTGAAAGAAAAAACTGCTTATGTTACAAGGTGCAGCTACAGCAGTTCCGGCAGTTCTACAGGCGGGCACGAACATATTGAGCTGACGCGCCTTAGCGACACGGAAGCCAGCTACAAAATCAGCAGCAAAGACTGGCACAGTTCGCCGGAACGTGTGGTGGAAAAGAAAGTTTCCGCAAACGTGTTCAAAGAAATGGAAGCGCTGGGCCGGGAATATAAGATTTTTAAGTGGAAAGTTTTTCGCAAAAGTGAACTGTTTGCGTTGGATGCTGCCACCGTCAGTCTGTCTGTTTCCTATAAAGATCCGACTAACGGTGCAGGCTGGACACTTACCATGCGCTCCGATGACGAGCTGAACGATAAACAGCGAGAGTATTATCACAAACTGCTTGACCTGTTGTATGGAGCAGAGGGGCGGTAGTTTATACCCGGTACCGGCACAACGCAGGAACGGTGTTACCGGTATTTTGCAGATTCGTTTAACGTAACAACACAACCCGGTGGGCACCTGCCGACAATCAGGCCAAAAAGTGAGCAGGAGGGACTATAAATGGTTTCATATGTCTGGCCCATCGCACTGGTGGTGTTTTCCAACACACTGTATCAGATTTGCGCGAAAGAAGTGCCCGGCGGTGTGAATGCATTTGCCACGCTGACCGTGACGTATCTGGTAGGGGCGCTGGCCTCCGGCGTTTTGTTTTTCGTCACCGGCAACGGTGCCAGCCTTTTGCAGGAGTACGGCAGGCTGAACTGGGCGTCTTTCCTGCTGGGCCTGGTTATTGTGGGACTGGAAGCCGGCTGGATCTATGCCTATAAAGCGGGCTGGCCCGTGAGCACGGCTTTCATTGTACAAAGCGCTATTCTTGCAGGCTTTCTGTTGCTGGTAGGGTATCTCCTGTATCACGAACCACTGGCCTGGAATAAAATCGCAGGCGTAGTGATTTGCCTGATTGGGCTGTATGTGATAAATTACAAGTAAAATAATTGGTGGGGGGGTTGTTTATGAAAACGCTGTTGGCACACACAAAAGAGATCAATGAACAGCTGGCCCGGTACGGTGTAAAATTCGGAATCTACAAGGACGGAACGTTTAACGAGCGGCTGTTCCCCTTTGACCCGGTTCCCCGGCAGATTCCGGAAAAAGATTACAAAGTGCTGGAAAAAGGACTGATCCAGCGCGTGACGGCGCTGAACAGATTCATCTACGACATTTATCACGAAAAGAAGATCGTGCGCGACGGGGTGGTGCCGGAAGAGTTTGTATACCGTTCCCCCGGTTATCTGGCCCAGTGCGAGGGCATCACGCCATCCAAAGAAGTGTACAGCCACATTTCCGGTATCGATTTAGTGGAAGGCAAGGACGACGAGTGGTATATATTGGAAGATAACCTGCGGATCCCTTCCGGCGCGTCCTATCCGCTGATTGCACGGACCCTGTGCCGCCGCTGCAGCCCGGAGACCTTCAAACGCTACCATGTGCGGGACAACCGGAATTACGGCGCTTTGCTGAAGCAGACGATGGATTACGTGAACACCGGAGGTATCAATGTGATCTTTACCCCGGGACGTTACAATGCTGCATACTTTGAACACTCCTATCTGGCGGAACAGGCAGGGGCAGTGCTGGCGGAAAGCAATGACCTGTTTGTGGAGAACCAGACTCTGTATTACCGTACCAGCCGGGACCCGGTGAAGGTAGGCGCCGTGTACCGCCGGGTCAGCGACGAGTACATGGATCCTCTCTGCTTTGAACCTTCTTCCCTGATTGGCATTCCTAACTTAATGGATGCGTATCGCGCGGGCAATGTGGCGGTGATGAACGCGCCGGGCAACGGGGTGGCGGATGATAAGGGCATCTACTATTTTGTACCGAAGATGATTTCGTACTACCTGGGTGAAGACGCAATCCTGAAGAACGCGCCCACCTATCTGCCTTATTATGAGGAAGACCGCAAGTACACACTGGACAACATTGACAAATTGGTAATTAAAGATGTGGCAGAGGCAGGCGGCTACGGCGTAGTGTTCGGTGAAAACCTGACCCGGGAGCAGCGGGAAGACCTGAAGAACACCATCATCCATGCGCCGCGGCGCTTTATTGCACAGGAAGTCATTGATTTTAAAGATCTGCCCATTCTGGAAAAGGGCGAGACCGTGGAACGCAAGGCGGACCTGCGGGCGTTCGTCCTCAGCGGTGAGGATGTGCAGGTATGGCCCAGCGGACTGACCCGGTTCTCCCGGAACCCGGACAGCTTCGTGGTGAATTCTTCGCAGGGAGGAGGCTTCAAGGACACATGGATAGTTTGTCAGTAAGTAAATTGAACCGGCTTTACTGGCTGGGGCGTTATTATGAACGGCTGGCTACCACCCTGGGTTACCTGTGGGATTGGTACGATGTGATGATCGACGGGGAAATCGATTATCCTGATTTTTGCCGGAAGCTGAGCATCGATTGCTGTTACAAAGATGATAAAGATTTTATGCACAATTACGTGTTTGACAAAAACAATCCGGATTCCCTGCGCACAGTGGCGGATGCCATGCTGGGCAATGGCATGGTGCTGCGTGAGATTATCGGCAGCCGTACCCTGGCCTATCTGGAACTGGCGGTGATGGGGATGAAGAGCGCGGAAGAAAGTGACAGTCCTACCTTACCGTTGCAGCGGGTCATTGATTTTATCATGGCCTTCCGCGGCAGTTACGATGACATGATTGATGATGAAAATGTACGGAACATTATCAAGTGTGCTGCGGGTGTGGAGCGGCTGAGTTTATATCTGCGTCTGGGTTGGCATCTGGATTCGGTGAAGTCGGAAATCGGCAAGCTGATGAAGCGGATGAACCGCACGTCGCTGCAACCGTCCCATGCTTCGCTGCAGGTATTGCTGTCTGCCAAAAACCCGGAGACTCCGGAAGAACGCAAGAAGCTGCTGGAAGCAGCGGAAAATCTGTTTGTAGTGTAAAGAAGGTGCCCCATGCGTCGAGAATTATCCTTTTATTTTGATACGGTTTTGAATTTTTCCGGTTCCGTGACGGAACACAATTTCCTGTTGCGATGCATTCCTGCCGATAAACCGGAACAAAGCATCCTTTCCTATACACTGACAGTGTATCCGGACGGTGCTGCTTCCCTGGGCCGGGATTCGTTCGGCAACGTGGTACGTGCAGGAAGGGTTGTGGAAGCTCATGATTCTTTCCGCTACACCCTGCAGGGCATGGCGTACCGTGACGATTCCCTGCGTGTGCCGGAAGAGGCGGCTCCGTTTTACCGTTACGTTTCAACCCTGACACAGGTTACGCCGGAACTGGAAGCGTTTTATGAAAGTGTTACGAAAGATGCGGCAGCCGGTACGGTGCAGACCCAGTCACAGGAGGGCGGTGCGCAGGTGCAGGGAACGTCGGCATGTTTCGACAACTTGAATGCGCTGGATAAAGCAAAAAATCTCTGTGCAAAGGTGTATGAACATTTTACATATGCTCCCGGTGAAACCAATGTGATGACAACGGCGGGGGAAGCCTTTGTCGCAGGGAAAGGCGTGTGCCAGGATTATGCGCATGTGCTGATTGCCCTGTGCCGTATGGCAGGCATGCCGGCGCGGTATGTCAGCGGTCTGTTTGTAGGAGAAGGAGCCAGTCATGCCTGGGCGGAAGTGTGGATGGACGGACTGTGGTACGGTATCGATCCCACCCATAACTGTCTGGCAGATGAGAAATATCTGAAGCTGTGTGTCGGTCGCGATTACAGCGACTGCCCATTGGAGCGGGGCGTGTTCTCCGGCTGGGCGGAACAGACTCAAAAGGTATTTACAAAAGTAACGGATTAAGGAGAACCCATGATTGAGACTGTAGTGAAAGCGCCTCTTCCTGTGGGAGAGGCACTTGTCATTCAAAAAAACCGTATTGCGGGCGCTGACCCTAAAAGCCACAGACTTGCCATCGTCACCGGTACTCACGGTGATGAACTGGAAGGGCAGTATGTGGCCTGGCAGCTGGCCCGGGTGCTGGAAGAAAAGAAAGACAGGCTGCAAGGCACAGTGGATATTTATCCTGCTCTGAATCCATTAGGCATCAGTACCATTTACCGTGGACTGCCGGGTTTTGACCTGGACATGAACCGGATCTTTCCGGGCAGCCGTAATGAAACCATGTATGAATACATTGCCAATGGCATCATCCGGGATATCAAAGGGGCGGACCTGTGCATCGACATTCATGCCAGCAATATTTTTCTTCGGGAGATTCCCCAGGTGCGTATCAATGAAAAAACGGCAACGATGCTGACGCCGCTGGCCAAACTGCTGAACATGGATTTCATCTGGATCCACAGCGCAGCCACGGTGCTGGAGAGCACACTGGCCTACAGTCTGAATATGCTGAACACGAAAACGCTGGTAGTGGAGATGGGCGTAGGCATGCGCATCACCCAAAGCTATGGCGATCAGCTGATTATGGGCATTTTGTCCGTCATGTCCCATTTGGGGATGCTGGCGGAACCGGCGCCGGAAGTAAAACAGCCCGTAGTAAGCACGGATGGCAGCGTGGCCTTTATCAATGCGGATGCCTCAGGCTTTTTCATGCCGCAGGTCATGCATGGGGATTTTGTGAAAAAAGGGCAGCCGGTAGGTGTTATCGCCGATTCCCTGAGCGGTGTCACGAAAGAAGAACTGTGCAGCCCGGTGGACGGTATGGTCTTTACGCTGCGTGAATACCCGGTAGTCAACGAAGGCTCGCTGATTGCGCGGATACTGGGAGGCATTGAACCATGAGAAGGGTAAAGTTATTTACGATAGATGCGCTTCCCTATCGCCAGCCCATTCCGGTGTACGGATATCGCTTTGGTTCACGGAAAAAAACGCTGGCTGTGATTGGCGCAATCCGGGGGGACGAAGTGCAACAGATGTACGTGGCGGCGCGTCTGGTCCGTAAGTTTTCGGAACTGGAGAAAGAAGGTGCTTTTTCACCGGACTGCGGCGTACTGGTGGTTCCCTGTGCCGGGCAGTTTTCCATGAACGTGAGTAAGCGTTTCTGGCCCTTGGACAATACGGATATCAACCGCATGTTCCCCGGTTATGGAGCTGGGGAAACCACCCAGCGTCTGGCAGATAGAATCTTTACGGCACTGCAGGGATATAAGTGGGGTGTCCATCTGGCCAGCTTTTATCTGCCGGGGGACTTTGTTCCCCATGTGCGGGTTATGGACACGGGTTACCAGTCCAATGAAGAGGGGCTGGATTTCGGATTGCCGTACCTGATGATACGCAAGCCTCATCCCTACGATACCACTACCCTGAATTTTAACTGGCAGGTGTGGGATACCTGTACGTTTTCCGTGTATTCCCGCACTACGGATTTTATTGATGAATCCAGTGCGGAACTGGCGGCGGAAAGTATTCTGCGTTTTCTGGCAACGCGGGGCATGCTGCGCAGCAACGTACCGGAGAGTGTACTGCGCTTTTTGGCAGAAAAAGGCATACTGGGCTGGGAGGTTCCGGAAGGCTCCAAAACGAAAATTGTAAAAGAAGAAGAACTAATCAACATTCACAATAAAAAAGGCGGGATCCTGATACGGTATCACCATCCGGCGGATTTTGTAAGAGCCGGTAACCTCTTGGCGGAGATTATAGATCCTTATACGACGGAAGTGCGGGAAAAAATCTGTGCGCCCACGGACGGCACACTGTTTTTTGCCCATCATGCCCAACTGATTGCGGGGCACTCCATTGTTTACCGGCTGATTCCCAAAAGCAGGGCGGGACAATGCGAAAACAAAGAATAAAAGGAACGGTACAAACCGGGCTGGAGCGTATGAAGTCAGCTTTTCTGCCCCAAATGCCGGAGGTAACATGAACGATAGAGGTTGCATGGGAACGGCGATTTTTTTCTTGCAGTCTTTCCTATTGTGCGATAAAATAAGAAAGCAGTTTGCGTTATTCATTATTTAAGGAGACGCTGATTAAATGAGTTTGTGCGATGACCAAGGGCTTTTTGCGACTGACAAGGAGATGGCCCGAAGGCGCAGCTGTAGCTGCGTTGAGGGACATTGACGCAGTCAGTCACAAAAAGCACCGGTCAGCGTGCAGACGAATTAATCAGTGTTTCCTTAAGGTTAATTATGAAAAATAGTGAATGTATTTACCGGCGGTCTTGCGCAGGAGCGGTCCATCCATGTATCGGCGCAATTACCGGGAGACGCTGATGAATCAGTGCGTTCAAAATGCTTCCTGTTTTTCCTAAAAGAAAAGTTGAGGGGATTTGACAAATGAGCGGATACTTTGGCGTAGTATCAAAAGAAGATTGTGTATTTGACCTGTTTTTCGGCACGGACTATCATTCTCACCTGGGAACCCGCCGGGCCGGTCTGGCGGTGTATGGGAAAGACGGCTTCAACCGTTCCATCCACAACATTGAGAACTCTCCGTTCCGTACCAAGTTTGACGATGATGTCCATCACATGCAGGGCAACCTGGGCATCGGCTGCATTTCTGATTTTGAAGCCCAGCCTCTGATTGTACGGTCCCATCACGGAACATACGCTATCACCACTGTCAGCAAGATCAATAACATGGATGAGCTGGTGGCAGGCATTATGAAAAAAACCGGCACCCATTTCCTGGAGATGAGCGGCGGTAGCATTAATGCAACGGAACTGGTTGCCACGCTGATCAACCAGAAGGATAATCTGATTGAGGGTATCCAATATGCACAGCAATGCGTAGAAGGTTCCCTCTCCCTGATGATCATGACGCCTCAGGGCATTTATGTGGCCCGGGACAAGGTGGGCCGTACGCCTATGATTTTAGGTAAAAAAGCAGAAGGCTTCTGCGCCACGTTTGAATCAACGGCCTTTTTGAATCTGGGTTATGAGGATTACAAAGAGTTAGGTCCCGGAGAAATCGACATCATGACGCCGGAAGGTGTGCAGGTGCTGGCAAAACCCGGATCCAAAATGAGGGTCTGCACGTTTATGTGGGTGTATTACGGATATCCGTCTTCTTTCTATGAAGGTGTATCCGTGGAACAGATGCGGTACAACTGTGGCAAATATATGGCCCGGCGGGATCACATTAGGGAAGACGCAGTGGATAATGTAGCCGGTGTTCCGGATTCCGGTATCGCCCATGCGGTCGGTTATGCCAATGAAAGCCGGATTCCTTTCTCGCGTCCGCTGATCAAATACACGCCGACCTGGCCCCGGTCTTTTATGCCAACCATTCAGAGCAAACGGAACCTGATTGCCAAGATGAAACTGATTCCGGTGCACGAACTGATTGAAGGCAAACGTATCATCCTGATCGACGATTCTATTGTAAGAGGAACGCAGTTGCGGGAAACCACGGAGTTCCTGTTTAAAAGCGGAGCGAAAGAAGTGCATGCCCGTCCGGCCTGCCCGCCGATTACGTTTGGCTGCAAGTTCCTGAACTTCTCCCGTTCCAATTCGGAAATGGAACTGATCGCCCGTCAGATCATTGCCAAAGAAGAAGGGGAAACTGTTGCCCGGGAGATTTTGGAAGACTATTGCAATCCGGATTCTGATAGGTACCATGCGATGGTACAGGGAATCTGCAAGAAAATGGGCTTCACCAGTCTGGCCTTTAACCGTCTGGACGACATGATCAAGGCAGTAGGGATTGATCCGGATAAGCTTTGCACATATTGCTGGAACGGAAAAGACTGAAGAGCATGAATAATATATAGTTTGCAAAAAATAATAGCGTGCAGGGATTCTCAAAACCGGTCACGTTTGTGATTCCATGGACTCATGCGCCTGTGGCTTCGAAACTCGGGGCTTCGCCCCTCAGACAGTCTCGCCACCACGGCGCATTTCATCTCATGGAATTACACAAACATGCCCGATGTTTTGCTCATTCCCTGCACGCTTTTCGTTTTTAAAACGTTATAGAGTATTATTTACATGCTTAATACGAATACACAACTCCGAACAGCGCTGTCCGTCCATAGGCAGGGCAGTCGCCGATAGTGCGGGAGCCCAGCATTTCATAGGAGTTGTTGAACAGATTGTGCACTTTCAGGTAACTGCTCCAGTGTTTGCTGAATTTGTAACTCAGGTTCAGGTCTACGACAAAGTAGTTGCCGGAGTACCAATCGCTGTTGCGCCCGAAACCGGAGGTAAGCAGGATGTTGTTGGACCAGTGTTTATCTTTGTAACGGAGGGCGGCTTGCACCTGATGACGGGCTACCAGACTTGTATAGGAAGGGTCTTTATCGCCCCAGTCAGTTTTGGAATTGGTATAAGTGTAGGAGAGGGTGGCGTTATATTTGGGACTGAAGACATCGGTGACGGTCAGGTGCAGTCCCTGCTGGTGCTGTCCTTCATAATTGTCCGGACGCCACCGGTTGGTTGCCGTATTGTAATGCCAGAGAATAGGATTCTTTGTGTAGCTTAAAAAGCCTCCCACATCCGCGAAAACTTTATCATTGAACTGGTGGCGGATGCCGCCGCTGGCCTTCCAGCCTTTTTCCGGTTCCAGATTGGGATTTCCCTGAATCCGCTGGTTGTTATAATACAATTCGTCCAACGTCGGCACAGCGTAGAAATGCTGGATGGAACCGTAAAATGTAGTCTTTTTGTCCGGACGGTATTCGCCGGTGCTGGTGGAAATATAATGATTGCTGAAACCGCTGTTGTGTGTGATTCCCCGTGTACCTGAAAGGGTCAGTTTCTTTATCTGGCGGGTCGTTCTGATAAAAGCCGTAACATTGGTCATGTCTTTCGCATAATTCTTGCCGAAGCTGCGGTTTAATTCACCGCCTGGAGGATTCCCGGACACATCGTAGTTCGTGTCGTTGTCCACGCTTGTACGGCGCCAGGTGATTCCGGCTACTATGCTGCGGTTCTTTTTGATGGTCCAGCTGTCGCGCCAGTCAATGCCGGTGGTTTTTGTCTTCCAACGTCCAAAGGAGAGCAGATCTTCCTGATGTTTTGCGCCGGCTGGGCGGTAAGTATCGCCTTGGTTGTAATAATGGTACAGGGAAACATAACCGGGAGACGTAGAATTTTCCTTGTAATTGTAAGTCAGCGCCAGGTGATTGGCCATTTTTGCGTAATTGTAGTCCGTGGGGTTCAGGCGTGAATACCAAAGGCCTCTGTCGTTGCTGAAATGGCCGTAGGTAAAGGTAAGGGACTTGTTCTTTTCCAGTTGCCGATCGACTCGGAAATACATTTCGCGGCGGTTGACGGCAGAGTTGGGCATGGTCTCTTTGTTGCCTTCCGAGCTTTTATAATGAAGTTCTTCCAGATTGCTGCGCCCGCCTGTAGCGGTCCAGCTCCAGCCTTTGCCGCTGCCTGCCAGCTGCGTTTCCCAGCGCCACGCGTCATAAGGCCCCCGGGCTGCTTCAAACTTGAAAGTATGGTCTTTCCCCTTTTTTGTAATGATGTTGATCACCCCGCCGGGGGCATTGTAGTTGATAAAGTTGTCTCCCACGGGGCCATGCAGAATTTCGATACGGTCAATGGCCATAACCGGAGGTGTCATATCCAGATCGTAGGTTGCACGTCCGTCGGAAAAACCGCTTTCCAGATTTTGTCTGCGGCCATCAATGAACACAGCGACACGGTCGTCGCCGTCGATACGGACCACCTGGTGCGCCGTGTTGACCGAGCCGGGGGTGACGGTTACACCGGGAGCGTACATCAGGGCCTCCGCCACGGTTTCGTAGTGATTATCTTCCATTTCTTCTGCTGTGATAATGGTAGTGAAAGCCGGCGTCTGCCATAAATTGGTCTGATGCACGGCGCTGTGTGCGTCGACGTTGTTCTGTGGCGTCGGTGTTGCAACGTGGGTATCGGCGGCCGGTGCTGTGGCATGTGTATCGGCAGCAGATGTTACAACGTGTTTGTCGGTAACAGATGCTGCTACGTGCGTGTCGGCAGCCGGCACTTCTTTAATTTCTGCTGCATACACGGGAAACATGCCTGCTGAACAGGTCAGTAAGATTGCAGCGGTTAATTTTCTGTAATGCATGCGTCGTCCTTCTTTCCTTTATTCTTGAGACCTAGGGGAACTTTCATCTTTAACTATTATACACAAAAAGCAGGTTTCGTTCCATTTTTTTAAAAAGATTCGAAAAATCTTTTCAAAGTTAACAGATTTTTTAATATATTTGTATACATAAGTTGCTTTTGCTGTTTTTCGCTGGACAGATTCCATGTTTTACGATAAAGTAATACTATACCTATAATTTAGAGTAAATTTTTAGTTTGGGGGATGAAGATTGTGAAAAAAGGTGAACCTAAGACGTTAACGTACCTGTCGCTGGTAGCTGTGGTACTGGTGCTGGCGGGGCTGGCATATGCCGTGGTGCATAACCACATGCCGGTGAAAGAGACTGCCTGGGCACTGACGCCGCCTGTTATTGCCATTGCGCTGGCGTTGATTACCAAAGAAGTGTACAGTTCCCTGTTTCTGGGAGTGTTGACCGGCGCGTTCCTGAATGCGGGATTTGACCTGGTGGGCACACTGAATCAGGTGTTTCAGGAAGGCATGCTGAAAGTTTTATCTGACAAATGGAACGTAGGCATTTTGATTTTCCTGATTATTTTGGGCATGATGGTGCAGCTGATGAACCGTGCCGGCGGTTCCGCCGCGTTCGGCCAGTGGGCGTCTACGCATATCAAAAGCCGTGCCGGCGCGCAGCTGGCAACCATGGTGCTGGGCTGCCTGATTTTTATTGATGACTATTTCAACTGCCTGACTGTGGGTTCCGTTATGCGTCCGGTAACCGACAAATATAACATCAGCCGCGCCAAGCTGGCCTACCTGATCGATTCCACGGCGGCGCCGGTCTGCATCATTGCGCCGATTTCTTCCTGGGCCGCGGCGGTGTCGGGCTTTGTAAAAGGGGAAAACGGTATCAGCATTTTTATACAGTCCATCCCGTATAATTTCTATGCGTTGCTGACCCTGATCATGATGCTGTTGATCATCTTTCTGGGGATTGATTACGGCCCCATGAAGGTCCATGAAGATAATGCGCTGAAAGGCGATCTGTTTACAACCGGCATTACGGAAGAAGCGGCCGAAACCATGAAAAAGGGAGAAAAAATCGGCAGCGTGATCGACCTTGTACTCCCCATCGTGATGTTGATCATCTGCTGCGTTATCGGAATGATCTACACCGGCGGCTTCTTTGAAGACAAAGGCTTTGTGGATGCCTTCGCCAACAGTGATGCTTCTGTTGGTCTGGTTCTTGGCTCTGCGGTTGCACTGCTTATCACTGTTGCCTTCTATCTGTTGCGTCAGTCCCTGCCTTTTGCGGATTGCATGGACTGCCTGCCGGAAGGCTTCAAGCAGATGGTTCCGGCCATGCTGATCCTGTCCTTTGCCTGGGCTTTAAAGGCAATGACAGACAGCCTGGGCGCCGCCAAATATGTGGCGGCTCTGGTGGAAAGCTCTGCCGGCAACCTGATGAACTTCCTGCCGGCCATCATTTTCCTGATTGCGGTGTTCCTGGCCTTCGCCTCCGGTACGTCCTGGGGTACTTTCGGTATCCTGATCCCCATCGTGGTTTCCTGCTTCCAGGGTGTTGACCATCAACTGATGATCATCTCCATCTCTGCCTGCATGGCTGGTGCGGTTTGCGGCGACCACTGCTCCCCGATTTCGGATACCACGATCATGTCGTCGGCCGGCGCCCAGTGTATCCATCTGAATCATGTTACCACCCAGATTCCCTACGCCATGACGGTTGCGGTGGTATCCTTCTTTACATTCCTGGTGGCCGGTTTTGCCAAGAGCGCCCTGGTATCGCTCATTTTCGGCGTTGTGATTCTGTGCATGGGCCTCATGGCAATGCGGAGAAGAAATTTAGGCAAGATTGGGGAATGAAGTTAACGTAATCATTGAGACCCAAAACATGAAGGAGGAAACAGCATGATAAAAGACGGAAAAATCTGGGTGGCGAATAACGATAAAGGCGAGAACATTTTTATTCTGCCGAAGATGGCAAACCGCCACGGTCTGATAGCCGGCGCTACCGGTACCGGCAAAACCATTACCCTGAAGGTGATGGCGGAAAGTTTCAGCGACATGGGTGTTCCGGTATTCATGGCTGATGTAAAAGGCGATGTGGCGGGCATGATGTGCCCCGGTGTGGATACGGAAGACATGCAGAAGCGGATCCAGAAGTTTGGTCTGGCGGAAGCGGGCTTTGAATACAAAGGCTGTCCGGTAACCTTATGGGATATTTTCGGACAGAAGGGCATTCCCCTGCGTACCACCGTTTCGGAAATCGGTCCCCTGCTGCTGGGCCGGATCCTGGAACTGAATGACCTGCAGACTTCTATTTTAAATATTGTCTTTAAAATTGCCGATGACAACCAGCTGCTGCTGATCGATACCAAAGATCTGAAAGCCATGCTGAATTATATCAATGAGCACCGGGCGCAGTTCGAAGGGGAGTACGGCAAGATGAGCCCCGCTTCCATCACTGCGATTATCCGTGCCATTGTGGCGCTGGAGACCCAGGGGGGCGACGTGTTCTTTGGCGAACCGGCTCTTTCCATCTCCGACTGGCTGACCCAGGACTGCGGCAAAGGCATGATCAACATTTTGGACAGCGGAAGCCTAATCAACAACGGGAAATTATATTCTACCTTCCTGCTGTGGATGATGTCCGAGTTGTTTGAAACCTTGCCGGAAGTGGGCGATCTGCCGAAACCCAAGATGGTCTTCTTCTTTGACGAAGCGCACCTGCTGTTCAACGGCGCGTCCAAAGCGCTGCTGGATAAGATCGAGCAGGTGGTGAAGCTGATTCGCTCCAAAGGCGTGGGCATCTACTTCTGCACCCAGAGCCCGAAAGATATTCCGGACGGCGTACTGGCACAGCTGGGCAACAAGGTACAGCATGCGCTGCGGGCGTATACCCCCGCTGATCAAAAGGCTGTGAAAGCAGCGGCGGCATCCTACCGTCCCAATCCGGAATTCGATACGGCGTCTACTATTATGGAACTGGGAACCGGCAAGGCTGTAGTTTCTTTCCTGGAAGAAGGCGGTATCCCCGGGATGGTGCAGAAGGTTTCTATCCTGCCGCCTCAGTGCAGCATGGGTTCTGCTACCGATGCGCAGCGTGACCAGGCTATAAAAGCCAGCCTGCTGTATACCAAGTATTCCAATTATTTTGACCGTGACTCCGCCTATGAGTTCCTGATGCGGCAGCAGCAGGTGGAAGCGAAAGAAGCAGAAGAAGCCAAAGCGGCAGCTGAGCAGGCTAAAATTGCGGAAAAGGAAGCCAAGGAAGCGGCGCTGGCAAAGGAAAAAGCGGAAAAAGAAGCGGCCCGGGAAGCGCAAAAAGCAGAAGCAGAGAAAAACCGTTTGATTAAGAATGTTGGCGGCAGCGTATTGGGTACGGTAGGCCGTCAGGTTGGGAAAACCCTGGGCGGATCCGTGGCCGGAAACATAGGCAAGTCGGTAGGCGGCAATCTGGGTGCTTCGCTGATTCGCGGGATATTCGGCACGTTCTTTAAAGGATAATTCTCGCTTGTCTAAATTTCCCTGTACCGCGTTGTCGTCAGTCGACGTAGTCCCACTACGTTTTCTTCCTCCGCCTTGTACAGGAAAATTTATCCTGCGCGATAAAGTGATATTGTTTTATGCGTCAAGTGTGATCAAAAGCTGCAAGGATACGGCAGCGCAAAACCGGGGACGGTTGCTAATCCATGGATTCATTCGTCTGTGGCTTCGAAACTCGAGGCTTTGCCTCTCAAACAGTCTTGCCACGACGACGAATTTCATCTCATGGAATTACGCAACCGTCCCCGATGTTTTGCTTATGCCTTAGCCTTTGCAGCTATGTTGAATATAAATTAAAGAGCTGTACAACAGGCAGTGATGCCAGTTGTACAGCTCAGTTATTTTATTTTTTAATGCAGTCTGTCAATGTAGGTTTTAATCTCATTTACATTGTAAAGCAGTTTGGTTTCGTTGCCGGTCTCATCAATTAACGTGGGCACGGCGCAGATGTTAAACTTCTTGGCCATTTCCGCCCCTTCGGCTTCTTCGGCAAAGAGCGGTGTGTATTCCACATGGGCTTCCTGCAGCATCTTCTTCACCATGTTGCAATTGGGGCAAGTGTGGGTGGAAATCAGGTAGCGCTTTCCATTAGCGGGAATGCCGGAAGCGGTTTTGCTGCTGTTCATGATTTTGGCGGCCAGGTTTTTGGCGGCGTCCATCATCTGTTTGTCAGGGCTCTCCGCGGTCTTGGGGAAGATGGCTGCTTTTTTCGCTGCGTCAGCTGCCGCCTGCTCCGTGTAAGCTACCTTTGCGGAAACTTCCGCGTCAGATTCCAGTTTGTTCTCTCTGTCAATGCGGACCTGCTCGGTATTGTAGGTCTTGCGGTTCTGGAATTCGCTGACCTTGCCGTCGTTCCAGTTCCGGACCGGACGGTAGTACCCGGTGATGCGGGAGTACACTTCTGCGTTGCGTCCGCATTTCGGGCAGGTGAAGTGCTCGCCCCGGATGTAACCGTGTTCCGCACAGACGGAATAGGTGGGGGACAGGGTGTAGTAGGGCAGCTTGAAGTTTTGTGCGATTTTGCGTACCAGGGTTGCGGCAGACTGCCAGTCCGGCAGACGTTCGCCCAGGAAACCGTGGAACACGGTGCCGCTGGTGTACAGGGTCTGCAGTTCGTCTTCCAGTTCCAGAGCGTCAAAGATGTCGTCCGTGTAACCAACCGGCAGATGGCTGCTGTTGGTGTAGTAGGGGGCATTGCCGTCTTTGGCTGCGGTCAGGATGCCGGGGAATTCTTCCGTGTCGTGTTTCGCGAAACGGTAGGAAGTGGATTCCGCCGGTGTGGCTTCCAGGTTGTACAGATCGCCGTACTGTTCCTGGTAATCGGACAGGCGGGTGCGCATGTGGTTCAGCACTTCGATGGCAAAGGCCCGGCCTTTTTCCGTGGTCATGTTTTCGTCTTTCAGCCAGGCGGCATTCAGGATGGCTTCGTTCATACCCACCATGCCGATGGTAGAGAAGTGGTTCTTAAAGGTGCCCAGGTAACGGCGGGTGTAAGGATACAGGCCTTCGTCCATAAGGCGGCTGATTACTTTCCGTTTTACCGACAGGGAACGGGCCGCGATGTCCATATATTTGTCCAGGGTGGCATAGAACTCTTCCTTCGTTTGGCTCAGGTAGGCGATACGGGGCAGGTTCAGGGTTACCACGCCGATGGAGCCGGTGCTTTCGCCGGAGCCGAAGAAGCCGCCGGATTTCTTGCGCAGTTCCCGCAGGTCCAGGCGGAGACGGCAGCACATGCTGCGCACGTCGGAGGGCTTCATGTCGGAATTGATGTAATTGGAGAAGTAGGGCGTGCCGTATTTGGCCGTCATTTCAAACAGGAGACGGTTATTTTCCGTGGCGCTCCAGTCAAACTCTTTGGTAATGGAATAGGTGGGAATCGGGTACTGGAAGCCGCGGCCGTTGGCGTCGCCTTCGATCATGGTCTCGATGAACGCCTTGTTCACCATTTCCATTTCTTTCTTGCAGTCATTGTAGGTGAAGTCCATGTTCTTTCCGCCCACGATGGCCGGCATGTCCTTCATGTCGTCGGGCACGGTCCAGTCCAGGGTGATGTTGGTGAAGGGAGCCTGTGTGCCCCAGCGGGACGGCGTGTTCACACCGTAGATGAAGGACTGGATGCACTGTTTCACTTCCTTGTAATCCAGGTTGTCAACTTTTACAAAAGGAGCCAGGTAGGTGTCAAAGGAAGAGAACGCCTGAGCCCCGGCCCATTCATTCTGCATGATGCCCAGGAAGTTGACCATCTGGTTGCAGAGGGTGCTTAAATGTTTGGCCGGCGCCGAAGAGATACGGTCGGGAACGCCGCCCAGTCCTTCCTGGATCAACTGCTTTAAGCTCCAGCCCGCGCAGTAACCGGTGAGCATGCTCAGGTCATGGATGTGCATGAAGCACTTGCGATGGGCTTCAGCGATTTCTTCGTCATAAATTTCGCTGAGCCAGTAGTTGGCGGTGATGGCGCCGGAGTTGGAAAGGATCAGCGCGCCCACGCTTAAGGTGACGGTGGAGTTTTCTTTTACCCGCCAGTCTTTATCTTTTCCGATGTAGCCGTCCACCAGCTTTTTGTAATCCAGCAGGGTGTTTTTGGTGTGACGTGCCTGCTGGTGCTGTTTACGGTATAAGATGTAGGCTTTCGCGGTCTTCACGTAATCGCATTTCATCAGCATGGATTCCACGCGATCCTGGATATCCTCTACGGTAGGAATTTCCTGGGAGTTTTCCCGCAGGTTGGTGATGACCATCAGGGTGATGGCGCCGGCGATGGTGGAAACGTTTCTTGCTTCAACTTCACCGGTGGCGATGAATGCTTTGGCGATAGCGTTTTCAATTTTCTTCTCGTCAAAGGGTACGGTGATGCCGTTACGTTTTACTACATTCTTAAAATACGTCATGATGTGTGTTGCCTCTCTCTTTCTTAAAATTTCATTGTCTTTTCTTTACTGCTCCGAAAGAAACTCATTACTTCTTTACTTTTGATTCCGGAAGTTCTGCTACTTTGTTTTCTTTCAGCGAGCGCGGCACGTCGATGAGCCTCTGGTTGTCGCTGCCGCGCCAGATGGCGTTGCCTGTTTTCAGCTTTTCCACAAAGGGGCCGTCAACTAAAACGTCTAACTGTGTCAGCGCTTCTTTGGCTTTTTCTCCCGCCGCGCCTTTTTGGATCTGTTCAAAGGTCCAGCCGGTGTAGAGCCAGATGTTCAGTCCCGCGTTTTTAGCAGCCTTCGCGATTTCGATTACGGCTTCGGGCTGCAGCAGCGGGTCGCCGCCGGAAAAGGTGAGGCCGTCCAGGTATTTGGTCTGCAAAATTTCCTGAATTACGTCCGCCACGTTCCGCTCGGTTCCGCCCACGGGGTCGTGCGTCTCCGGATTCTGGCAGCCCGGACAGTGGTGGGGGCAGCCCTGGAAGAACAATACGTAACGCACCCCGGGACCGTTTACGGAAGAATGCTTCTTGCTGCCTGAAATGCGTACTGTGCTCATGAAAACGACCTTCTTTTACCGGATTTTGTGATGCTTTCAAAAGAACGGTTTCCTGTTTCCCGCACCGTTCCTTTGTTTCCGAACATCAATGGGGATTTTATCCCGCTTGGTACTACCCATTATAACACAATTAGTGGGTCTGTCAATAGAAAAACACAAGATATTGTGCTTTTTAACAAAAATCAGCCAATGTGGGAACGGATTTTACAACTTTCGCAGTACCGGTTCCCTTTGGCTGTATGGTGTGTCCTTTTACTTTTGCGCGAGGCCTGTTGGATTATTGGCAACAAACTGTTCCAGGCTTTCGTTTATATATTGGTTTAGCGATTTGCCTTCCTTTAATGCGTTGTAAGCAAGCTGGCGATGCAGTTCAGGCTGTACCCTGATGTTAAAATTGCCTTTAAATTCCCGTTCCGGTTCTTCTCCTAATTGCTGGCAGAGCTCCAGATAATCATCAATGCATTGCCGGAACATTTCCTTTAATTCCTGTACGTTGCTTCCGTGGAAGTTAAGGGAATCATTCAATCCAAATACTTCGCCAACGAAAATATCGTCTCTTGCATCATAATATATTTTAGCGTGATACCCTTTATACTCTAACATTGAATCTCCCATGACATTAACCTCCATAGTGTTTTAACATAACCAAGATCAATCTATCTGTCCTATACATTTTAAAAACTCAATGACTTTTTCAATTTGATAGCTGTATAAGTTGTTGCCTGGGTGAGGTTCATCAAAGATCAGCTTTCTTGTGGTATGTTCGTTGATTCTGTAGATATATTTGATTGAAGAACCTCTGCCGCCTGACATTTTGACACAGCCACATTTGCTCATTAAGGAATCCAACTGTTGCTTAGTGAAGTCCTTGGGCATAGGTCTGGCTAAAAGTTTGGCTAACAGCTTTTCTTTGCCCGACAAATGTAACCACCGCCTTTTAGATTTTTACCAAGTTATTTGCAACTACTTTTTAGTAACAAAATTATAGCACTAATTTGATTTTAAGGCAAGTAATAGTGGTACAAATCAGAATTCCTGTTAGAGATATCTGTGCACAAAAATTGACCGGGGCTGTAACAAAATGAAGTTTTTACACTGGCATTTTGTTCAGCCCTTTTCCATTGCGCAACAATGCGGGGTTACGAACTATCATTAAGAATAGTCTGTAACCCCGCTATCTGTTTTTGGGCACA